>Ga0265798_10008003_pt1 | contig 13566 bp, 10 predicted proteins | sample P3T30metagenome_FD_192430 | JGI IMG/M metagenome (GOLD analysis project Ga0265798, IMG submission 192430) | Plant litter microbial communities from East Loma Ridge, Irvine, California - P3 T30 | ecosystem: Environmental > Terrestrial > Plant litter > Unclassified | place: USA: California...
GACCGACATGACCGATCTCGGCACCGGCACCTACACCATCCTGGCCCAGACCGCGGCCGAAATGCTGGGTGTCGGCCTCGACCAGGTAACGGTGCGCCTGGGCGACTCGGATTTCCCGGACGGCGCCGGATCGGCCGGCCAGTGGGGCGCGGCATCGTCGACCGCCGGCGTGTATGCGGCCTGCGTCAAGCTGCGCGAGAAGATCGCGCAGCAGCTCGGTTTCAGTGGGGCCAACGTCGAATTCATCGGCGGGCGGGTGCGCGCGGATGGCGCCAGCAGGCGGCTAGCCGACGCCGTCGCCGAGGGGGCTTTGATCGCCGAGGATGCAATGGAATACGGCGACCTGGACCAGCGCTACGCCCAGCAAACCTTTGCCGCCCACTATGTCGAGGTCGGGGTGGACGCCGTCACCGGCGAGATCTGCATCCGCCGCATGCTGGCCGTGTGCGCGGCCGGGCGCATCATCAATCCGCTGGCCGCGCGCAGCCAGATCATCGGCGGCATGACGATGGGAGCCGGCGCCGCGCTGATGGAGCACCTGGTGGTGGACAAGCGCGCCGGCTTCTTCGTCAATCATGACCTGGCTGGCTACGAGGTGCCAGTGCACGCCGACATTCCGCACCAGGACGTGATCTTCCTCGACGAGGTCGATTCGACGGCCGGGCCGCTGAAGGCCAAGGGCATCGGCGAACTCGGTATCAGCGGGGTGGCGGCCGCGATTGCGAATGCGGTCTACAACGCCACCGGGATCCGGGTGCGGGAGTATCCGCTTACGCTCGACAAGCTGCTGGACCGGCTGCCCGACGTCGAGGCATGAATGGGCAGATGTCCAACCGATCGCCACATGGCAAGGCTTATTGACCTGCGCACGATACTGTTATGTCGCTGATAATAATGTTGTTCTTGTTATAATTAGCCAAGGGTGCACGCTCTGCTAATAGTGTGACAGGATGCGCGATGGTCGGGCCGCCTCGTGTAACATTTCACGCCCATGTCAACCGTACGCAGGCGTGGACGTTGAGAGCTTGCCATGCACGCTAACGCCACACCCGAACACCGCAACGAGCCACCCTTGTCAGCATTCCAGCAGGTGGCAGCATGACGCGCACCCGCTACGGCCTGCGCTCGCCCGACAGCCCCGACGGCCGCAGCGGCGCCAGCCTCCTGATCGAGCGCATGTATGCCTGGCGCGGCTACGAGGGGACCAAGCTGGCCGCCGACGACCCATACCGCATCACCCTGACCGCGTCCGACCGGGGCGAGGTAGTGGGCACCCTGACCATCGGGATCGATGCCGGCCAGGGGCTGATGGCCGATCATATGTACAAGGACGAACTGGACGCCTTCCGGCGCAAGGGCGCGCGCCTGGCCGAAGTCACCAAGCTGGCTTTCGACCATTCGGTCCAGTCCAAGCATGCGCTGGCCAGCGTGTTCCACCTTGCCTTCATCTACGCCCGCGAGATGCACGGCTGCACCGACGCCGTCATCGAGGTCAATCCACGCCACCGCCGCTTCTACGAACGCATGCTGGGCTTTCGCCAGGTGGGTGAACTCAAGACGAATGCGCGCGTGAACGCGCCGTCCTTCCTGCTGCACGTCAGCCTGGCCTACGTGCAGCAGCAGGTCGAGGCGGTGGGTGGCGCCTTCAAGCGCGGCATCGACACCGGCGAGCGCTCCTTCTATCCCTATTTCTTCTCGCCGGAAGAGGAGCGGGGCATCGCCGCCCGGCTGCTGCGCACCGAGGCCGCCGACGCCGGGCGCTGAGGGCGCGCGCCTCGATGTCCTGATCAGCAATGCCGGCATCATCCCCTATGAGTCGTTCGACACGCTCGCGATGTAGAACTGGCTGCACATGATCGCGGTCGACCAGGCCGGCGTCTTCCTGGCGAGGGGACGTTTCGAACAGAAGTTAATTGACGTTATAGTTCATCGGGACGGCCGCGGACTGTTTTGCGTCCATGGCGCGGCCGGCATGAGGCAGGCTGGTGGACTCAGGAAAAGAGTCGCGGATCGTAGTGCCAGCGCCTGATCGTGGTGGCGCCGATCGCGGCGGCGCCGTCATGGCGGGGATTGACCAGCACATTGTATTCGTCGGGCACGATGACCGAAGGGACGAGCAGCAGCGCCGTGTCGCGCGCCCGGGCCCAGGCGTCGCCGGCGGTCCTGGAGGTGAGCCCGGCCGGAATCGCGTCCCAGCCCGCTGGCGGCGGATCGAACACCCTGCGCGCAGCCCACAGCGCAGCGGGGATCTCGATCCTGACCAGGTAGCGGTTGTAGGGCAGGCCGTCGGCGCTGAAATAGTGCACGGTTTCCAGCGTGGCCAGGGCGATGCTGCTGGCGCAATAGACGACCGCCGTGCCCTTGCTGTTCCAGCGCCCGCCCGTCGTCCTGGCGCCAATGCCCTGCATGTCGTGCGCGTTGTAGTCTGGCGTTTCGCTGGCGATCCGCCAGGCCGTGACGGTCACGCGTAGACCCCGCTTTGCGTCCTCGCGAGCAGTTCGGCAACCAGGCGCTGGCCTTCGATGGTGTCCATATAGCTGGCAGGGGTGGCGCCAGCCAGCGCCGGCACCGGACTGGCGAGCCAGCCAGCCACCCAGCGCGCTGCATCGAAGCCGGCCGGATCGCCCGATTGCTCCACCATGGTCTGCACCATGCCGATCAACATGCCGACCCCGAGCACACGCTCGGACTCGTCCCTGGACAGGGGCGTGGCGGTTCTTTCCTTGCGACTGATCGTGGCGCGCGACAGGCCGAGGCATGCGAGCAGGTGTTCCTTGCTGATGCCCATGTGCGTGGAGAGCTCGCCGATGCTGGAGGCGGGAACCCCATGGCGGATGAGCTCGATCCTGGCCTGCGGCTCGACGTGGTAGAGCTGGCTCGCCTCGGCGACAAACTGGGTGGACTCGCCAGTCGCGGCCGCGGTGGGATAGGCGCCGGCACCGGTAAGCGCTGCGCTTGCCTTCACGTATCTTGGCTTGGACATGATGGTCTCCTTTGATGCACCAATATAGTTCAGATGAGACGAACGAGTGGTGGAAGAAGGTCGATCTATGATCGGTCGCAAACGATGATCGGTCCCGTCCCCGGTCAGGGGAACTGTAGCCGCCATGGGAAACGCCGGCAGAGCCGGCGTCAGGCGTTCCCGCGGACGCGGGAACGAGGAGGAAACCGTCGCACACCGCCGCAGGCGGCGTGCGCGGTCCTGCGTGCTTAGAACGAGTGACGCAGGCCGACGGTGAACACCGATGGATCGGCGCCCAGCGCGGTGGCTGGCGGGGTCACGTTGTTCGACGAAGCGTTGATGCCGAACGTGCCGCGGCTGTTGTTGCGCAGCTGGGCGTAGGTCGTATAGATGTTGGTGCGCTTCGACAGCGAGTAGGTGTACGACACCGACACGGTATTGCCCTTGGCGTCGGTGTTGTCCAGCTTCTGCTGCTGGAAGTTCAGGAAGAACTTGTTCGCGCCGACAGCGTACGAAGCGCCGATGTTGGCGTTCGTGTATTCAGGGTTGACGGCGTTGCCGACGCCTTCCAGCTCGGCCTTCATCCAGTTACCCTTGATTTCGAAGGCGCCGAAGTTGTAGCCGGCGCCGAACGCCATTTCCTTGTCGTCGCCTTCGGTCAGGCGCTCGATGGTGTGGTAGCCGGCGCCCAGGTACAGGCCGCCGTTCTTGTATTCCAGCGATGCGCCCAGCAGGTCGCCCGATGGATCGACCGTCGTTTCGCCGGTCGAGTAGGCGGCGTTGACAACGAAGCCCGACAGCGAGTTCGATTTGTAGTTGACCGAGTTCGCCAGGCGACGGGTCATGCGGCCGGTGCCGAAGGCCGACAGGTTCGAGCCGTACAGGCCCTGGCCGTTGATGTCGGTAGCGGCGGCGACGGCGGCGATTGGCGAGTACTCGCGGCCGACGGTCAGGGTGCCGAAGTCGCCCTGCAGGCCGACCACGGCGCGGCGGCCGAAGGTCTGGGTGTCGGTGGCGCCGGTGTCGAGCGACACGCCGGCTTCGATGTTGAACAGGGCTTTCAGGCCATTGCCGAGATCTTCGGTACCGCGGAAGCCCAGGCGGCTGCTCGACTGGTTGCCCGAGCTGACGGTGGTGCGACGGTCTTGGCCCGGTACGTCGGTGTCCTCGATCGCGATAGCGGCGTCCATCACGCCGTAGATCTGAACGTTGGTCTGGGCTTGGGCGAACAGTGGCAGGGACGACAGCACAGCGGCGGCCAGGAACTTATACTTCATGAAGATCTCCAGTTTGGTTTCGACAAGATGTTGAGTTAGCAAGTCAACTCAGATCGACAGCGATCTTATCGAGCCAATATGTCGAGTTCATGACATCCTGACCATGTTGTTTTTACGCAATAGGCCGAACAATATTCTTTACTTTCGGCGTACGCAGAAAACTTTACACGACGTGGCCGCTCAGCGGCAGCATGATGTCGATGCGGGTGCCGGGTGGTTCGTCGGCGGCGATGGTGATGTCGCCGTGCATGGCCCAGACCCGTTCGCGCATGCCGACCAGGCCCAGCGACTGGGCCTTTTCCATGTCCTCGGCGCGGATGCCGCGGCCGTCGTCCTGGATCGTCACCAGCAGTTCGCCGTCGGTGCGGTACAGGTTGAGCAGGACGTTGCGGGCCCCCGCGTGGCGCGCGATATTGGTCAGCGCCTCTTGCACGATGCGAAACACGGCCGTGCTGGCGGCGTCATCCAGGCGCAGCTCGGCCTCGTCGGCCAGCAGGGTGCAGGCGATGCCGTGGCGTTCGACGAATTCGTCGCGCAGGCCCTGCAGCGCGAAATACAGGCCGCCTTCGTCGAGGGCGCGCGGCCGCAGGTTGGTGGCGATCCGGCGCAGCGAGGCGATGGCGGTGAGGAGATTGCTCTCCATGCCGGCGATCAGGCGCACGCTGTCGTCGGGCAAGTGGTCGACCCGGATCAGCAAGGTCAGGTCCATGCGTAGCGAGGCCAGCAGCTGGCCGAGGTCGTCGTGCAGCTCGCGCGCGATGTGGGTGCGTTCTTCTTCGCGGATGCTTTGCAGGGCCGAGGACAGCTGGCGCAGCTGGTCGTGCGAGCGCGCCAGCTTTTGCTGCACCAGGTGGCGCTCGGACACGTCGCGCAGGATCACCGTAAACACGGGGCGGCCCTCGTGCTCGACGCTCGAGATCGAGCCCTCGACCGGAAACAGCTGGCCGCCGGCGCGGATGCCGGTCACGGCGTAATCGGTGGCGCGCCGGCCCGCGCGGCCGCCGCCGGCCGGGAAATAGTCGAGCGGGGTGTGCGCCTGTGGGGTGGGCGGCTGGATGAAGCGCGACAGCCGGGCGCCCTGCATGGCGTTCACGCTGGCATTGAACATCTGGGCCGCGGCCGGGTTGGCCAGCAGGATGGTGGTGTCCTCGTCGACCGACAGGATGGCGTCGCTGGCGCTGTGGACGATGCGGCGGCCGTCGAAGCTGCGCGAACCGCGCTGCGGACTGCGGGCGCGGCGCAGGGCGGCCGCCATATTGCCGGCGCAATAGCCGCCCAGGAAACCGGCCAGCACGGCCGGACCGGTGCGGCGACTGCGTGCCCTGCGCTGAGGTCTCATGCGGATATCTGGAGGGGAAGGCCGCGGACGCGGACCGGGTCCTCTACATTACCTGGATGAGGGAATGGGGGCGTTGAGCCGAGACAAGGCAGGTCAGGCTGACGAGCTGGCAATGCTATTTAGTCAGCCCCAAAACCGTCGTTCCCGCGCAGGCGGGAACCCAAGCATTGCTGGCAATGCTACTACGTTCGACGGTATTGGCTGCACAAATTACTTGGATTCCCGCCTGCGCGGGAATGACGTGCATACTTTACGAATAAATATTCCGGACGCTAGTGCGCCTGCGCGGGAACGACGTGCGGGAGCTGGCACATAGTCGCGCAAGTGCCGCCTTCACATCTGCTTGAACAGATGCAGGAAGCTGCGGCTCACCTCGAGCTTTTCCGGGCGGCCCTTGACCAGCACGAGATGACGGCCGCGGATGTCGCGCGTCACACCCTCGATCGCATTCACGTTGACCAGGGTCGCGCGGTGGATCTGCCAGAACAGCGACGGATCGAGTTCATCGGCCAGGTCGCGCACCGGCTTGCGGATCAGGGCTTCGAAGCCAGCTGTCTGCACCGCCGTGTATTTTTCGTCCGAGCGGAAGAACAGGATCTCCTCGACCGGGATCATGCGCAAGTCCTGGCCGATGCTGGCCTGGATCCATTGCAGGTGCTTTTGCTTCGGCGCGGCGATCTTTTCGGCCAGCTGGCTCAGCATGGCCGAGACGCTGTCGTTGACGCCGGCGGCGGCCTGCGGTTTTTCCAGGCGCTCCTTGAGGCGGTCGACCGTGATCTTCAGGCGATCCGGCTCGGTCGGCTTGAGCACGTAGTCGATCGCGCCGCGCTCGAAGGCTTCCACCGCGTATTGGTCGTAGGCGGTGACGAACACGATCTGGCTGGCGTCGCCGATCTCGCGCGCCGCTTCCATGCCGGTCTTGCCCGGCATGCGGATGTCGAGGAAGGTCAGGTCGGGATTCAATTCGCCAACCAGCTGCACGGCTTCTTCGCCATTCTTCGCTTCGCCGACGATCTGCAGCTCGGGCCAGGCTTCCTGCAGGCGCATGCGCAGCTGGTCGCGCATCAGTCTTTCGTCATCGGCAATAATCGCGGTAGGCATGGTGGTCTCTTCTCAGGTTTATTATTTAATGATTATTCAATGAAACAGGGCGTCAGGCAAGCCGGGCCGCCGCTTGGGTCTCAAACCCTGCATTCAAGCCTGTTTCGACAACTGGTACGGCACGTCGATCGTCGCAATCACGCCGCTCGGGCTGTTGGCGCCGATGTGCAGGCGGGCGCTGTCGCCATGCAGCAGCTTGAGGCGCTCGCGGATCGTCTGTAGTCCCAGGCCGGTGCCGTCGCTCGGCACCACGCCGAAGCCCACGCCGTCGTCGGTCACGGTCACGCGCAGCTTGCTGTCCGCCACCTCGGCCACGATGCGCAGGGTACCTCCCTCGGGTTTGCACTCCAGGCCGTGCTTGATGGCGTTCTCGACCATCGATTGCAGCATCATCGGCGGGAAGGCCGCGCTGCGCAGGCCGTCGGGGATCTGCAAATCGACCGTCAAGCGTTCTTCCATCCGCATCTTGAGCAGGGCCAGGTAGGCGCTGACCATGTCCACTTCGCGCCCGAGGCCGGTGAGTACGGCGTTGTCGCGCATCTGCGGCAGCACTGCCCGCAGGTACTGGATCAGGCTGCGCTGCATGGCCGAGGCGCGCGGCGGGTCGACCCGGATCAGGTGCTCGACCGAGGCCAATGTGTTGAACAGAAAGTGCGGTTCGACCTGGGCCTGCATCATCTGCATCTTGGTTTCCGACAACTGGCGCTGCATGGCTTCGCGTTCGGCGGCGGCATTGGCGACCTGCGCCTCGGCGTCGGCGCGTTTCTTGCCGCCGACCAGGGCCTTGGTGCCGAACAGGGCGAGCAGCAGGAGCAGCACGAAGTTCATGAACCAGGTCGAGGCCTGCTTATGGTAGCGCGACACCTTCTGTTCGGCGGCGTCTTCCACCGCCGCCTCGATGGCGTTGGACAGTTCTTCGCCGATCTGGGGCGGCAGCTCGATGTGGACCGAATCGTCGCCCGGATGGATATTGATGCCGCCGCCGATGGCGGGCGGCTTGGGCGGCAGCGGCGGCGCTGGGGGCGCGTCTGGATCGGCTGGCGGCACCGGCTCGGCCGGGGCTGCCGGTTCGGCCGGGTCGGCCGCGCCGCTGCGCGAGCGGGTGCGCGGATTGAAGCGGATGCCGCTCTCGTCGATCAGGATGCTGGCGTCGCTGCGCCGGCCGGCGTCGCGCTCGGCGCGCGCGATCTCTTCCTGGGCCGGGCCATTGAACAGTTCTTCCTGCAGGATGCCGGCGGCGGTCAGGGTCAGGCAGGCGAACAGGAGGAACTTCCACCACGAAAGCTGGGTGACCCAGGTCGCCACCGCGTCGAAGGCCCGGTAGAGCCAGGACAGGATGCCCGTCATATACTGTTGTGTCGAACTGCGTGCTTGCATGGTCGTCAATCTTGTATGGCGCCACTTCGGCGGTAGCCGGCAATGGGGCGTTGGAATGATGCAACTTTAACGCGCCGGACGCGTCAGGACCAGCCCCCTGCGACAGCCTGCAGGATTCGGGGAATGGACGGTGCCCATGCGCTGGAAATGATCGAACTCAACAGCTATTAATTAGAAACATTGCAAGGTATGATGATCTTTCTCTAATGGCCGGGCCATGCCGGGACCAATCACAACCGATGACGAAAGGGTGTGCTAGATGTCCGCTATTCCCCACAAATTCCGCCTCGTGACCCGCAGCGACTTCGACGGTCTCGTATGCGCCGTGCTGCTCAGGCATCTCGAACTGATCGACGACATCCTGTTTGTCCACCCCAAGGACATGCAGGACGGCAAGATCGTGATCACCGCCCGCGACATCACGACCAATCTACCCTACGTCGCCGGCGCCCACCTGGTGTTCGACCACCACCTGTCGGAAACCATCCGCAATACCGGCCGCCGCGAGAACCACATCATCCACCCCGAAGCGCCGTCGGCGGCGCGCGTCGTGTACGACCATTACGGCGGCGCGCGCACCTTCCCGGCCGCCTGGAACACCATGATGGGGGCGGTCGACAAGGGCGATTCGGCGCGTTTCTCGCGCGAGGAAGTGCTCGATCCGCAAGGCTGGAACCTGCTTAATTTCCTGATGGATGCGCGCACCGGGCTTGGGCGCTTCCACGATTTCCGCATCTCCAACTACCAGCTCATGATGGACCTGATCGGCTATTCCGCCACCCTGGACATCGAGCAACTGATGGCGCTGCCGGACGTGGTCGAGCGCAGCACCCTGTACCGCGAGCATAGCGAACGCTGCAAGGAACAGATCCTGCGCTGCGCGCGGGTCGAAGGCAACCTGGTGGTGCTCGACCTGCGCGACGAGGACGTGATCTATGCCGGCAACCGCTTCATCATCTATGCCTTGTTCCCCGAGACGAATATCTCGATCCACGTGCTGTGGGGCGTGAAGCAGCAGAACACCGTGTTCGCCACCGGCAAGTCGATCCTCAACCGGAGCTCGAAGACGAATATCGGCGCGCTGATGCTGGAATACGGTGGGGGCGGGCATGAGAATGCCGGGACCTGCCAGGTGGACAATGAGTTAGCCGAGGACGTGCTGGGGGCGCTGGTCAAGCGTATTACCAGCGAAGGGTAAGAACAACCCGCGCAGCAATCAACCGCGTCATTCCGGCAAGGCCGGTGCCCAACACGTCATTCCCGCAAGACCGGCACCGCCAGCACGTCATTCCCGCAAGCCGGCACCGCCAGCACGTCATTCCCGCGAAGGCGGGAATCCAAGGCCGATGCGTAGCCACTGAATGGACCGTGGACGGCGGCGCACGCAAACTTGGATTCCCGCCTTCGCGGGAATGACGTGCTGAGGCAGCGGGCGGGCGGTCTGCCGCCCGGCCTACGTCGTGTGCTGCCGCCAGCCTACGCAGTATGCTGTCACCCAGCCTACGCCGTATGCTGCCGCTGCGCCAGCAAATTCCGTGCCGCCTCGGCGGACAACGGTTCGCAGAACCATTGCCCCTGCATCTGGTCGCAGCCGTGGCTGCGCAGGAATTCCACCTGCGCCTCGGTTTCGACCGCTTCGCCGACCACGGTGATATCGAGGTTGCGGCCGATGTCGATCAGGGCCTTGGCCAGCGAGCCGCCGCGGCCATGGTCGGCGATATTGTGCACCGCCACCTTGGCCAGCTTGACCTGGCGCACCGACAGTTGCTGCAGGAAGTTCAGGTCGGAAATGCCGCGCCCGAACTGGTCGATCGACAGCATCGCGCCGACGTCGCGCAACTGGGCGGCCAGGTCGCGTCCCAGTCCCGGATTGCGGATCAGGTCGGCCTCGGGGATCTCGATCTCGAGGCTGCCGGGCGGCAGGCCGTAGCGCGACATGCGTTCGGCGATGCCGGCGATGAAGGTGGGCCGGCTGTATTCGCGGTGCGAGACATTGACCGCGACCGGCAGCGCGGTATAGCCGGCATGGCGCAGCTCGCGCGCGAAAGCGCAGGCCCGGTCCAGCACCCGGTTGCCGATCTCGACGATCTGGCCGCTTTCCTCGGCCTCGGCCAGGAAGGCCGCCGGCAGCATCACCCCGTGTTCGGGATGGCGCCAGCGCACCAGCGCCTCGAAGCCGCGCACCTTGCCGCTGCGCGCGTCCATGCGCGGCTGGAACAGCAGGAACAGCTCGTCGTCGTCGAGCGCGGTCTTCATATTGCCGGCCAGGGTCGCGCGCGCCTCGCTGGCCATGCGCATTTCGCTGGAATAGAAATGCACGCCGCCGCCATTGCCCTTGGCGCGGTACATGGCCATGTCGGCCGCGCGCACCAGGTCGGCCGAGGTGCGACCGTCGTGCGGGAAGGCTGCCACGCCCAGGCTGGCGCCGACCGCGATCTCGTTGCCGCCGAAGGCCACCGGCATCACCAGCGCGTTGCGCACGCGCTCGACCATGCGCAGCGTATAGCGCAGGCTGGGCTGGTCGACCAGCACCATCACGAACTCGTCGCCCGACATGCGCGACACCGTGTCGCTGTCGCGCACGGTCGCCTGCAGGCGCCGCGCCACCACTTTCAGCACCGCGTCGCCGGCATCGTGGCCGAAGGTGTCGTTGATGGTCTTGAAGTTGTCGAGGTCGATCAACACGGCCGCCACCAGCGTCTGGTGACGCTGGGCCAGGTGCACGGCGTGATCGAGCCGGTCCCACAGCAGCGTGCGGTTGGCCAGGCCGGTCAGGCTGTCGTGGTTGACCTCGTGCTCGAGGTGGTCGGCGCGCAGCTTGCTGGTCGTGACGTCGACCACGATGCCGACAAAGTGCGTCACCTGGCCGTTATCGTCGTGCACCGGCGTGATGTGCAGGTCATTCCAGAACAGTTCGCCATTCTTGCGCAGGTTACGCAGCACCACATGCACCGCGCGCTGTTCGTGCAGCGCCTGGTGCACGCGCTTGCGCTCGTCGGCATCCATGCCGGGTGCGGCCATGAAACGCGGATCGCGGCCGACGACTTCATCTGCGCAAAAGCCGGTGATGCGTTCAAAGGCTGGGTTCACGTATTCGGTCGGATGATCGGGCCCGCCGTTGTGGGCGATGATCACGCCATTGCTGGCCGCGTCCAGGGCCCGCTTGTACAGATTGAGCTGGCGGTCGCGCGCGCGCCGCTTGGAGATGTCGATGCCCATGCCGAACAGGTACTGGCTGCCATTGCAATCGATGCGGGAGCCGCGCAGCAGGACCGGCATCTCGCGTCCGCTGCGGGCAACGTAGTCGACTTCCATCTCGAACTCGACATTGTCCTCGAACAGGCGCCGGGTCTTGTCGGTGAATTCCGCGACGTCGCGTGGATCGAGCATGTCGAAGGCATTGTTGGCCGCCAGCTCCTCGGGCATCATTTCGCACATGCGCTCGAGATTGTGGTTCCACATCAGGATGCGCCCGTCGCGATCCAGGATGTAGAAGGTGCCGGGCAACAGGTCGACCACGTCCCTGAGCGCGGTGGCGCCGAGGCGCTCGCTCTCGGACAGGGAATGCGCGGCCGGGATGACGGTGACGCTGTAGCTGCGCGCGGCGCCGCTCGCATCGACCTGGGCCACCAGCATGACGGTGGCCGTACGCCCCACCGGCGCCGCCAGGTCGAGGTGGACCGCGCCGGCATCGCGCAGCGCCTGCCATGGCGACCCCAGCAACTGGGCGGCGTCCCGGCCGAGGGCGTCTGCCGGCTCCAGGCGAAACAGTGCGGTGCTCTGGGGATTCCAGGTGATGATCGTACCTGCCTCATCGGCCAGGAAGCTGACCTGCTCGGAGGGGTCGAACGCTGACATGTCGGGCCGCCTTTCTCGCTTCGAAGCACGGGCCGCTGCGGCTCGCGCTTGCGTGAAGCCAGCTTACACCTGTTCCAGATTCGCTTGGCAAGCGTTATGTGACGTGCGCAACAGTGCACGGCGCCAGGCGGTGCGGATGGGTGTAGACGACGTGACGCTCGCCGCGCACGAAACCGGCCAGCGTCAGCCCGGCACGGTCCGCCAGCCGCACCGCCATCGCGGTCGGGGCCGAGATGGCGGCCAGCAATCCAATGCCGGCGCGGGCCGCCTTCTGCACCATCTCGAAGCTGGCGCGGCTGGTGACGAGCGCAAAGCCGTCGCCGCTGTCGATGCCGGCGCGCGCCAGCGCCCCGACCAGTTTATCGAGCGCGTTATGGCGCCCGACGTCCTCGCGCACCAGCAGCAGGCGGCCATCGCGGTCGGCCCAGCCGGCCGCATGCATGGCGCCGGTGGCCTGGTGCAGGCGCTGCTGGCCGGCCATGGCCGCCATGGCGCGCTGCAGCGCCTGCGGCGCGAACGTGCGGCCTGTCTCGCAGGCCCTGCTGTCGTGCGGACCGTCCGGCGCCATCTCGCGCTCGAACCAGGCCAGGCTGTCGATGCCGCACAGGCCGCAGCCGGTCTGGCCCAGGCGCGCGCGCCGGTTTTCCTTCAGGCGCGCCATGGCGCCGGGCGCGATGCCGATCGCCAGCGCAATGCCGTGCGGGCCGGCCTCGATCTCGATGTCGCGCACATCGCATGCGGCGCGGACGATGCGTTCGGACAGCGAAAAGCCGACCGCGAAGTCTTCCAGGTCTTGCGGGGAAGCCAGCATCACGGCGTGGCTGATGCCGTTGTAGACCAGGGCCACCGGCACTTCCTCGGCCAGCAGCTCGCTGCCGTCATCGAGCAGGCCGTCGTGCCAGCTTGTTGCCGGCACGCTGCTGGCGATCGGGAACTCCGGCGCCTCAGCCGTGGAGGGAAAGGGCGCGCGCGCGTTCATGACGTGGCCACGGCGGTGCTGCGCTCGAGCAGCACATCGATCGATTTCGCCGCCGGCACCTTGCTTTCCTTGGCGTGGTGCCACAGCGGAATCAGGGGATTGCATTCGGGGTAGTAGCCGGCGATGCAGCCGGTTGGCACATCGTAGGGCACGATCTGCAGGCCGTCGACGCGGCGCTCGACGCCATCGTCGGCGGCCGTGGACAGCGCCACCACGTCGCCCTTGTCCAGGCCAAGGCGCGCCATGTCGGTCTCGCTCATGAACAGGACCATGCGGCTGCCGTGCACGCCGCGGAAGCGGTCGTCGTGGCTGTAGATCGTGGTATTGAACTGGCCGTCGCTGCGGATCGTGAACAGGCGCAGCACTTCGGGGCCGCCGTCCATGTCCGGATTGCCGGGCAGCTCGTCCGGCGCCGTGAATTCGGCCTTGCCGCTTTCGGTCTTCCAGATCCGTTCGGCGGCGCCGAGCGGCTTGCGGAAACCGCCCGGGGTCCACATCCGTTCGTTGAAGTCGTGGAAGATCTCGGGAAACGTTTCGGCGATAGCGTCGCGGATCGTGCCATAGTCGGCCACCCAGGCATCCCAATCGACGCGTGGGTTCGGATCGAGCGTGGCCTTGGCGATGCCGGCCACGATGGCGGGCTCGGACAGCAGGGCAGGGGAGACCGGCTCGG
>Ga0265798_10008005_pt1 | contig 13562 bp, 11 predicted proteins | sample P3T30metagenome_FD_192430 | JGI IMG/M metagenome (GOLD analysis project Ga0265798, IMG submission 192430) | Plant litter microbial communities from East Loma Ridge, Irvine, California - P3 T30 | ecosystem: Environmental > Terrestrial > Plant litter > Unclassified | place: USA: California...
GTCAAGATCCATCCCGCCGTCGACAACGGCATTCCGCAGGCAACGCCGGGTTTTGCCGGCGGCACCCTGAGCTGCCTGTGCAGCACGAATCCCGTCACCGTCGAGATCGGCAGCCAGGTGGCGCACAACCACGTGTGCGGCTGCACCAAGTGCTGGAAGCCGGACGCTTCGCTGTTCGCGCAGATCGCCGTAGTCGGGCGCGACAACGTGAAGGTGACGGCCAACGAAGACAAGCTGCAGGTGGTCGACACCAGCGCCACCATCCAGCGCCATGCCTGCCGCGATTGCGGCGTGCACATGTACGGCCGCATCGAGAACAGCGGCCACGCGTTCTACGGGCTCGATTTCGTGCACACCGAGCTGTCGAAGGAAAAGGGCTGGTCGCCGCCCGAGTTCGCTGCCTTCGTGTCCTCGATCATCGAGTCCGGCGCGCGGCCGGAAAACATGGGCGCCGTGCGTGCGCGCCTGAACGAGATCGGCCTGCCGCCCTACGACGCCCTGTCGCCGGCGCTGATGGATGCGATCTCGACCCATATCGCCAAGCAGCGCGGCGTGCTGCAGGACGCGTAGGAAAAAACAAGCAAGAAGTCGGAACGCACGCCTGCGCACCTGCGCGGGCGTGCCGACTTACCGGTCATCGGAGACACACGAATGAAGCGATTGTTCCTGCTGCTGTTGCCAGCGGCTTTGGCCACCCCCCTGGCGCCATCGCTGGCTGCGCCCCCGGCGGCGCAAGCCAATGACTATCCCACCAGTGGCCGCGTGGAGTATGTGCTCGAGTGCATGCAAAAGCACGACGGCAAGTACGAGTACCTCTACAAATGTTCCTGCGTCATCGACCACATCGCCAGGCAGATGTCCTACGACGACTACGTGACGATGTCGACTGCCTTGCGCAACCAGACCATGGCCGGCGAGCGCGGCGCGATGTTCCGCGATCCGGTGCCGGTAAAACAGATGGCCAGCAAGTACAAGGCGCTCCAGGCCAGTGCCGACAAAGCCTGCTACGTACAGGCGCGTTGAAGTATACGCATTGCTGCATGCGTGTGATGCTGCGCCACGGATGGCACAGCAGGATGGCACAGCGGCGGCAGCGACTGTCACGAATCTGAACAAGCGTCGCTGTGGCAGCAGGCGGATCGGGAGGCGCAATGACCCGTCCGCGCTTGGCACGTTCTGTGCTGTGGAGAAGGTGGGGCATCCCACCAGGTTGAGGTTTGCAAGGCCAGCGGAAGCGGCCGCCGATAAAAACCATAGGAGACTTACCATGTCATTCCCAACAAGACTCATCCGCTGGTTGCCGTGTCTGGCGCTGCTTGCCGGACCGGCGCTGGCCGCCAATTCCGATGTGGAGCAATTGACCAAGGACCCGAAAAACTGGGCGATGCAATCTGGTAACTTTGCAAACCAAAGGTACAGCGAACTCAAGCAAATCAACAGCAAGAACGCCAAGGATCTGCAGGTGGCCTGGACTTTCTCTACCGGCGTGCTGCGCGGGCACGAAGGCGGACCATTGGTGATCGGCGACACCATGTACATCCACAGTCCCTTCCCGAACAAGGTGTTCGCGATCGCGCTGGAAGACCAGGCCATCCGCTGGAAGTACGAGCCGAAGCAGGACCCGACCGTGATCCCGGTGATGTGCTGCGACACCGTCAACCGCGGCGTGGCCTATGCCAACGGCAAGATCTTCCTGCAGCAGGCCGACACCACCCTGGTGGCGCTGGACGCCAAGACCGGTGCCGAGCTGTGGAAAGTGAAGGTCGGCGATCCGAAGATCGGCGAAACCACGACAAATACGCCTCACGTGTTCAAGGACAAGGTCCTGACCGGCATCAGCGGCGGCGAATTCGGCGTGCGCGGGCGCATCACGGCGCATGACATCAACACCGGCAAGGTCATGTGGAAAGCCTACAGCACCGGGCCCGACAACGAGCTGCTGGTCGACCCCGCCAAGACCATGACCTGGACGGACGGCAAGATGGCGCCGATCGGCCCGGACTCCTCTCTGAAAAGCTGGCAGGGCGACCAATGGAAGCTCGGCGGCGGCACCACCTGGGGCTGGTACAGCTACGACCCGGCCCTGAACCTGGTCTACTACGGCACCGGCAACCCGAGCACCTGGAATCCGCGCCAGCGCCCCGGCGACAATAAATGGTCGATGACCATCTTCGCGCGCGACCTCGACACCGGGCAGGCCAAGTGGGTCTACCAGATGACGCCGCACGACGAGTGGGACTACGACGGCGTCAACGAAATGATCCTGGCCGACATGAAGGTCAAGGGCCAGGCCCGCAAGGCCCTGGTGCACTTCGACCGCAACGGCTTCGCCTACACGCTCGACCGCGTGAGCGGCGAACTGCTGGTGGCCGAGAAATTCGATCCGAAGGTTAACTGGGCGACCCACGTCGACATGAAGAGCGGCCGTCCGCAAGTCGTGGCCAAGTACAGCACCGACAAGAACGGGCCGGACGTCAATTCGAAGGGCATCTGCCCGTCGGCGCTCGGCACCAAAGACCAGCAGCCGGCCACCTATTCGCGCAAGACCGGCCTGTTCTACGTGCCGACGAACCACGTGTGCATGGACTACGAGCCCTTCCAGATCGAGTACACGGCCGGGCAGCCGTATGTCGGCTCGACACTGTCGATGTACGCGGCGCCGAACAGCCATGGCGGCCTGGGCAACTTCATCGCCTGGGACGCCAGCGCCGGCAAGATCGTCTGGTCCAAGCCCGAGAAATTCTCCGTGTGGAGCGGCGCGCTGTCGACCGCCGGCGACGTGGTGTTCTATGGCACCCTGGAAGGCCACATCAAGGCCGTCGACAACAACGGCAAGGAGCTGTGGAAGTTCAAGACGCCCTCTGGCATCATCGGCAACGTCCACACCTGGGAATACAAGGGCAAGCAGTACATCGGGGTGTTGTCGGGCATCGGCGGCTGGGCCGGGATCGGCCTTGCGGCCGGGCTGACCAAGGGCACCGAAGGCCTCGGTGCGGTGGGCGGCTACAAAGACTTGGCCAAGTACACCGAGCTGGGCGGCGTGCTGACGGTATTCGCATTGCCGGACCGCTGAGTCCTCGCCACGCCGTGCCGCGCGGCGGCTTCATTGCTGCCGCGCACTTCGATGAACACCGGACACGGCGGCCGGCGCAGGCTGCCGTCCGCCGTGTCCATGCATTGCCAGGAAACGAGATGAAGACATTCATGAAGCGGGCTCTCCCTGCCTCCCTGTGTGCTGCCCTGTGCTGGTCCGTGGGCTTGTTCGCCGCGGCGCTCCCCGGCAGCGCGCTGGCCGGCGATACGCCGCCGTACAAGGTTGCCGAGGGCAACAAGGTCGACGCACAGACCCTGAGCGGCTGGAAGACATGGCGCGCCATGGCTTGCGAACGCTGCCACGGCGCTGCCCAGGAAGGCATGGTCGGCCCCTCGCTGGTGGACAGCCTGAAGGTCTTGAGCAAGGACCAGTTCAAGGCCACGGTCCTGAAGGGCCGCATCGAAAAGGGTATGCCGAACTTCGACGGCAGCAAGATGGTGACCGAGAACATCGACAGCCTCTACGCCTACCTGAAAGGGCGTTCCGACGGTGCCATTGAACCGGGCCGGCTGCAGGAGATCGGCAAATGAGGAACTGGCGCTTCCTTGGCTCACGGGATGCCACACGGGATGCTACACGGGCTGCTGTGCGGCTTGCCATGCGGACCGGCCTGGTGGCCGGCCTGCTGGGGTGCCTGGCTGCGCCGGCTGCCGCGCAGTCCGGCGGGCAGGCCGTGGCCGAGGCGCCCGGCGCGGACAAGGTCTTGCGGGTCTGCCAGGACCCGAACAACCTGCCGCTGTCGAACCGGGCCGGGGAGGGCTTCGAGAACAAGATCGCGGCCCTGTTCGCCCAGCAGCTGGGCTGGAAGCTCGAACATACCTGGTATCCGCAGCGCATGGGGTTCATTCGCAATACCCTGCGCGCCAAGGAAGAGCATTCCGAGCGCTTCAAGTGCGACCTCGTCACCGGCGTCGCCAGGGGTTTCGAACTGGCCGCCAACACCCATTCCTACTACCGCTCCAGCTATGCCATGGCCTACGTAAAGGACCATGGCCTGGACAAGGTGCGGACCCTTGACGACCTGCTGGCGCTCGACGCCTCGCAACGCAAGAAATTGCGCTTCGGCGTGTTTGCCGGCTCCCCGGTCACCGAGTGGCTGCTGCAGAACGGCTTGATGGAGCAGGTCAACTGGTACCAGAGCCAGACCGGCGATGCCGAGCAATATCCGGGCGAGATCGTCGAAAAGGATCTGGCCAGCGGCAAGATCGACGTCGCCTTTGCCTGGGGGCCGATCGTCGGCTACTTCGCCAAGAAAGCGCGCAACGCGTCCATCGTCGCCGTTCCGCTGCAGTCGCGATCCGGCATGAAATTCGATTTCGAAATCGCCATGGGCGTGCGCCATGCCGACAAGGACTTCCGCCAATTGATCGACCGGCTGATCGACACCAACCAGGGCAAGATCCAGGCGATCCTCGAACAATACGGCGTGCCCTTGTCGGCGCTCCCGCCGCCCCAGTCTTCCCCACCTTGAGGACGCCATGATCCGCATCCAGCAACAGCGCGGCGGGCGCGCAGGCCCGCGGCATGGCGTGCGTGCCCGGTCCATGCTTTTCGCACGGAGCATGCTTTACGTACTAGGTGCGCTGGGTACGCTGGGTCCGCCAGGCACGGGCCTGGCGCAGGCCCAGCCGGTATCACCGGCCGAGACCCTGCTGTTCGAGACCGATCACCTGGCGCGCACCACGGTGCCGGCGGCGCTGGTCTATGACTTTCGCAAGGTCAGCAACATCGAACCGGGCTTCACCGACACGGTCGAGCTCGACCTGACCCGGGAAAACGGACGCATGCATGCGCGTCTGCGCTTTCTTTCCGGAGAGCGCAAGCGCGAGCTGCCCGACATCGACGATGCCCACGGCAACCCGGTGCTGCTCGGCTTCCTCGAGCACGACATCGCCGAGATGAAACGCCTGACCGGTGGCTCCACCACCTACTTCCGCAAGCGCATCCGCATGGCGCTGGCGAATGCAGGGCAGTTGGGCAAGCAGACGATCAACTTCCAGGGCAAGTCTTACGAGGGGCAGGTGGTGCGCATCCAGCCCTACCTGGACGACCCGTTGCATGCGCGCTTCGAAGCCTACGTGCACAAGACTTATACCTTCATCCTGAGCGAGGCCGTACCGGGCGGGGTGTACCAGCTGTCGACCTCGCTGGGAACGAGCGGCAGCGGACGAACGATCCATGCGGCGGCCGGCGTGGAGTCAAGCGCGCTCGTGGACGGCAAGGTGGCCAAGCGTCTGCCCGGCGACACTGGCCGCGCTCAATCCGGTACGGCCAGTCAAGGCACGGCCAGTCAAGGCACGGCCAGTCCAGGCACGCCCGGCTCCACCGCACAAGTGCCCGGCGCCGGGGGCGGCAGCATTCCCTCGATTGAAGAAACACTTACCTTGGTCAAGGTTGCCGATCCGAAGCGCTGAGCCTGGCACGATTGCAGGCTTGGCCCGTCATCACCGGAGAATGCCATGGCGCGCTTGAAAGTTCTCGCATTCGACTACGCCATCGCCGGTGGTCCGGGCGCCCCTGCGGTGCCGTGCGCGCTTGCGCAGCAGGGCGGCATGCTGCTCCAGGCCCTGCTGGCCGACCTGGGCGCCGTGCCCGGGGTCGAACTGCAGACCATGCCGGCTGCCGGCGAAATCGCCTGGCCGGCCGTCCCATCCTTCGGCGACAGGGCCTTTGGCGGCAGTGCCTTCGGCGAGCGTTTCGCCGACTGTGTACAAGCCGCCGACGCCGTCTGGCCGCTGGCGCTCGAGACCGAAGGCTTGTTGGAAGGGCTGTCGCGCGATGTGCTGCGCGGCAAGCGCGTCCTGCTGGGCAGTGCGCCTGGCGCCGTGCGCGTTGCAGCCAGCAAGCGCGACATGGCGCGTGCGCTGCTCGACGCCGGCGTGCCGGCCGTCCCCACCTACAGTCCGCATGCGAGCCTGCCGGAAGGTCCGGGCGCCTGGGTGGTCAAGCCGGACAATGGCGCCGGCTGCCTCGACACCCGCTTGTTCAGCGACCGCGCCGCGGCCCTGGCCCATGTGCGCGCCAACGCCGGGCAGGACTATGTGCTGCAACCTTTCGTTCCCGGCGAACTGGGCAGCCTGTCCCTGCTGTGCTGCGACGGCAAGGCCTGGGTCCTGGCGTGCAACCGTGAGCGCGTGGCCGTGCGCAACAACCGCTTTCACTTCCTGGGCAGTACCGTCAACGGCCTGCTGGACGCCGACGGTGCGCTGGCCGGCCTGGCGCAACAGGTTGCAGCGGCCCTGCCCACGCTGTGGGGCTATGTCGGGGTGGATTTTATCCGCAGCGCACAGGGAACCGTGGTGCTCGATGTGAATCCGCGCCTGACGGCCGCCTATGCCGGCTTGCATGCCTCGATCGGCTGCAATCCGGCTGGGCTGGTCATCGCCCTGCTGAAGGACCCGGCCGCACTGCAGGCTGCGCCGCTTCCGGTCACGCGGCGCCGCGCGGTGTCCGTCGACGTCGACAGCTTCGGCCAGGCCTGAGTGCTGCTGAAGAGGCACAGGGGGCTGGCCGCTGCCGTATCGAGCCGCAGCACGGACGATCGAACGCTTATCTACCTGCTTATCTGCCCACTCATTTGCTCCTTATTTGCTCATCCATTGCTCACTTACTTGATCACCTACTTGATCACTTATTTGATTACCACGCCCCAGGGCAGCTTGCCGACCGGGATGTCGCGCAGCTTGCTGCGGCTGGCGGTGTCGATCACCGACACATTGTTGCTGCGGCCGTTGGCCACGTAGAGTTTCTTGCCGTCGGGCGTGAGCGCCATGTTCCAGGGCCGCTGGCCGACCGGGATCGTGGCCACGACCTGGTTGCTGGCGGTGTCGATGACCGAGACGTTGGCGTCGCCGCCATTCGATACATAGACCTGGCCGCCGCCCGGGTGCACGGCAATCCCGTTGGCGCGCAAGCCGGCCTTGATGCGGGCGACGATGGCGTAGGTCCTGGCATCGATGACGAAGACTTCGTTGGCGTTTTCGGTGGCGACATAGGCACGGCTGCTGTCGGGCAGGAAACCGATGCCGCGCGGTCGGGCGCCCACCGCCACCTGGGCCACCTGCTTGCGGCTGGCGAAATCGATGATGTCGACCGCGTCGCCTTCCTCGGCGCTGACGAACAGCAGGCGCCCGTTCGGGCTGAACACCGCGTGTTCGGGGTTCTTGCCGTGCACCTGGATCGCGAATGCCAGCTTGCGGGTGCGGGTGTCGGTCACCGCGATCTCGTTCTTGCCCTCGATGGCCGCGACCACCCAGCGGCCGTCGGGCGAGATCGACACGCCTTCGGGCGATTCGCCCAGTGCCACCGCAGGGCCGGGCTTGCGCGCATTCAGGTCGAGTACCTGCAGGCTGTTGTTCGGCTGGTCGCTCACGTACAGCCAGCGGCCGTCGGCGCCGACGGCCAGGCCGCGCGGCTTGGTCCCGGCCGGCATCTCGCCGACGACCTGGTCGCTGGCGGTGTCGATCACGGAAATCGTGCCGCTGCCCTCGTTCGGCACGTAGGCGAAGGGCGCCGCCAGGACCGGCGAGCCGAGCGATGCGGCGAGGGTGGCCAGGCATGTCAGGGCGCCTGGCAGGATACGGCGAAGCGACGGCATGGTCATGTGGACTCCATGGACAGGTTGTATGAGAAACGCCGTGGCGCACCCGCGCCGGCTCAGTGGAACAGCGCCTTGTCGGGATGCTGGATGTTCAGGCGCTGCAGCTTGCGGTACAGGGTGTTGCGGCTGATGTTGAGTTCGCGCGCCACGCCGCTCATGTTCCAGCCATGCCGTTCCAGCGCCTGCAGCAGCACCTCGCGTTCGGCGCTTTCGAGCGCCGTCAGGGCCAGCTCGGCGCCACTGCCGGAAGCAGGGCAAGCGCCGGAAGCCGGGCCGGAGGCTGGGCTGGAAACCGAACCCAGGGGGAGCGCAGGCGCGGCGTCGTCGAGGTTGAGCCGGTATTCCGGCGGCAGGTCGCGCAGGCCGAGGCTGTCCGATTCGCGCAACGCGATCATGCTGCGCAGCAAGTGGCGCAGCTGGCGCACGTTGCCGGGCCAGCGCAGCCGCTCCAGCGCCGCCAGCAGGGGCTTGTCGAGTTCCACCACGCTGCCTTCGTCGCTTTCCTGGCCGGCCAGGTAGGCGATGAGGGCGCGGCGGTCGGCGCGCTCGCGCAGTGGCGGCAGGCGCAGCGTCACACCTTGCAGCCGGTAATACAGGTCTTCGCGGAACTCCCCGGCGGCGATTTTCTTCGCCAGGTCGCAGTGGGTGGCGCTGACCAGGCGGATATCGAGCTTGACCGGCGCCTCGCCGCCGAGCGGCACCACCTCGCGCTCCTCGAGTACGCGCAGGAGCCGCGCCTGCAGGGTGAAGGGCATGTCGCCGATCTCGTCGAGGAAGAGGGTGCCGCCATTCGCCTGCAGCAGCTTGCCGCGCTGGCCATCCTTGCTGGCGCCGGTAAACGCGCCGGAACGGTAGCCGAACAGTTCGCTCTCGATCAGCGACTCCGGGATCGAGGCGCAATTGATGGCCACGAAAGGCCGGGACGCGCGTGGCCCGGACAGGTGCATGGCGCGCGCGAACACTTCCTTGCCGGTGCCGGTTTCGCCGAGCAGCACGGTAGCGACATTGCGCTCGGCAATGCGGCGCGCGGTGGCGACATGGGCGGCCATCACCGGGTCGCCGAACTGCACGGTGTCGAGCGCGGTCGGGACCTGCTGGCCGGGGCCGTGGCCCGGCAGGCTGCGCGGCGCACGCCGCAGGCCGTTCGAGGCGACCGGCTGGTAGACCACGGCGAAGAAGCGCGCGCTGTTGCGCACTTCAAAGATCGGCACCGGGTGGAAGGCGCGCCGCACGCTGCTGTCGACCAGGCCGGGAAAGGTGACATTGAAGAGTTCGCCGATGTCGCGGCCGGCGATCTCGTCCGGGCCGGAAAAGCCGAGCTGGAACAGGGCGCCGCGGCTGGCGGCCAATACTTTTCCTTCGGTATTCAGGGCAATCGCGCCTTCGTGCAGGGTGCCGACGAATTCGGGCCGGTTATGGAAGCGCAGGATGTAGTCGTGGCGGAACTGGTGCAGGAAAACGCGGTTCTCGATCATCTGCACCGACATGCAGACCAGGGCCAGGGTGTGCTGCTGGGCCAGGCGTGATTCGCCGGACGCATCGAGTACGCCCACCAGCTCACCCTCGTGGTCGAAGATCGGGGCGGCGGCGCAGCTGAGACCGATGTTGCGCGACAGGTAATGCTCGTCGCGGTGCACGGTGATCGGGCGCCGCTCGACCAGGCAGGTGCCCATGCCGTTGGTGCCCTGCACGCGCTCGCTCCAGACGGCGCCCTGGGCCAGGCCGGTCTTCGAGGCGGCATGGGTGAAGGCCGGGTCGCCGAAATAGTTGAGCAGCACGCCTTCGCGGTCGGTCAGCATGATGGCGTAGCCGGAGCCGGCCAGCTGCTGGTAGAGGTTGGCCATTTCGACCTTGGCGACTGCCTGCACATCGGCCAGGCGCGCCTGGCGCTCCTGCAGTTCGATGGCGGCGACGACTTCGGGCTCGGCGCAGGTGCCCGGGTCGAGCTGGTAATCGTTCAGGCAACGGATCCAGGACCGGGTGATCCGGTTGGCTGTGCCCATATGGTCGGTACCGATCCGGTCCTGGACGACCGAACGGACGCGCTTGACGTGTTCAACGGCAAACCTCGACATGTTGTCTCCTGGGGTCCGTAACTGGCGTCTTGGGCCGTTACTTTATTGGACTGTTCTCGACCATCTCAACACAACCGATACGGCTACAGAATACACCGGGTAAACACGAATTGTCCCGTCATTTTATGCCTGCGCAGGAAGTATGCTCGCCTGTTTCGCACATGCCAGACCGGCGTCAGGAACAGGCCGATCAGCGGGAACATCGGCGGGTATCGACGGTCATGCGCAAAAAGCCAGCGGTGCAAACTAGCAGGATTGAGAGGGAAGGCACCACGCCTCAGCTCGCCGCCAGGCGGGCGCCTGCGGCCCGTGCTGGGGCTTGCCCCCGATCTGCGGCACAATACGGGGGAGTGTTGCCAATCGAATAAATGGGAGCCGCATGAATGAACAGGTAGCAAGGCGCGTCGTGCTGGTACGCGCCATCGAAACGGCCGACGCCGGCCATGCCGTGCTGAGCGAGGACGACCGCAAGTACGCGAGCCGCAGCGCGCGCGAGCTGGCGGCCTGGCAGGCGTCCGACAGCAAGAGCGCAGTGACGCAAGACCATTTCTTGCAGCAGCGATCGGAGCAGATCCTGAAGCGGCTGGCCGAGCGTACGCCGGCCTTTGCCGCCTTCCAGAAGCGCGCCCTCGGCCTGCCCGGTTTCTGGACGGCCTTGCCGCTACTGGCCCTGTTCGCCGGCGCGCTGCTGGACCGGATCGCCGATCCGCACCGTGTCGACCTGCTGTCGGCGCCGCTCCTGTTCATCGTCGGCTGGAACCTGCTGGTGTATGTAGTGCTGCTGGTGTGGGCGCTGGTTCCTGGCGGCAAGACCGGTTTGGCCGGCCAGGGCCTGCTGCGCCGCCTGGGCGTGGGTAAGCTGGCGGCGCCGCGCAAGCTGCCGGCCGCCCTGGCCACGGGCCTGGGCAATTTCATGGCCGAGTGGGCCCAGTTGAGCGAACCGCTGACGCGGCTGCGCCTGTCGCGCACGGTGCACCTGTCGGCGGCCGCGTTCGCGCTTGGCGCCGTTGTCTCGCTGTACGCACGCGGCCTGCTCACCCAGTACGCCGCTGGCTGGGAAAGTACCTTCCTCGACGCCACCCAGGTCCATACCCTGCTGTCCTGGCTGTTCACGCCAGCCCTGGCCGTGTTCCCCTTCCTGCAAGGGTTCACGCTGGCCGAAATCGAGACGCTGCGGTTTGGCGTACAAGCGGGTGTGCAGGCCGGCGCCGGCGCGGCCACGGGCGCCGCGCCGGGCCTGGCGGCGCTGCCTGGCGCCCTGTCCGGCACGGTCGATGCCGCCGTTGCGAGCACTGCCGGCGCCGGCGAGCGCTGGGTACACCTGTACGGCGCCACCATCCTGCTGTTGGTGATCGTGCCGCGCATCGTGCTGGCCAGTATCGCCTCCCTGCGCGCACGGCGCCTGGCGCGGCGCTTCCCGCTCGACCTCGAACACCCGTACTTCCGCAAGCTGGCCGACAGCATCGGCGCCGGCACCCCAGCCGTCCTGCGCGTGCTGCCCTACAGCTTCACGCTCGACGAAGCGCGCGACCGCGGTTTGTGGGCCGTGGCCGCGATGGCGCTGGGCGCTCAGGCGCGCGTCCTGCTGCGCCCCACGGTGCCGTATGGCGAGGAGCCGAAGGAGGCGCTGCAGGCGGGGCTGCACGATGCGCGCTTCGATGAAGCCGGCGTTACCGTGACCGCCGCACTGTTCAATCTGGCCGCCACGCCTGAAAAGGAAAACCACGGCGCCTTCCTTGATTACCTCGCACGCAACAGCAAGCGCGGCGTGGCCGTGCTGCTCGACGAATCGGGCATGCTCGAACGCGCAGGCGGCCAGGGCGGCGCCGAGGCGCGCATCGCCGAGCGCATTGCCCTGTGGCGCCAGTTCTGCAGCTTCCACGGCACCGCCGCCACGGTGGTGAACCTTCTGCAACCCGAACGCCACCCGATCGAACTCGGCGCTGGCCTTGCCCTGCCGGAGCTGCGATGAACGAGGCGCCAGTCAAGATCCAGTTCGCGCTGGTATCGCACACGAATAACGGCAAGACCACGCTGGCCCGCACCATGACCGGCGTGGACGTGGGCGAGGTGCGCGACGCCGCCCACGTGACCACCTTTGCGGAAGCCCACCCCTTGCTGACCAGCCCCGCCGGCGACACCCTGCTGCTGTGGGATACCCCCGGCTTTGGCGATTCGGTGCGCCTGCTCAAGCGCCTGGCCATGGCGGGCAACCCGATTGGCTGGTTCTTGCGTGAAGTGTTCGACCGCTACCGCGACCGGCCGTTCTGGCTGAGTCAACAGGCTTTGCGCGCGGCCAAGGATGAGGCGGATATCGTGCTTTACCTCGTCAATTCCGCGGAACTTCCGGGTGACGCCGGCTATCTACCAGCAGAGATGAACATCCTCGAATGGTTGGGCAAGCCGGTGGTCGTGCTGCTCAATGGAATGGGGCCACCCCGCCCGGGCGCACAAGAAAGTGCGGAAGGGCAGCAGTGGAAGCGGCATCTGGCACGCTTCCCCGTGGTACGCGAAGTGCTGGCGCTGGACGCGTTTGCACGTTGCTGGGTGCACGAGCATGTGTTCTACGAAGCGGTAGCGCCGCTGGTCGAGCCAGGCAAGCAGTCCGGCTACGTCCGCCTGCGCGCCGCATGGGAGGCCGGCAATCGCCAGCGCTACGCCAGCGCCCTGCGCATGACGGCCGAGCAGGTTGCGAGCGCCGTGCGCGACAGCCAGACCGTGCCCGGGGAAGGGCGCGGCGTGGTGCGCAGCGCGCTCAAGGCCGTCGGCCTGGGCAAGGACGAGCAACGGCGCCAGGAAGCGGCCATGGCGGCCCTGGTCGAACGCTTGAATGGGGAGATCAACAAGACGACGATGCGCATGCTGGTGCTGCACAAGGTCGATCCAGGCGAGGCGGAAGCGGTCAATGCGCGCGTGCGCGAAAACTTCGCGGTGCGCGCGCCGATCGACAAGGCCCAGGCTGGGCTGCTGGGCGCCGTGGTGTCGGGCGCGGCCACCGGGCTGTCCGCCGACCTGATGGCGGGTGGACTCACGCTGGGCGGAGGCGCGCTGCTGGGAGCGCTTGTCGGCGGACTGACGGCCGCTGGCGCCGCCTGGGGCTTTAACCAGCGCGCCGACCGCAACGAGGCGGCGGTGCAGTTTGCCGACGCCTTCCTGCAGACGCTGCTGGTGGGTGCGGTGCTGCGCTACCTGGCCGTGGCCCACTTCGGCCGCGGACGCGGCAATTATGTAGCCAGCGAGGCGCCGGCCTTCTGGCAGGCGGAAGTCGAGGAAGCCGTGAAGACGCATGGGGGCGATTTGCCTGCCCTATGGCGTGCCGTGCGCGCCGCCCCGAGTATCGAGGCGGCGCTGGAGCCTGTGAATCCGGTGGTAACGCGGGTGACCGATGCCACCCTGGCCAGGCTGTATCCCGGCGTCAAGCTCGGCGAGTCGCCGGCCGGGCCCGACGCCACTGCCGACGGCGGCGTCGGCAGTGGCGTCGACATTGGCGTCGTCAACGAAACTGGTACTGCGCGCTGACGCCCAGTACCCAGTTACGGCCGGGCGCCGGTTCGTAGAAACGGCGATTGCTGTCGCCGACGATCACGGAACCCACGTAATCGCGGTCGAACAGGTTGTTCAGGCGTGCAAACTGCTTGAAGCGCCATTCGCCCACTTCCTGGCGCGCCTGTACGCGTGCGTTGACGATGCCGTAGCCGGGCGCCGGCTTGGCGGCATTGGCATCGTCCGGGTTCACCTTGCCGGTGGCGAGGGATTCCAGCGCGGCGTTCAGTTTGCCGTCGGCGGCTGTCCA
>Ga0265798_10008006_pt1 | contig 13560 bp, 11 predicted proteins | sample P3T30metagenome_FD_192430 | JGI IMG/M metagenome (GOLD analysis project Ga0265798, IMG submission 192430) | Plant litter microbial communities from East Loma Ridge, Irvine, California - P3 T30 | ecosystem: Environmental > Terrestrial > Plant litter > Unclassified | place: USA: California...
GCAGGAGCGCTTTGGCGGCGTCGACATCCTCGTCAACAACGCCGGCATCCAGCACGTCGCGCCCATCGCGCAATTCCCGGTCGACAAATGGGACGCCATCATCGCCATCAACCTGAGCTCGGCCTTCCACACCACGCGCCTCGCCCTGCCCGGCATGCAGCAGAAAAACTGGGGCCGCATCATCAACCTGGCCTCCGTCCACGGCCTGGTCGGCTCCGCACAAAAGTCGGCCTATGTCGCCGCCAAGCATGGCCTGGTCGGCTTCACCAAGGTCACCGCCCTCGAGACAGCCCAGACCGGCATCACCTGCAACGCCATCTGCCCGGGCTGGGTGCTCACGCCGCTGGTGCAGAAACAGGTCGACGACCGCGCCGCCCGCGATGGCGTCAGCGCTGATGTGGCCAAGACCGCCTTGCTGGCGGAGAAGCAGCCCTCGGGTGAATTTGTCACGCCGGAGGAACTGGGCGCGCTTGCCGTCTTTTTCTGCAGCCCTGCCGGCAACCAGGTACGTGGCGTGGCGTGGAACATGGACGGCGGCTGGGCAGCACAGTAATCAAACAAAAGTAAAAATCTATTTTTGTTTGGGGCTGGTCAGGCAGGCCTCCTGCGGAGGCTTGCAGGAAGACTGCGGCTTACCTGCAGAAGTGGAAAAAATCACTGGCAGAGCCAGATAAATGTGACGCAAACAAAAGTGTACCCCTATTTTTGTTTGGGCTTGGTCAGCAAGCATCCTGCGGATGCCTGTGCCAAAACTGCGGCTTAAATGCAGAAGTGGAAAAAATCACTGGCGTAGCCAGATGATTTTTTAGAGATCAAACGACTACGCTTACCCCCGTTGTCGGCGCGGGTTGCGCTTATTTTATAAACTATATGGAGTTTCTTGATGCGTCCTGTCCGTCTCCTGCTCGCTGGCCTTTTATCTCTTCTGTCTTGTTCGCTCCACGCCGCTGAACCCGCCCCCGTCCTGCTCACCGCCGACCGGGTCTGGACCGGCGAAGGTGCGCCTCACGCCGGCTGGGGCGTACTGGTGGTCGGCGGGAAGATTGCGGGCGTGGGGCCGCTCGAGTTGCTGGCGGCGCCGGCAGGCACGGAGCGGATCGCCCTGGCAGGCAAGACCTTGCTGCCAGGTCTGATGGATCTGCACTCCCACGTGCTGCTGCATCCCTACAATGAAACCAGCTGGGATGACCAGGTCATCAAGGAGCCGGTCGAGTACCGGGTCGCGCGGGCGACCCAGCATGCGCAGGCGACTCTGAACGCGGGCTTTACCACCTTGCGCGATCTTGGCACCGAAGGGGCGGGCTATGCCGACGTGTCGATCAAGCGGGCGATTGACGAGGGCATCATTCCAGGGCCGCGGCTGTTCGTGGCGACCCTGGCCATTGTTGCCAGCAGCACCTACGGGCCCGGCCCGCGCAGTTACCGGCCCGATATGGAGTTGCCGCATGGCGCGCAGGAAGCGACCGGGGTCGATGGGGTCACGCGCGCCGTGCGCGAGCAGAGCGCGCATGGGGCCGACTGGATCAAGTTCTATGCGGACTATCGCACCGGCGTCGACGGCAGTTCCCGTCCGACTTTTACCCAGGAAGAAATGAATGCCCTGGTGGCTGCCGCCCACGTCACGGGCCGCAAGGTGGCGGTGCACGCCAGCACCGACGCCGCCACGCGCATGGCCGTGCTTGCCGGCGCCGACACCATCGAACACGGCTACGGCATCACCGAGAGCACCTTCAAACTGATGGCGCAGAAAGGCGTGGCCTACATCCCGACCTTGACGGCGCCGGAAGCCATCGGCGAATATTTCCAGAAGCACGTCAGGGGCGGCACGACGACGGCTGGCATGGCGCAGGCGGCCACGGCCTTCAAACTGGCGCGCCGGCTTGGCGTCACCATCGGCAACGGCAGCGACGTCGGCGTGTTCACCCACGGCAGCAATGCGCGCGAACTCGAATGGATGGTGCGTCTCGGCATGACGCCGACGGAAGCACTGCGCGCCGCCACCGTGGTCGATGCCGCCATCCTGGGCCGCTCAGCCGACCTCGGTCAACTCAAGGCCGGCATGCTGGCCGACGTGATTGCCGTCGAGGGCGACCCGACCAGCGACATTGGCGCCATCAACAAGGTGGCGCTGGTGATGAAGGGCGGCGCGGTGGTGAAGCGCTGATGTTTTGAGGGCGCCGCAGCGATCTGCGACTGCTTATTTGCAGGCTGAGCGCAGCGATTCCAGCCGCGCCACGGCAGAGCGGTCATACGCCGTCTCGCGCCCGCCCAGTTCACCATACCATCTGGCGGCCTCGTCGAACTGCTTGCAAGCGGCCTTGTCCTGGCGGGCGCGCAGGGCGATTTCTCCCACCATGGTGGCCGCCTGGGCCAGCGTGCGGGTCTCGCCCGCGTCCATCGCTTCATGCGACTGCGCCTTCAATTTACCCAGTGCGCCCTGCCCGGCGAGCCAGGCCTGCGCCGCCGTCCCGCGCGGCTGCACGTACGCTTCCAGCAAATCGACGCGCGCATCCGGTCCGCCCGCAATGCGGCGCAGGCCCGACAGGGTGGCGACCGTGTCGCGGCCGTGTTTCTGCGCGTTCTGGGCGGTGGCGCGGGCCAGTTCGTTGTCGAGCAGGCCCGCGCGCAAGGCGGCGTCGCCAGGCGTGGCTTGCAACTGGGCGGCGTAGATGGCGCGGCTGGCCGCCAGTTCGGCTTCGGCGCCGGCCGGGTCGCCCGTGCCGGCCAGCACCTCGGCGATGGCACGGTGGATGTCCGCTGCGGCCCGCGTGGCCTGCTGCTTGTCCCTGGCGTCGTCCATGGCGGCATGTGCTTGCTGCAGCGACAGGGCCTGGCGCAGGGCAGCGAGAGCCTCGTCCGTGCGGCCCTGCTCACCGAGGGCGATGGCGCGCTCCACGCTGATTGGGTTGCTGCCTGGTGCACTGGCAGGCACGGCTGCTTCGGTGGCATTTCTTTTCGCCGCAGGCGGGCCCGCCCGGGGCGTTGCTGGCGCCGGGGCGGGCGCGCTCACGCCGGTGGGCAGGGGCAACCATCGGGCTTGCTGCAACCACGGCGCCGCCAGGGCGCCGGCGACCAGGCCGATCGCCAACATGGCGATAGCGAGCAGGATCGGGCTGCGGCGCGGCGCCGGCCATTGCGGCGCCGAGATTGGCGTTGGCGTGACGGTAGCAGTCGCATCGTCAACTTCAGGCGCGCTCGCGAGCGTGTCAGTTTGCACCGGCGCAGCGGCAGCCACGGCAGACAGGGCCGCTGCTTTGATCTGCTGCGCAGCCGCCTCCAGATCGAGCGCCAGGGCGTGGGCCGAGGCATACCGCACGGCCGGGTCGAGCGCCAGCGCCTGCATGACGATGCCATCGAAGTGCTGCTGCAACTGGTCAGCGAGGGCCTCGCCCGGCTCCAGCACGGGATCATCCTGCGGCGCGGCGCCATGCGCGATGGCATCGCGCACCGCCAGCGACGGCGCTTTCACGGAACTTGACGCGGCCGCGCTGATGACGCTGGCGGCGTCGCCGCCGCCATGGGCCTGCCGCCCCGACACCAGGCCGTACAGCACCGCGCCCAGGGAATAAATATCGCTGCCCGCGGACAGGGGCCGGCCAGCCACCTGGTCGGGGCTGGCGTAGGCGGGATCGAGCGGCCAGCCGTCGCCGATCATGCCGACGTCGAGCAGGGTCAGGGAGGCGTCGCCCTGGACCAGCATGTCGGCCGGTTTCAGGTCGCGGTGCACGATCAGGTGCTGGTGCATATAGTGGACGGCGCGGCACACCTGGGCAAACAGCAGGGCCCGCTGTGCCAGATCGAGTTGCTGCGCGGCGCAGTACTGGTCGATGGGCGTGCCGGCGCCTCGTCCGACGACGAAATACGGCCGCCCGTCGGGCGTGCTGCCCGCATCGATTGGGACGGGGATGGCCGGATGCTCGAGCGTGGCCAGGCGCGCGCGCAGGCGATCGAAGCGGGCGCCGGTCTGGCCCGAGCGCGAAGCCGCCTCGGCCAGGCGCATGGTCGCAGCCGGGCCCGAACCCTGCTCATCCCGCACCAGCAGGATCAGGTCGGCGCCATTGCGGCCCAGTTCATATTCGACCCGCCAGCGCCCGATCAGTTCCCCGTGACGGGGCAGCACGGGCGGCGCCGGCTTGACTTCGGCCGGCAACTCCAGCGGATCTTCAAGGAACTGGTCCAACTGCTCGATGCGCGAGAGCATGGTGCGCACGTCCTCGAACAGGTCCAGGTCCCCGGCCGTGGCCTGGGCAATGAACTGCTGGCGGTCACCGGCAGGAAGATCAAGGGCGCGGTACAGTACTGCATTGGCGGATTCATGCAGATGGCGGGTCATGGGCTCGTTCATAACAAAAATCAACAATTATTGTTGAGGCGAGTATATTTAGATGCAACGCCGAGCACAACCGTTAATTGCGATGTGGGTCAGCAGCCAGGATGGCCACGCATGGCGAGCAACTCGATCTGCATCAAGGTTTGGTGAGATGTGGAAAACCACAATTGAACGCCTTGATGGTTTGGGTAATGATGAAAAAATCACCTAATGCGGCATGCCGAGGCTTCCATGAAAAAACCTTTCTATAAAATCCTGTACGTACAGGTCCTGTTCGCCATCATCTGCGGCGTCCTGCTGGGCGTGTTCTATCCGAAACTGGCGACCGACATGAAGCCGCTTGGCGATGGCTTCATCAAGCTCATCAAGATGATCATCGCGCCCGTCATTTTCTGTACCGTCGTCGCCGGTATCGCCGGCATGCAGGACATGAAAAAAGTCGGCCGGGTCGGCGGCAAGGCGCTGCTCTACTTCGAGATCGTCTCCACCTTCGCGCTCGCCATTGGCCTGGTGGTGGCCAATGTCATCAAGCCCGGTGCGGGCTTCAACGCCGATCCCGCCACGCTCGACACCAAGTCCATCGCCGAGTTCACGGCCAAGGCCAAGAACCAGTCGACGGTCGACTTCCTGATGAACATCATCCCGAACACCTTTGTCGATGCCTTTGCCAAGGGCGAGATCCTGCAGGTGCTGCTGATCGCCATCCTGTTCGGCGTGGCCCTGTCGATCCTGGGCGAGCGCGGCAAACCCATTACCAAATTCGTCGACGACCTCTCGCACGTCATCTTCGGCGTGGTCGGCATCGTCATGAAAGTGGCCCCGCTGGGCGCTTTCGGCGCGATGGCGTTCACGATCGGCAAATTCGGCATCGCCTCGCTGCTGCCGCTGGCCAAGCTGATGGGTTCGTTCTATCTGACCTGCGGCCTGTTCGTCGTGTTTGTGCTGGGCGCCATCGGCTGGTACACGGGTTTCTCCATCTTCCGCTTCATTTCCTATATCAAGGAAGAACTGCTGATCGTGCTGGGCACCAGCTCCTCCGAGTCCGCCCTGCCCGCCCTGATGCGCAAGCTTGAAAAGCTGGGCTGCTCGAAGTCCGTGGTGGGCCTGGTCGTGCCAACCGGCTACTCCTTCAACCTCGACGGCACCAATATCTACATGACGATGGCTGCCCTGTTCGTGGCCCAGGCCACCAACACGGAGCTGACCCTGCTGCAGGAACTGACCATTCTCGGCGTGGCCATGCTGACCTCGAAAGGAGCCTCCGGCATCACCGGCGCCGGCTTCATCACCCTGGCCGCGACCCTGGCGGTGGTGCCGACCATTCCCGTGGCGGGCATGGCCTTGATTCTCGGTATCGACCGCTTCATGAGCGAGTGCCGCGCGCTGACCAATTTCGTCGGCAACGGCGTGGCGACCATCGTCGTGTCCAAGTGGGAAAATGAACTCGACCACGATCGCCTGGCCGCCGAGCTGAAGCATCCGAGCCACCTGGAAGAGGACCGCGAACTGTTCCCCGTGCGCGAAGCAGCGTAAGATTTCTTAGCTCAACAAAACGCCGGGACTGGCTTGCCAGTGCCGGCGTTTTTTATTTCAAGGCCGCCTCATTTGAAGCGGTAGATCACATCCACCGACTGCGACAGCTTCATCGGCACGATCATCAGCAAGCCTTCCCGATCGGGATCGGCCTTGACCGGATTGCGGTAGAACGCCGGCTGCGCCCCGCCCAGGCCGACGGCCCGCGTCACATTCTTCAGGTCCCCCGTCGACACCGCGCTGGCCAGCCCCAGCTTGCGGCCCACCCCGCTGGCAATCGCCTCGGCCTTGCGGCGAGCGTTACTCAGGGCCTGGGCGGTCAACTCCGCCTCGATCTGCTCGCGTCGGCTGGTGTCAAAGCCGATCATGAAGCCGTCGAGGTCCGGCATGACGATCAGCGCGCCCACCAGCGCCTGCCATTTCGACAGGTCCTTGACCTTGATGTGCACGCCAGCCTTGAGGTCGTAGGCAGTCATGCCCGGCTCGCCCTTGCGTATTTCGCGCCGCACGTCGCGGACGTCGATATCGTCCACCGGCAGTTGCGCCTGCACCAGCACCTCGCGAATCTGCCCGAGGCGCGCGTCGATGGCCTGGCGCGCCGCCGCCGGGTCGGCATTGAACACCACCACTTCGAAATCAATTTCCCCCAGGTCGGGCGCGGCATAGGTGAAACCGGTGCCGCCCGTGTGGATGAAAGCATAGTCGGGAAACTCGGCCGCGACGGCCTGGACGGGCGAAAAAACCGCCAGGGTCAGGGCTGCGGCAAGGGTAAGGCGCTTGAACATGAACGCTCCGGAACAAGGGTTGAGATAATCTAGACAAGACTGTCTATACTATGTTTGCGACTGATTTTGTGCAAGGCGCAGCAAATAAATAAAGTTGTAGACATCGTTGTCTAGATGATCTACCCTGTTCCGGATCGAGGAGAAAACCATGGCAACTGTTCCCAAACCCACCGCCGCTGAACTGGACCTGCTGCAAACCCTGTGGCCGCTGGGCGCCGCCACCGCGCGCCAGGTGCACGAAGCCATCCAGGCCGAGCGCCCCGACGTCACCTACGCCACCATACTGCGCCTGATGCAGATCATGCACGGCAAGGGCCTGTTGATCCGCGACGAGAGCCAGCGCTCCCACGTGTACGCGCCGGCCCAGGCGCAGGACGCGCTGCAGACGAATTTACTCAAGGACCTGGTGCAGAAAGCCTTTGCCGGCTCGGCCAAGGCGCTGGTGCTGGCGGCGCTGCGCAGCGGTATCAGCAAGAAGGAAAGAGCCGAGATCGAAGCCCTGCTCAAGGAAAGCAAGGAAGGAGACCAGCCATGACGATGCACCATGTGATCACCCAACTGGGCTGGACCCTGCTGCATTTCCTCTGGCAAGGCGCGCTCATCGCCGGCGGCGCCGCACTGGGACTGATGGCGCTGCGTCATGCGCGTCCGCAGGCGCGCTACCTGCTGCTCTGCACGGCCCTGTTTGCCTGTGCCGCCTGGCCGGCGGCCGGCCTGATGCTGCGGCTGGCCAACGCTGGTGCGACATCAGCCGAAATGTTCACGGGCACGTTCGCCGCTGCTGACGCCGGCGTAGCGCGTGCCGCCCTCCCCTTCGCCTGGCTGCACGCCCACATGGACGCGCTCGTGCTGGCCTGGGCGGCCTGCGCCGGCGCACTGTCGTTGCGCATGAGCCTGGGCCTGTGGTGGATCGCCCGCGCCGCCCGCTTGCCGACTGCAGATTCAAGGTGGCAGCACAAGGTGGATGACATGGCGGCGCGCCTGGGCATCACGCGCAAGGTGCGCCTGTGCATCGTCGACAGCCTGGCCAGTCCCCTCACGGCAGGTTGCTGGCGCCCTGTCGTGCTGCTGCCCGCCTCCCTGCTGACGGGGATGCCGGCCGAGCTGATCGAAGCCCTGCTGGCCCACGAGCTCGGCCATATCAGGCGCTGGGACTATCTCGTCAATCTCTGCCAGAACATCGTGGAAACCCTGCTGTTCTACCACCCTGCCGTGTGGTGGCTGTCCGGGCGCATCCGCATCGAACGTGAGCGCATTGCCGACGACCTGGCGGCTCACCACGTGGGCCAGCGCCGGCTGGCGCTGGCCCTGTCCGAACTGGAAAAACACCAGTTCTCGTCGCATCACCTGGCGCTTGCCGCCAATGGAGGAGATTTGATGTCACGCATTACCCGCCTGCTGCGCCCCGAAGTGCGCCATACCAGCTGGAAAGCTGCCGCTCCCGTCATGCTGCTGGCAGGGCTGTTCGTGGCCGGCTGCGCGCAACTTTCCGGCCCGGCCACCCCCGTGCATGCGCCCGCTCATGAGCCAATCCATACCCGCGCAATGGCCGACTTCAAGAGTTGTAGCAAACCCGTATGGCCAAAGCAATCGCTGCGCGATGAAAACACCGGCACTGTCGTGCTGGGATTCCTGGTTGACGAAAACGGCAAGGTGCTTGATTCGACCGTGAAAAAATCCAGCGGCTTCGCGCCGCTCGACGAAGCCGCCCGCACCGGCATCAGCAAGTGCAGCTTCAAGCCCGCCACACTGGACGGCAAGCCGGTGCAAGAGTGGATGCAGATGCAGTACATCTGGACTCTAACGTAAATTTTTTGACGTAAAAAAGGCGCTTTGCGCGTTAGGTGGAGATAATTCCCAGCGACGCTCTCAGAAACCGTTCCGGGGTCTCAATGCGCCCCAGGTCGATTGCCCATCGCCAACCGAGATAATTGTCCAGATAGGCCGTCGCGACGCCGCGGAAATGCTGCAGCCAAGCTTTGAAACGACTGTGATAGGCATTCACGTTTTGCACGTGATAGGGACCAATAACCCTTTTGCCCTGGCTCAGATTGACGGGTTGATGATGAAGGCGCGCTTCGCGGGCGAATTTTTTATAGGCGGCATTGGCGTCGCTCACCAGCACCACATCGGGCGCCAGTTTCGGCAGCAGATAGTCATGCAGTGCCGCCGCTTTCAATCCACCGCGGCCAGCCAGAAAATCAATGGTTTTGCCATCGCGATCGCGCGCCACCACGATATTGACCAATTCAGCGGAAATACCCCGTTTGCTGGCCACACCGCCCCGTTTGCGCGGGGCCCGCTGCAGTTGCCGCGCGCCTTTCTGCGATTCCAGTAAAAACGTTTCATCGGCTTCGACAATGCCGACCAGGCGGGCCGGCCGATCCAGTTTGGTCCACTTGAGAAAGCGGTGGCGCCAGCGGAAACTGGTGCTCGGATGCACGCCGATCTTTGCTGCTGCATTGTTGACGGTGCAGGCGGGATCGCGCATGCAGTCGAAATACGCCAGCCACCGGGTTTTCAGCCGCAGCCGCGCGAGCGGGGTGCCGGTGAGCGAATTGAAGGTTCTGCCGCAAGCTTTGCATTTAAAACGCTGCAAACCATTGGCGTGGCCGCAGCGGTTCAACGCGGTGCCCTGGCATTCCGGGCAGGCTAGAAGCGGCCGGCGGGCCTGCTCGATCACCGCGGCCGTTTGCTCGCCATTGACCTGCTCAGACATGAAACAGCAGACCCGCAGCTTGTCTTGCGGGTGAAGGGCGCGCAGGCGCGGCAGAAGACGATCAAGCGGACGGTGGAGCGGACCAGTGCGTCGACGGCGGACGGAATCGCGGGGCATGCTGCTCTCCAGGGGATGAGCAGATATGACCGAGGGTTTGAACGATGGTTCAGCCCGGACGCCTATTTAACGCGTAAAGCGCCTAAAAAAACGGGTAAAAAAAGCTGGCGGTATCAAACCCGCCAGCTTTTTATGAAGCGCTGAAACCTACACGGCGGAGACGTCGATCTCCGCTTCGGTTTTCTCGACCACTTCCTGCTTGGTCACGCCCGGCGCCAGTTCAATCAGCTTCAGGCCCTGGTCCGACACCTCGATCACACCGAGGTCGGTAATGATGAGGTCGACCACGCGCACGCCCGTCATGGGCAGATTGCATTGCTTGAGGATCTTGGGCGAGGTGCTGCCGTCTTTCGCAGTGGCCACGTGTTCCATCACGACGACGACGCGCTTGACGCCGGCCACCAGGTCCATCGCGCCGCCCATGCCCTTGACCATTTTGCCAGGGATCATCCAGTTGGCCAGGTCACCGTACTGCGAGACCTGCATGGCGCCGAGAATGGCCAGGTTGATCTTGCCGCCGCGGATCATGCCGAAGGAATCGGCCGAGCTGAAGTAGGCCGAACCGGGCAGCGCCGTCACGGTCTGCTTGCCGGCGTTGATGACGTCGGCATCGACTTCATCGTCCGTCGGGAAGGGGCCGATACCGAGCAAACCGTTTTCCGATTGCAGGTAGACCTCGATATCGTTGGGCACATAGTTGGCCACCAGGGTGGGCAAACCAATGCCGAGGTTCACATAAAATCCGTCTTGCAATTCCTTGGCTGCGCGGGCAGCCATTTCGTCACGAGTCCATGCCATAGTAGTCTCCGTATTTTTTTAGTTGGCGCGCACGGTGCGCTGTTCGATGCGCTTTTCCGGGTGGGCATTGACGACGATGCGGTGCACGAAGATGCCGGCCAGGTGGACGTGGTCGGGATCGATCTCGCCGATTTCCAGCAGTTCTTCCACTTCGACGACGGTGATCTTGCCGGCCATGGCGACGTTGGGGTTGAAGTTGCGGGCCGTCTTGCGGAACACCAGGTTGCCCGAACGGTCAGCCTTCCAGGCTTTGACGAGCGATACGTCCGAGACCAGACTCTCTTCCAGGATGTGGTCTTCGCCATTGTATTTGCGCACGTCCTTGCCTTCGGCCACGATGGTGCCCACGCCGGTCTTGGTGTAGAAGGCCGGGATGCCGGCGCCGCCGGCGCGCAGTTTTTCGGCCAGGGTGCCTTGCGGCGTGAATTCAATTTCCAGTTCGCCAGCCAGGTACTGGCGGGCAAACTCCTTGTTTTCGCCCACGTAGGACGCAATCATTTTCTTGATCTGCCGGGTTTGCAGCAGCAGGCCGAGGCCCGCGTCATCAATGCCTGCATTATTCGACACGGCGGTGAGATTTTTGACGCCGGAATCGCGCAGGGCGACGATCAGCGCTTCAGGAATGCCGCACAGGCCGAAACCGCCGACTGCGATGGTCTGACCATCCTTGACAATGCCGGACAACGCCGCTGCGGCGTCTGGATATACTTTGTTCATACTCGTCCCTTTTATAGTGTTAGCCCGTCTCGACGGCGAGGCGTACTTTTGTGACCACCAGAGTAGCTTCTCAGCATAAAATACAGCCGTTAAAAGCACAATACCGTAGAACTACCGGTTGATCCAACCAGCAAGGCCTCTTCTTTGCAAGCGCAAAAACCCTCATACGCCCTCGATTACGAGACCATTTTCCAGCATGCCCCGGTGGGCATGTGCATCTCCGTCGACCGTGTGATCCAGTCCGCCAACGAGGCCCTGGCGTCGATGTTCGGCTATCAACTGGCCGCCCTGGCCGGCCAGTCCTTCCTGGTGCTCTACCCCACCATGGATGAATTTATCCGGACGGGCGCGCGCATCATCCCTATCATGAATACCAGGGGCCGCTATTCCGACGAGCGCATCATGCGGCGCGCCGATGGCGAACTGTTCTGGTGTCACGTCAGCGGGCGCGCCCTCGATTCGCGCGAGCCGCTGGGCGCCGGCGTATGGACCTTCGAAGACCTTAGCGAAAAGCGGCCCGTCACGGCCGAACTGACCCCGCGCGAACGGGAAATTGCCGCCCTGCTGGTGGAGGGCAAGACCAGCAAGGTGATCGCACGGGAAACCGACTTGAGCCCCCGCACGGTGGAAATGCACCGCGCCAAGTTGATGCGGAAATTTTCGGCGTCAACATCGTCGGAACTGGTGCACAAACTCGTTGGCGCCTAATACACCGGCAAAAGGCGCTTACTGCGCCGTCATCCCGTCATCGGCTGTAATAATCGCCCCATTAATAAAATGCGATTCCTCGGCCGCCAACAAGAGCAGCAAACCATCGAGATCTTCCGGTTTGCCCGCGCGTTTGCGGGGCAGCATGCCGATCAGCTTTTTGCCCTGCTCCGTGTCGAAATAATCTTCGTTGATTTCGGTCGAGATATAACCGGGGCAAATCGCGTTGACGTTGATATTGTGCTTGCCCCATTCGACCGCCATGGCTTTGGTCATTTGCACCACGCCTGCCTTGCTCATGCAGTAGACGCCAATCTGCGGCAATACGCGCAGACCGGCCACGGAAGCAATATTGATGATGCGGTGCTGCTTCTTGGGGTCGCCCTTGGCGCGCGCGATCATGCGCTTGGCGGCCTGCTGGGCCACAAAAAAAGCACCGCGCAGGTTCGTGTCCATCACGTAGGCATAGTCTTCTTCGGTGACGTCGACCAGGCGCTGAGTGGTCGAGACGCCGGAATTGTTGACGAGGATGTCGATCGGACCCGCTTCCGTTTCCGCGTGGGCGATGGCGCTCTTGATGCTGGCCAGGTCGGTCACATCGAGCGCCACCACGTGGGCGGCGCCGCCATCGGCTTCGATTTCAGCGCGCAGTTCTTTTAAACGGTCGGTACGGCGCGAGGCCAGCACCACCTGGGCGCCCGCGCCCGCGAGGGCCTTGGCAAAACGCGCACCGAGACCGCTGGAAGCGCCCGTGATCAACGCAATCTTCCCCTCGAAATTCACTTCAATGCCCACGTCTGCTCCTGTTGTGCCAACAAAGCGTAATCATTACACAAAATAGTTGGTTTAGACTTGTCGCCCTAATAAACCCCGTAAAATGCAGCACGCCGTTGCAATCGGCGCAAAAAAGCCGCACACTCGTGCTTAAATTTTTCACTGCCTATAAAAATGATGACAGAGCCAAGCAATATTCTCGAACAGTATGGTCCCCGCGAAGCGATGGAATATGACGTGGTTATCGTCGGCGGCGGGCCGGCCGGCCTGGCCGCCGCCATTCGCCTCAAGCAACTGTCGAACGAGCAAGGCAAGGAAGTCTCCGTTGTCGTGCTGGAAAAAGGCAGCGAAGTGGGCGCCCATATCCTGTCCGGCGCCGTGATGGACCCGCGCGCCCTCACCGAACTGATCCCGAACTGGAAAGAGCTGGGCGCGCCCCTGAACACCCCCGTCACGGAAGACCGCATGTTGTTCCTGACCGAATCGAAGGCGTACCAGACCCCGAACTTCATGCTGCCGGACTGCTTCCAGAATCACGGCAACTACGTCATTTCACTGGCCAACGTGGTGCGCTGGCTGGGCCAGCAGGCTGAAAGCCTGGGCGTGGAAGTGTTCCCCGGCTTTCCCGCTGCGGAAATCCTCTACAACGAGGACGGCTCCGTCAAGGGCGTCGCCACCGGCAATATGGGCGTCAAGCGCGACGGCCAGCCCGGCGCCGACTTCCAGCTCGGCATGGAACTGCATGCCAAGTACACCCTGTTCGCGGAAGGCGCGCGCGGCCACCTGGGCAAGCAGCTGATGGTCAAATACGACCTCAACGCGGGCAAGGACCCGCAGGCCTACGGCATCGGCATCAAGGAACTGTGGGAAATCGATCCGGCCAAGCACAAGCCCGGCCTGGTGATTCACAGCGCCGGCTGGCCGCTGGCCAACGACACCTATGGCGGCTCCTTCCTGTACCACCTGGAAAACAACCAGGTCGCAGTCGGCTTCATCGTCGGCCTGGCTTACCAGAATCCTTTCCTGTCGCCCTACGAAGAATTCCAGCGCTACAAGACCCACCCGGAAATCCGCACGTT
>Ga0265798_10008009_pt1 | contig 13559 bp, 12 predicted proteins | sample P3T30metagenome_FD_192430 | JGI IMG/M metagenome (GOLD analysis project Ga0265798, IMG submission 192430) | Plant litter microbial communities from East Loma Ridge, Irvine, California - P3 T30 | ecosystem: Environmental > Terrestrial > Plant litter > Unclassified | place: USA: California...
TGCCGGCTATCAGCTCTTTACGTTACGAAATAAATATTGTAAGCGTTACCAACTAAATTATTTGGTCAACGCAGTTTTATAAGCTTTTAGGGCCCGTTCTTTGCCGGTCTTATTATCAATAATGGGTTTTGGATATTGGCTGGTGCCATACTCCGGAACCCATTTTTTTACGTACTCCATTTTCAGGTCAAACTTCTTAAGCTGTGCCTCGGGGTTAAATATCCTGAAGTAGGGCATCACATCGGTACCCGAGCCTGCAACCCACTGCCAGCTGCCAATATTGGTCGATGCTTCATAATCGAGCAGTTTACGGCCAAAGTAATGTTCGCCCAGGCGCCAGTCTATCAACAAGTGTTTTACCATAAAGCTGGCGGCCACCATGCGTACCCGGTTGTGCATAAAGCCGGTAGCATTCAATTCGCGCATGCCTGCATCTACCAGCGGGTAACCAGTTTCACCTTTGCACCAGGCTTCAAATTCCTGTTCGTTATTGCGCCATTCAATGCGGTCGTAAGCAGGCCGGTAAGCATGATTTTGTGTCTGCGGAAAATGATCGAGCGCCATCATGTAAAACTCGCGCCATATAAGCTCGCCCAGCCAGGTTTGCTCGCGCTCAAAAGAGTTGCGGGCGGCATCGCGGATGCTTACGGTACCAAAGCGCAGGTGTAAGCCAATATGCGAAGTGCCTTTCTTAGCCGGAAAGTTGCGGTTTTTGGCGTAGTCATCAATAATATGCTGATACTCCGTTTCCGGGAATTCAATTTCACTTTTGATGAAGCCCATCTCCTCCAAGGTAACTCCTTTAAGCGGCTTGCTCGGGTATAGGTTTTTAAAATACTTTTCGGTCGGGTAAGCTTTGAGATAAAACTCGTTTACCTTTTTCATCCACTTCTTTTTGTACGGCGTAAAAACTGTGTAGGGCGTTTTATCGTCCTTAACCACTTCGTCGCGCTCAAAAATGATTTGGTCTTTAAAGGTTTTGAAAGCTATACCTTTAGAGTTCAGCATCTCGCCAATTTCGGCATCCCGCTTTTTGGCATAAGGCTCGTAATCGCGGTTAGTGTATACGGCGGTTACGTTATATTCACTTAATATATCTTTCCAGGCTTGTTCGGGCTTGTCGTATTTAATGAGAAGGCTGCTACCTTGTTCAGCTAATTCCTCGCTAAGCTTATTGACGGTATTATAGATAAACGTTACCCGGGCATCGTCTTTATCTTCCAGCACATCCAGTATATCACGATCAAAAATGAAAAGGCATAAAACCGGGTTCGGGCCTTTCAACGCGTGGTATAATCCGGCGTTATCATGCAGGCGTAAATCGCGGCGGAACCAAAACAGGGTAACAGGAACTTTTTTATCCATAAATGTCGCTCAATGCGTCAGTAATGTTTTCAAATTTAAATTTAAACCCGGCATCCTGCACTTTCTCTGCCGATACACGGGTACTGCCTAATACCACCATGCTCATTTCGCCCATCAACATTTTGAGTATAAAAGCAGGTACATTAGGTGCCCATAAGGGCTTGTGCAATTGGCGGGCTACAGCTTGGGTAAGCTGTTTGTTAGTGACAGGGATTGGAGCCACCATGTTGTATACATCGGGCGGCAATTGGTCTTCAACGGCCTGCAGGTACATATCTACAGCGTCTTGCCAGTGTATCCACGGGATGTACTGACGGCCGTTGCCTATAGCAGCACCCAAACCGAACTTTACAGGCAGCGATAAAGGCGGCAGGGCACCCCCTTTAGTGGATAGCACTACACCAGTGCGAAATTTAGTAATGTTTAACCCTAACTCCAACCCTTCGTCTACTGCCTTTTCCCATTCAATGCAGCAGGTTCCTAAAAAATCGTGCAGGGGCTTGCTGCTTTCGGTAAGCAGTTCATCTCCCCGGTTGCTGTAGTAACCCGTAGCCGATGCTGAAATTATATTTTTTACCTGATGGGGTTTATTTTGAAGCAGTTTATAAATAAGTCGGATAGATTGTGTACGGCTGTTAAGCAACAACTCCTTACGCTTTTCGGTCCAGCGTTCGTCGGCTATGCCTGCGCCGGCAAGGTGTATGATGGTATCTACCCCATCAATACAATGTTCATCTATCTGTCCCTGATCTACATTCCAGATAAATGTTTTTACCTGCGCGTTGCTTCCTTCGCTGCGGCTTAAATGGCTTACCTGATAACCTTTATTTAGTAAAGCTTGTGTTAGAGGTTTACCAATTAAACCGGTAGCCCCGGTAATTAAAATATGTTGTTTTGGCATGGCAGGTAGTAGCGGCTAATATAGTAAACAGGATTTTTATGATTATGCGCATTGCGTAAGCGCTTCCTTAAGGGTTTGCAACTGCAGGGGAATAATTCGCCTGATGGTGTCATCGCGTGAAACTAAATCGAATTTCAGGTTTTCGACCAGGGTTTTGGCATGCGAGTAGCTAATTGGTGTAAGGTAATTTAACCAGTAAGATGATAATGCTGCCGATACTTGTGGCACGGTCATAACCTTTACCTTACGCTGCCGGCATACTTCGCCATAGGTGAGCAGCATTTGTTTAAAGGTTAAAATGTCTGGTCCGCTGATGTGAAACTCACTGTTGAAAGTATCTTCGTTTAACAGGCAGCCGGAAAGATATTCGATTACATTGCATGTAGCAATGGGTTGCTCCTGAGCTTTGGCCCAGTTGGCAGCAATAATAACGGGCGATTTTTTGGTCAGGCCTTCCATTAGTTCCAATGCTATACTTCCCTGACCTACAATCATGGTTGATTTCAGGATAGTTATAGCGGCATCGGCCTGATGGAGGATTTCTTCTACATGCAACCTTGACAAACCTGCTTCGCCCAGGTGATCGTCTATTTCGCTTAAAGATATAATTTGCTTGCAGGTAGTTTGATTAATTGCCTGCACAAAGTTTTCCGCCGATAGTGCTTCAAGTCCCGCAAAGCCGGAGGTTTGGGGTAAAGCATTTACGAGGTAATACGCCGCTTCAATATCGGGCGGTAATGTCTCCAAACTGCGGTTACGCAGTAAATCGCCTGTAATTAATGTTACCTGGCTGGCGTAAGTGCTTTGCTTTTCAAACAATTTGGGATCGCGTACCAGGCAAACCACATCATGGCCTCTCTCGAGCAAAGCCGGAATTAACCTTGACCCGATATAACCATTAGCACCTGTTAGCAGTATCTTCATATGAGTTAATGCAACAATGCAAAACGCAGGGGGTTTTAACTAAACAAAATAAGATGATTTGCAGCTCTAAAAAATCAAAGCTTAGCGTGGCTGCTAAGCTTTGATTTTATATTTACAAACTGGCATGAAGACCTATGCCTATATACCGGCGGTAGTCTGGCAAAACAGATTGTTTGTTTTGAAATAGGTTGCGACCGCTTGCGTAAACCTCCAGGCCTTTTAATTTTGATGTTTTAATACGCCAGCCTGCGTAAAGGTTTTGAAGCGCAAAAGAATCCAGATCTAAAGTGCTCGATATTGAACCATTATTCTTGCCAAAAAGATAAAGCAAATCTATACCGCCAACAAAGTTTTTGTATTGTAAACGGTTGGTCCAGCCACCCGTCCAGGCCCTATTAAATGTATTTAATATAATAATATTGCCGACTGGTGCGCTTAAGATTTCTTGTTTCAGGTTTGTTGCATTAATCTGCGTTTTCCAGTTTATGTTATCTTGTTTAATCCAGTTATAGCCCACGCCGATACGGTGTGTTTTATATCGGGTATCGGCCAGGTAAAGAAAAGATTGATTGTTGTTATAAAGGTAGTATACAGAACTGAAACTTTTCCGGTTATCATAATTGTAACTTAGTTCAAGCTTGTTTTGAAATAGCCCCACAGTGGAGCCCAGCGTAAACGTTTTAAAGTTTTTACCATTAATATAATCAGACACGGCAATATTAGTTGCAAATGAATTATAGTTTGCTGTTACACTGTAGGGATAAAAGAACGATAACGTGGTATGCGTATCGTTAAGGCGGTTATTAACCGCATAAGAGCCATAAACGTTAACATTAACCCGTGCACCCGTATCTATAAGCTTGCTCACATTGGCTGATGCCGTTACAAACGGAAAGAACTTCTTAGGCTTGGCATCAACCACACCACTGGTGCTGTTCAAAAATTGAACAAACCCTGCCGTTAAACTTGCCGCGCTGTTATAGCTTACCGTTAAAGTAGGGGTTAAAAGATAAGTTTTACCGTCTAAACTCGATCTGTTTTGCGAATAGCTTGAATTACTATTTGCAGTACTGGTTAAGGTAGAATTTTTAATATTGCGGTAGTTGAAGTTAACGGCCGGCGAGAAGGTGAAGTTGCCTGACGTTTTGCTGTATCTTAGTTCATCATAGATAACCACATCCCTCATTTTGGCATTAGTAGTTGTGGTGCTACTGTAATGATTAGGCGTAGCACCTGTGTAATATAGCACAAACGAGTTGCTGTTATAGTCGTTAGTGTAATTGTTGTATACTCCGCGCAGTTCGTTGGTTAAACCCGGAAGCAGCTGGCTGTGTAAGTTTAATGAGCCATTATATAAATTTTCCTTACTGTTAATTTCTGCCTGGGAAATTACAGCTGCGCTTGCTTGCTGGCCAATTTGCTGATTGTTATTCTGCGGAACGTAGCCACCGGTTACATCCAGTACCGTGCCCTCCCATAACCTGGCATTGAAATAACCATTAAAGCGCCATCTCTTAATTTGCGGATTAACTAAATCAGTCCGCGTGGAAATGTTAAAGCCCGGCATTACATCGCGTAAGTAATTAGCCGATACCCCGAAATGCACCTGGTTTATATTTTTGTAGGCCGATAAATGATACTGCTGATAATAAGCGTTGGAGCCTGTTGATGAAGCGTTGCTACCAATCCGGTTGGTTTGTAATTTAACCAGGCTGCCCTGCGCAACCGCCGTTATACCCGAATTGCCGGTGAGGTTCCTTTTTGTGGTCACCAATACAAGCTGCTGCTGCTGACTAACCCCATTTAGCTGGGTAACCGCATTTTGAATAAAAGTGATTTCCTCAATGTCGTATACCGGATACTGGTTTACATCGGTAGCCAGGTTGCCATCAATAACATAAACCAGGGTGCCGGCATCGCTAAAAAAGCCTGAAAACCAAACGTTAACCGCTTCTGAAAGGTTGGCCGATGGAAACCTTTGCAGGTCTTCGGCTTTAACAGTGACGTGCTGGGTAGAACTTTTGAGGAGTTTTACCCGGCCCAGGTTAAAGTAAGCAGAGTCGGGAGTTTGTGCATTAGCCTGGCTTGAACATAACAAGAAGGCCGCCAGCACATAGGCAGGCGCTAATAAACGTAGAAACATAAATTGTGATAAAGAATTTGGCTAAAGATATAACTTAAGCTTATCGCTCCAAATTCTTTATCATTAAATTAATGTTAATGCTCCAGCATTACATGGGGCTGGTAGGTATCGGTTTTTACCTGTGCCTTTAGCTCGTGAAGTATGTTATAAAGCCCAAAATTGGTACGGTTAACATAGATGAAATGCTTTACACCACGGGCTTGCTTAAATTCTGGCATTTTGGCTATTTGTTCGCCAAAACCATATAAATCCTCAAAAAATGCGGTTTCGCTAAAATCAAAAGTGCTGCTCATGTAAGGCTTGGCAAACAGGCTAATCATTTTGTGATACATGCCGTAATAAAACTCAATTTGCTGCGCACTGTCATTCGGCAATATCATTTCCAGCTTGCGGAAAGCTTTAATGGTTTCTTCCTTATTATCTAACAGGTTGGTTGAGGTGAGCGAGAAGAACGGGTAATAAAAATCTTCGGGCATTTCTTTAATGCAGCCAAAATCTATAACACCTAATTGGCCATCGGGCAGTATCAAAAAGTTGCCGGGGTGCGGGTCGGCATGCACGGCGCGCAATTCATGTTGCTGATAATTGTAAAAATCCCAAAGGGCCTGACCAATTTGGTTGCGCAGCTCTTGTGATGGTTTGGTGAGCATAAACTCTTTCAAGTGCATGCCTTCCAGCCAGCTCATGGTAATAATGCGCTTGCTGGATAGCTCGGGATAATAAGTTGGAAATACAATATTATCTAACTGGGCGCAGGCAGTAGAAAATTCGATAGACCGGCGTACTTCCAGTTCATAATCGGTTTCTTCTACCAGGCGTTCTTCCACCTCGCGCATGTAAACGTTCAATTCCTTTTCGCTCATGCCCAACAGCCTGAAAGCAAAAGGTTTGATGAGCTTTAAGTCAGACGATATAGAATCGCCCACGCCTGGGTATTGTATCTTAACAGCTAATTTTTGTCCGTTAAGCTCAGCCTCGTGCACCTGGCCTATAGAGGCCGCATTGGTAGAGCGCAGGTTGAATTTATCGTAGATCTGCTCGGGCGATTTGCCAAAGTATTTGCGGAACGTTTGCACAATCAACGGACCCGAAAGGGGAGGAGCGTTATATTGCGATTGCGAAAACTGGTCTACATAAGCTTTGGGCAAAATATTCTTATCCATGCTCAGCATCTGCGCCACCTTAAGGGCACTGCCTTTCAGTTCGCTTAACGATTCGTAGATGTCGGCCGCATTGTCCTCATTCAGTTCCGTGCGGTCCATGGTGGGGTTAAAAAGTTTTTTAGAGTAGTGCTTAATGTAGTTACCACCCACTTTAAACCCTGTTTTTACAAACTTGGCCGACCGCTCCACTTTACTGGTGGGTATACTATCTTGCTCTCTCGCTTTATCTTCGCTCATATTATTTCGTATCAAATAGGGCCGCCAGCTTTTGTGCGGTTATCCCGGTATAGTCGCTAATAGCCAAATCAACCGGCTGCAGTTGCTCGGCGGTATGGGTGGTGGTAATGCCAACTACCTTCATGCCTGCTGCATTCCCCGCTTTAACGCCCGATAGTGAATCTTCAAACACTACACAGTTTTCGGGATTTATGCCCAGGCTTTCGGCTGCTTTTAAAAATATTTGCGGATGGGGTTTGGGTTTATTTACATGCGGGCCATCAATAAGCACTTCAAAATATTGCCTGATGTGTACGTGGCTCATCACATAATCAATGTTATTCACCGCTGCCGAGGTAGCAATAGCCAGCTTTACGCCGGCATCTTTAAGCTCGGTTAAAAAGCGTTCCAAACCGTTTATTGGCTGTGCAAACGGTGCATAAGCCTCCCGGTAGTTTCGGCTTTTTTCCTCAAACAGTTTTTGCATTTCGACCTCACTGTAGTCGCTAAAAAACTCGCGCATAATAGGCATTCCTGCCACGCCGCTTAATTTGTGCTCATATAACTCTTTGGTAACCTCTGGGCGATTATATTTTTCAAACAGATCTTTCCAAGCCTTAAAATGGTACGGATTGTTATCGATCAAAGTCCCGTCCATATCAAAAATTGCAGCGTATTGTGTCATATGTTAGATGTGCAAATATGCTGATGTGCAGATGCAAATGAAAGAAAATTATGTAATGATTAATAAAACCGCTATGCGCAGATCAAGTTTTATTCTACGCACCTCGCACCTAAAATCCCATCCGCTCTTTCAAGCCACCATTCTTGGCTAAAAACTTGCCGTAGTCCAACAGGTTATCAATAGGCGAGCGTTGGAACAAATCGAAGGTTACGTTCACACCTTTTTCAATAGCCTCGTCGGTTTTTTCAAACCCTGCCGAATTATCGTTGATCCAAAATTTAAGCACAAAGCCAAACTGCATCCACAGAGCATCTTTATATTTGTTAGAGAAAAATTTGCGGTCGGTTAATTCACCGGTTTCCAGTCCTTCGCGCAAAATGTCATCAGCAAAGCTTTCAAATAAGTTTTTCATGGGCTCCAGTACGCGTGGGGTACCTAAAGTCCGTGGCTGTTTCTTCATGCTGTAAACTGCAAAGCTGCGGTTGCCTTTCAGCAATTCAAAAAAGCTGTAAAAAAACGATAATGCCCGTTCGCGTGCCGAATACTGCGCCCAAATTTCCTGGCCTTTAACCTCGCTAATGGTGCGGCGGATCAGGTCGGTCCAAATGTTTTGCTCCACCGCCTCAAACGAACCGAAGAAATGATAGAACTCCTCTTCGCTCATCTCGTTTTTCTTGGCAAATAAGTAAACCGATTGCGGCTCATGGCCCTCGGTCAACACATAATCTATATAAGCGCTTTGAATGCTCTCTGTAGTGGCCATAATTTTTTCGTTGGTGATTTATATAAATATACGTTTAAATAAGGTAGATAGTGTCAATAGCAAGCAATTTCAGAAGAGAGTCAAGAGTACAGAGTCAAGAATCCAGATTAACTTCTATCAGGGTTAGAAAGTTTCCTGTTTTGACTCCTGACTCTCTGCACAACTATTTTATCGTCGACATCCCTCCATCCACCGAAACAATTTGTCCGGTCATCCAGCTGCTTTCGTCGGAGAGTAGAAATTTGGTGGCAGAGGCTATATCGTCGGGTTGCCCGTAGCGGCCCAGCGGGTGTCGCTTGTTAGAAGCTTCACGTTTATCGTCAGTACTCAGCAGGCTTCCGGCCAGCGGCGTATCGGTTAAGGACGGTGCCACGGCATTTACCCTAATGTTTTGAGTAGAAAATTCGGCCGCCAGGGCCAAGGTCAAACCGTTGACGGCGCTTTTGGCAGCGGCCACGCTGGTATGAAAACTTAAGCCAACTTTGGTGGCTACCGTGCTATACAACACTACCGATGCGCCACCCGACGCGCGCAACGCCTTATGCGCCTGCTGTATCACGCTTACGGCACCCAATACGTTAATGCGGTAATCGTTCAAAAAATCATCGGCCGTAAGGCGGGTAAAGGGTTTGAGGTTAATGCTTCCGGCGGCATATACCAGTCCGTGTAATTGTTCGGGCAGTTGGCCGGCCAGGCTGCTCAGGTCGCCCAAAACATCCGTTTCGATATGCTTAATGCCATCCGGCCATTCGGCCGATGAAGTACGCGACAGATTGATTATATTTGCACCATCTTTTACGAGCTGCTTAACTAAAGCCAGGCCAATACCCGAGCTTCCGCCCACAATAAGAATGTTTTTGCCGCTAAAATTCATGTTTGAACATTTAATGATTGTGATGCTCTAACATACGGAATATGAGTTTGTTTAGATTGTATGCCAGCGCCTAAAAATATCTTAAAAAGTAATTTGCCGCAAAAAGTTTGCAACGTTTGCAACCGCCCTTTTAGCTGGCGTAAGAAGTGGGAAAAGTGTTGGGATGATGTCAAATATTGCAGCGAGAAGTGTAGAAGAAATAAATAATTACGATTTTTGTTATTGATTTGGATTAATTATAAAGAATGAGCGAAAGAACAATACTGGTTTGGTTTAGAAATGATTTACGTGTGCATGACAATGAAATATTATTGGAAGCTACGCGTAAAGCTGATAAAGTACTGCCGGTATATTGTTTTGATCCGCATTATTTTCCTACGGATGGCCGCATTAAAACAGGAAATTTCCGCGCTGAATTTTTACTGGAAAGCGTAGCCGATCTGCGCCAAAGCCTCCGCAATTTAGGCGGCGAACTTTTAATTGCCCACGGTAACCCGATAGAGGTGCTACCACAGCTGGCCCAGCAATACGGGGTAAATGAAGTGTACCATCACCGTGAAGTAGCTTTTGAAGAAACCAATATTTCTGAAGAAGTAGAAGCTGCTTTGTGGAAGATGCAGATCAACCTCAAACACTTCATCGGGCACACGCTTTACCATAAAGAAGATCTGCCTTTTCCTATTAAAGATATCCCTGATAGCTTTAATACGTTCAAGAAGAAAGTAGAGCGCGACAGCAACGTACGCCCTTGCATTGCCACACCCGAAAATATAGTTATCCCGGTTATTACCGATGCCGGCGAATTGCCAACCCTGGAACAACTGGGCTTAACTCAACCTGTGCATGATATGCGTGCATCCTATGTATTTAAAGGAGGAGAAACGGTGGCATGGCAGCAATTAAACCAGTTTTTTACCGGTCAGCGGCTTAATAGCACGGGTAAAAACCGTAACCAGGCTTCATCTAAACTTTCGCCGTGGTTGGCTTTGGGTTGTGTATCGCCCAGGCAGGTGTACTGGGAAGTGATGAAGCATGAGCAGGAAACCAATAATCACCCGCTGATGCTGGAGCTGTTATGGCGCGATTATTTCAGGTTCATGTTCAAAAAATACAGCCGCAAATTCTTCGACCCCGAAGGTTTTAAGAATGCCGCCCCCGAACTGGCCCAAAACCAGGATGAACTTTTTGAGCAATGGAAAACCGGCCACACCGGCGTGCCTTTTATTGATGCCAGTATGCACGAACTCAACGCTACAGGCTTTATGAATAACGCCAGCCGCCAAACCGTATCTTACTACCTGGTTAAAACCTTAAAGGTAGACTGGACCCGCGGCGCGCAATGGTTTGAAGAAAAGCTGATTGATTATTCGCCCGCCAGCAATTGGGGCAACTGGGCCTACATTGCCGGCGTAGGCAACGACCCGCGCGAAAACCGCTATTTTAACCCTAAAACCCCTGCAGAGCTCGACCCTAAAGGTGAGTATGTGAAGCTGTGGCTTGCCGAAGAAAAGGTGGCTTAATACAGGGGCAAAGTGTTCAGGGTAAACGTTTCCGCTGCTGTTAGTTAATCCACAGCTGCATTTTTTCATAGAATACTTTACGGTTGAGCCACCCCGCCTATAAATTTAATCATGTGTAAAATGTCACCTATAAGCGCCTTTGGCCGGGTTGAAATAGCTGAACATCTGATCGTATTACATATCCATTAGTAACACGTTAAATTTATGACCATCAGGGTCGGTAAAGGTAAAACCATAATAACCGTCTTCGTCTCTTTCTACCTGCTTAATAATATAGCCGCCAGCATTTTCAACCTTGCTTGCAAATTCCTTTACTTCTTCTTTTGTTTCTGCAGAAAGCGTAAAAATGATTTCACTGTTGTCTTTTGATCCTGAGCTTAAAAAGCTATTTATTTTTGATCCTTGTTCGAAAAAGTGAATGACAAACTTATCCTCACCAAAAAGGAAACTGGCAAGTTGAGGATAATTGTTTGTCCCGTTTGGTGTAAAACCCAAGCTCGTATAAAACTGATTGGTTACCGTGACATTTTTCACACTAAAATTAGCCCAGATCTTTTGTTTCGCATTCATGGTGATTTTCTGTTAGATTTCTTTCAAATGTATGGTTCAATGATGAAATATTGATGGTGTGTGGACGACATTTGGAGGGGGATTTACGTCAGAAATACTCATGGCAATTTTGTAAAGTTCCCCAAAAAGTCTTTTACTATCCCGGCTTAAAAGTGGTTGGTTATTTTTTCATACAAAACGTCATGCTGAACTTGTTTCAGCAACTCACGCGCTAAGTCATCCTGCATATTTGTGCCTTTATTAGAACAATATTCACTATACGACGAGATGCAGATATTCATCGGCATGGTGGCTTATACAGATTTCACAACCATTAACACTAAGCATTTCAAAACCTGTAACATCTTCTATACGTTATAAGCGCATGGCCAAAACCCTCCGCTTAATCCTGGGCGATCAGTTAAACAGCAACCACAGCTGGTATCAACAAAAAAGCGATAACGTTACCTATATTATGCTCGAAGTAATGCAGGAGCAGCAGTATGTAATGCATCATGTGCAAAAAATACTGGCGTTTTTTGCAGCTATGCGCAATTTTGCGCACCAGCTAACAAAAAAGGGGCACCGGGTTATTTATATAAAGCTTGATGATGAGGCCAACTTGCAAGACTTTGAACAAAATTTGAAACGCATTATCCAACAAGAGAACTTTTCGCGCTTCGAATACCAACTGCCCGATGAATACCGGCTGGACCAGCAACTCAAGTCCATTTGTAATAACTTAAACATTGAAACAGGCGTTGCCGATACCGAGCACTTCCTGACGGAGCGTTTTGACGTGCAAAACTTTTTCGGCGATAAAAAGCGTTACCTCATGGAAAGCTTTTACCGCCACATGCGCAACAAGATGCACATCCTCATGGCCGGCGATGATCCGCTCGGCAACCGCTGGAACTTTGATGCCGATAATCGCAAAAAGTACGATGGTAAAGTGCCGCTGGAAGATGCCATTACCTATAATCATGATGTATCGGCATTAAAGGAGATGGTTGACCGCATGGGTGTAAAGTATTTCGGTAATATAGACGCAACACATTTCCCCTGGCCGTTATCGCGCCAGGAAGCTTTGAAATCGCTGCAATACTTTTGCGATAATTTGTTACCATATTTTGGTACTTACGAGGATGCGATGCTGCAAGAGCATATCAGCTTGTTCCACTCCCGCATGTCGTTCGCGCAAAATGTAAAGATGGTATCGCCGGTAGAGATCGTAACTAAAGTATTGAGCCATTATGAGCAGCATAAAGATACCATTACCCTGGCGCAGGTAGAGGGCTACATAAGGCAGGTGATAGGCTGGCGCGAGTTTATGCGCGGGGTCTACTGGGCACAGATGCCCAATTATCAGGAAATGAACTTTCTGAATCACACCACCGAAATACCGCACTGGTACTGGGATGGTAACACCAAGATGAATTGCCTGCACAAGTGTATAGGCCAGTCTTTAGACCATGCCTGGGCGCACCACATTCAACGCTTAATGGTAATCGGTAACTTCTCTATGCTGGCCGGCATTAACCCCGATGATGTGGATGCCTGGTACCTGGGTGTATATATAGATGCCATACAATGGGTAGAAATTACGAACACCCGCGGCATGAGCCAGTTTGCCGATGGCGGCATCATTGGCTCCAAACCCTACGCCGCCTCGGCCGCTTATATTAACAAAATGAGCGATTATTGTAAGCACTGCCATTACGATTATAAAAAGAAAGTAGGCGACCGGGCCTGTCCGTTCAATAGTCTGTACTGGAACTTCTTTGACCGTAATGCCGATAAGCTGCAAAGCAACCCGCGCATAGGCATGGCTTATGTAACTTTAAAGAAGATGAAGCCGGAGGAAAAGGCGTTGTTAATGCAGCAGGCAGAGAAGTATTTAGGAGATTTGAATGGGTTATAGATTTTTATCGATAAATAAATTTAGTCAATTAAAGGTTCTGCATTTTGAAGTTAGCATTGTGCTTTTAAACATCCTTCGTCTGCTCAATTGCCGCAGCGGCTGTTACTTTGTCATAGCCACAAAGTAACCAAAAGGCCTATCCAGCGCAATCCCTGCCTTTGCCCACAGGCCAACTCCCGGCCGGGTGCGCTGGCAGGCCCTCGCTTTAAGAACAACAAGGTAGCTGTTAATATTTTTTTGACTCTTTAACTAATCACCGCTGCTTTTTCGTCATGCTCCCAGCTTCGGCCGAAAGTGGGGCAGCATATGGTGGCCGTGTGCGCAAAAGCAAGGGGCCTTTTAGATTTGCAAGTAGCGCAAGCCAAGTGTGGGCGAAGCCAAAGGGCAAATCTAAACAGCCCGTGGTGCTGCCCGGCTTTGCAGGGTAAAGGCCTTGTGCGGCAAAGAAGCATAGGGAGGTGACTTGATTTTTGGTTCTTTTTATCAAGAAAAAGAACAAAGGCCTCTGCGGCCATAGCAGACGAAAGCTTGTTCA
>Ga0265798_10008010_pt1:0-12500 | contig 13558 bp, 14 predicted proteins | sample P3T30metagenome_FD_192430 | JGI IMG/M metagenome (GOLD analysis project Ga0265798, IMG submission 192430) | Plant litter microbial communities from East Loma Ridge, Irvine, California - P3 T30 | ecosystem: Environmental > Terrestrial > Plant litter > Unclassified | place: USA...
GCCGAAACCGTATCCACTTCGGCGGCGAGCGCTCTAGCCACCAGCCTGAACCTGTAGAAACTCAAGCGCCGGTCCCTGTGCGTCCGAGAAGACGCCGGCCGTGAGAGCGCCGCCATAGACCGCCGCCGTGTCGAGATTGGTCCGGAACCGGCGCACCTCCGGGTGGCCGTCCCGCTGGGGCGTGTGGCCGTGGACCACGTGCCGGCCGAAATCGTGATCCTCCTGGAGGAACGGCTCCCGGATCCACAGGCGGTCGTGCACGTCCGAGTCCGAGGCCGCGGTGCCGGGGCGCAGACCGGCGTGGACGTACCAGCGGACCTCATCGTCGTGCAGGGTCGGCAAGGCTTCGATCCAGTCGAGGGTATCGCTCGGCAGCCCGCTGGGGTCGCGGGCACCGAACGAGTCGAGGGTGGCGTCCCCGCCGTTATACAGCCAGTGCCGGGCTGCCTCGGGCGTCAGCAGCGCATCGAGGAGCATGCGCTCGTGGTTGCCCATCAAACAGGTGACACGCTCGGGCTCGGCCCAGTTCAGGCGGCTGACCGTGCGCAGCACCGCAGCGCTGTCGGCCCCGCGGTCGATGTAGTCGCCGAGGAACACCAGACGGTGGTCACGGTCCCCGGCATGGGCGGCGATCCGCTCCAAGAGCGTGTCGAGCAAGTCGGCGCGTCCGTGGATGTCGCCGATGGCGTAGGTTAGTGGTGCGGAGTCCATGGGCCATCGTCTACGGGAGGGATCCGGTCCGCAAGGCTTCGCCGCGGATCAAGGCACCCCCACGGGGAAGATTTTCAGCCCCCCGACTCTCGGGCGTATCGGCCGTCGTATCGGCCGGCCTGGATCATCGCGAGCACCTCGGCCTCTTGGGCAGAGTGTGCGCGCACCGCCTCGATCAGGCGCGGCGCGAGCGCGGGCGGGAAGGTTACGACGCCATCCGCGTCGCCCACCACCACGTCCCCCGGGCTCACCGTCCAGCCTCCGACGGAAACGGGTACGTTGATGGCGCCGGGGCCGATCTTGAACGGACCCCGGGGCGTGGCGGCGCGTGCGTAGCAGGGGAAGTCCGAACCGGCGAAGGCGTCGGTATCGCGGATTGCGCCGTCGATCACGAAGCCCGCCACGCCCCGGCTCTCGGCGATCGCCTTCATGATTTCGCCGACCAGCGCCCGGCTCGTGTCGCCGCCGCCATCGACCACGATCACATCTCCGCGACTGACCTGTTCGAGCGCCTGATGGATCGCGAGGTTGTCGCCGGCCCGCACCCGGACCGTGAACGCCCTCCCGAGGAGCCGGGCCTGTCTGTGGAAAGGCCGCAGGCCGTGCAGGACCGCCATCCGGTCCAGGCAGTCGCTGATCGTCGCCGTGGGGAAGTCCTGGAACGGGGCGAGCAGGCCGGGATCGACGGTGGGCGGCGGCGGATTGTGCGTGATGCCGGGCATCGGCGAGAAACCTCCCTGATGGCGGCCGGGCTGGATCCTGCCGGATCCGCGTCGGAGCTGTGCCGGGGGCGGATCTTGCCCCAGGATTCGCGCGGTGTCGCGGGGGCCGTCGGCTTCAGCGCTCGGCGGCTTGGGGGCCCGCCGCGCCGCCGCCGGTCGCGAGCTTACGGCGGGCGTCGGCCTGGCCGCTCTGCGTGTCGAAGTACTTCGCCGCGTCGCCGAGCTGGACCGCCGGCTGGCATTTCGGCGTGCAGGACAGCGATTCCTGATCCATGCCGCGCTGGACCGTGATGGTCGCATCCCGCGATGCCTCGACCCGGATCATCGTCTCGGCGATCATCGCGCCGGCCGTGTCGAGCGCGATCAGGTTGGTCGAGCCGTAGCTCTTACCGGTGAGCACGAGCACGCCGTTCTTCTGCGGCGTGACCTCCGCGATGATCGGGTTGCCGACGATGACGGTCGCGGTCTTCTCCGGCAGGCGGATGACCTTGGCGTTGTCCACCAGCACGGTGACGATCGGCAGCGGCTCCGGCTGGGCGGCCGCGACCGTGGCACCCGTCAGCAGGAGGACGAGGCCGGCTCGGCCCGCATTCGACAGGGTGCGGCGCATCGGATTCCTCGGAAGCGGCCGGCGCCTGCGCGAGGCGCGACGCCTGAAGCCGCAGCGATAGCCCGGGACCGGTGAAGGAACCGCTAAGCATGAGGCGGCCCGCGCGCATGCTCAGCAACGGCGAAACCTATCTTTCACTAAGCTCGCAGCGGACCAGCGTCGGACTTTGTTCGAGGTGCGATTTAACCGAATTTCAAGGCGTAACGGGCAATCTCCAAGAGCCGCCGATCGAGACGTAGAAATCTTCGTCGGTCATCTTTCAAACTTCACGTTGCCCGTTCTTGATCGAAGGATCGTCTCCCATGAAGACCCTGTTCTCGCGTTTCGCCTCCGACGAGTCCGGCGCCACCGCGATTGAGTACGGCATGATCGCCGCTCTGATCGCCGTCGTCATCATCGGCGCGCTGAAGACTGTGGGCACCTCGCTGTCAGCCAAGTTCAGCGCGATCTCGGGCAACCTGAACTAATCGGGTCTCTCCACGATCAGGATCCGCGGCAGGTTCGAGGCTCCATCGCTTGAGGCGATGGGGTCTCGGCCGGCCGGATCCGTCGTCCGGCTGCGGCCCCGCGCCGCTTCCCCGCCAGGTACGGATAGGGTTGGCCCCGAGATGGTTGGCGCAGGTTCGGCGATCGCGAGTCTCGGAACGGCGGGCTTCGGCCTGCTGGTGCTGTTCCCGTTCCTGATGGCCTACGCGGCGGCCAGCGACCTGCTGACGATGCTGATCCCGAACCGGATCTCGTTGGCCCTCGTCGCGGGCTTCGCGCTCATGGCCGCCACCGGCCCGATGAGTTGGCTCGACATCGGGCTTCATGTCGGCGCTGCCGCGCTCGTGCTGACCGTGACGTTCACGCTGTTCGCGCTCGGGGTGATCGGCGGGGGCGACGCCAAGCTGGCCGCCGCGACAGCGCTCTGGCTGGGCTTCGACGGCCTGGGCGATTACCTGCTGGTGGCCTCGATCCTCGGCGGTGGCCTGACACTCGCGATCCTGGCCGTGCGCGGCTACCCGCTGCCGATGCGCATCGCGCGCCTGCCCTTCGCGCTGCACCTCCACGATGCCAAGACCGGGATCCCGTACGGTATCGCGCTCGCGGCCGCCGCCCTGCTGGTGCTGCCCGAAACCGAGGTCTGGGCCCGCGCGCTGGCCGCTTGAAATCCTGGCACCAAAGCAATTCTCGATCTCGAGATCTGGAGCCCAGGTTCGGAGCCCGTTAGAACTGCGCCATGTCGTTCGCGCTGCTGCGTCGCCCCGATCCCGACCACCTTGAGGTCCAGCACGATGGAGCCAGCCTCCAGATCGCGCTGCGCCGGCGCCCGACCGCGCGTCGGATCACCCTGCGGGTCTCGGCCGCCACCGGCGAGGTCGTGATCACCCTGCCGACCCGGACCGCCGTGAACACCGCCCAACGCTTCGCCACCAGCCATGCCGGCTGGATCGCCGCGCGTCTGGCGCGGGTGCCGGAGCGCATCGGTTTCGTTCCGGACGCGATCCTGCCGCTGCGTGGGGCGCCACACCGGTTGCATCTGCGCGGTACGCGCAGCGGCGCGGTGCGCGTCGAGACGGAGGCCGGGGAACCGGTGATCTCCCTCTCCTGCGAGCCGGCCCACGTCCCGCGCCGGATCCGGGACTACCTGACCCGCGAGGCGCGGCGGGACCTCGCCGAGGCGGTCGAGCGGTATGCGCCCCTGGTCGGTCAGCGGCCGGTCCGCATCACTCTGCGGGATACCCGCAGCCGGTGGGGATCCTGCACGGCGCGGGGCGAGCTGAACTTCTCGTGGCGCCTGATCCTGGCGCCCCCGATGGTGCTCGATTACCTCGTGGCCCACGAGATGGCGCACCTGCGCGAGATGAACCATTCGGCGCGGTACTGGGCGCTGCTGCACGGGCTATGCCCGCACGTCGACGCCGCCGAGGCGTGGCTGAAGCGCAACGGCACCAGCCTGCATCGCTACGGCTGAACGGTCTGCCCTCAGCCCTCGTTACCCTCAACCCTTGGCGCGCAGGACCTTCTGACGCGTAACGGTCTCGCCGGGCCAAGTCGGCCGCGGATTGACCTGGCCGGGCTCGAGCGTGCGGGGGGCGACGCTGTCGCAGACCTCGCGCTGCCGGATGATCACCGGGTTGCCGAAGGCGTCGCGGCGGCGCACCAGGCCGCCTTCGCGGCAATAGCCGGCGATCGCGGCCTGCCCGTTGCGGCCGCCATACGGGTTCACCGCCACGGGCGGATGCTCGACGATCAGCGTGTCGGAGCGGTTGAGGGAGCGTTCGACATAGGTGGTCTCGCCGACCGGCAGCGATTGTGCCCCAGCCTGCGCGAGGGTGGCCATCAAGCAGGCGGCCGAGAGGGCGAGCGGGCGCATCACAGCTTCAGGATCCTGCGCTGGAGGAAGAGCGAGCCCTATTTAGGCGCTTCTGCAACCTTCGGGTAGCGTCAAGGAGCAACACCGGAGCCGGCATCGCTTGACAGCGCGGGTCCGACCATGGTCGGAACACCCCCGATTTTACGGCCTCGCCGGTCCTCGGCGATGGCGTTCCGAAGGGTTCGGCGGTGCCGCTTCACGCGAAGCTCGATCGTTTCCGGTGCGTCGTCCGGCGCGCCGTCTTGCCGGCCTGCCTTGCCTTCTCCGCGGCAGGGCTCGCATCGGTGGGGCCGGCCGCGGCCCAGGGCATGGTGCGCAAGACCTTCGACGATTGGCAGCTGCGCTGCGAGACGCCGGCCGGTGCGAAGGCCGAGCAATGCGCGCTGGTGCAGTACCTGGCCGCGGAGGACCGCCCGAACCTCACCCTCGTGGTGATCGTCCTAAAGACGGCGGACAATCGCGGTTACCTGCTGCGGGTTGTGGCGCCGCTGGGCGTGCTCCTCCCCTCCGGTCTCGGTTTGAAGATCGACCAGACCGATGTCGGCCGGGCCGGCTTCGTGCGCTGCCTGACGACCGGTTGCGTGGCCGAGGTGGTGATGGATGACGGCTTGATCCGCCAATTCAAGGCCGGCACGCAGGCGACGTTCATCGTGTTCCAGACGCCCGAGGAGGGCGTCGGCATCCCGCTCTCGATGAAAGGCTTCGCGGCCGGGTTCGACAGCTTGAAATGACGATGCCGCCCGGGAGCCGTGCGATGATCGGAGAGCGTGACCTGTTTCTGGGCCTGTGCGGCCTGATTCTCGCCGGTTCGTTGTGCGCAGGCCCGGCCCGCGCCGAGGACGGCAACGTGTTCTCCAACCTGTTCAAGTTCGGCGGAACGACGGTCCCGCCATCGCAGCCGCAAAGCCTCGATCCGCCCTATTGCCCGCCGGTCGAGGTGGCGGAGAACGGTGCGGCGTATCGCATCCTCGCCGGTGGCGATGTGCGGACGCAGTTCTCGGTCGGCCGGCTCGCCCGGGAATGCGCCCGGCGCCAGGACGGTTCGATCACCGTCAAGGTCGGCGTCGAGGCCAACGTGCTGCTCGGCCCGAAGGGTGCGCCCGGTCGGTTCGACGTGCCGGTGACGATCCAGATCCGCCACGAGGGTAAGGTCATTGCGAGCCGCGTCGAGCATACCAGCGTCGTCGTCGGCCCGGGCGAGGCCCAGGGCTTCGCCACCATCGTGGCCGAGGAATTGACCGTACCTCCGGCGGTGGCCGAGGATTACGATATCACCGTCGGCGTCGGCAGCGGCAAGGGTACCGGCGGCAAGCCCGCGGCCAAACCGCGGCGCAAAAAGCCGGCTGCCGCCGCCGAGGCCGCCGGCGGAGGCGACGCTGCCCAGTGATGCCGCGGCGCGCCCCGTCGAACCGACCCCACCGAGCGGACGTGCCGGACGCGGGGCAGCCTGGCTCGGCCGCCAGACGCGGTTCCGCCTGGAGCCGGCCGACGACCCGGTCTTCGATCGCCGCCTGATCCTGCCCGACCATTCCGTCGGCTGGATCGTGCTGAGCTATGGCGGTGACCCCCTGGCTGCGCCGCGCCGGCCGATCCTGCGCGTTATCCGAGGGACCGCCGGCACGCCGCAGGATTTCGTCCTCCCGGGCGCGTCGCATGGCTACGCCCATTGGCTCGGCCTGATCCCCGGGGATGCCCGGGAGATCCGGCTCTCGGCCGGACCGGGTTTCGTGCTTGAGCGGGTCGGGGCCCGGAGCGAGGCCTCCGTGCTCGTTCAATGCCTCTTGCGGCGATCCTGGCGCTTCCTGTCCTCCCTCTACGAGCGCGCGCGCGGATCCGAGCGGCGCTACCGCGATACGTTGCGCGGTGCCTGCGCGGTGACGCCGATGCAGCATTACCGGTCCTGGGCGACCTCGCGGAGCCGCCCGATCCAGGTGGCGCCGACCGCCCTGCGGATCCGATGCTTGATCCTCGCCCGGCCCGGCGAAGATGCGGCGCTTGCCGCGACGCTGGACGCCCTCGGCACGCAGATTCACCCGGGGCGGACGGTTGTCGTCGCCTGGGAGGATGCACGTCCCGAGGCACCGGACGCCCGTGCCGATCACCAAATCTGGGACAAGCGTGCCGCGCCCGCCGATCTCATCGCCGAGGCCGACGCCCTGTGCCTGCTCCGGGCCGGCGACATCCTCACCCCCGACGCGCTGGCGCTGCTGGCCCCCGCCCTGGCTGAGGCGGATCTCGCCTACAGCGACGAGCTCGGCCCTGATGGCCGGCCACTGCTTAAGCCGGACTGGAGCCCGGACCTCGCCCTGGCCACCGGCTATGTCGGCCGCTCCAGCCTGGTCTCCCGCGCGCTGCTTACGCGGCTGCCGCCCGAGCCGGTTGGGCCCATGGACGAGGCGGTCCTGGCAATCGAGATCTTCGCAATCGTCGCCGGCGCACGCGGCGCGCATGTCCCGCGGATCCTCGCCCGCACGGCGGGCCACGGCCTGGATTCCGCAGGGAGAGCCCGCGTGCTGGGCGCCCGCCTCGACGCGTTGAGCGTCTGGCCGAAGGCGTCCGTTCGTAAGGGCGCCGTCCAGCTGGACTGGCCGCTGCCGCGTCCCGCCCCGCGGGCCAGCATCGTGATCCCCTCCCGCGACCGGCTCGACCTGATTGAGCGGGTCTGCCGCGGCGTGCTGCACGAGACGGCTTACGCCGATCTCGAACTGATCATCGTCGACAACGGCTCAACCGATCCGGCCGTGCTGGCATATTACGACGCCCTGCGCCGGGACCCGCGCGTCCGGATCCACGTCGATCCGCAACCGTTCAACTTCGCCGCCATGGTCAATGCCGGCGTCGCGGACGCCACCGGCGCGGTCGTGGTGCTGCTCAACAACGATGTGGCCGTTCTCGAACCCGGCTGGCTCGACGCGATGGTCCGCCAGGCGAGCCGGCCCGAGGTCGGGGCGGTCGGCGCAAAACTCCTCTACGCGGACGGCACCCTGCAACATGCCGGCGTCGTGGTCGGCCTCGGCGGACGGGCCGGCCACATCCTGCGCCGCCGCCCCGGCGATACGCCGGGCCATCTCGGCCGGTTGCGCGTCGCCCACGAGGTCTCGGCCGTGACCGCCGCATGCCTCGCCGTATCGCGCGACAAGTACCACGCGGTCGGCGGCTTCGACGCCGAGACGTTCCCGGTGGATTTTAACGACGTCGATTTCTGCCTGCGCCTCGGCGCCGCCGGCTGGAAGACGGTGTGGACGCCGGCCGCCACGCTGGCCCATCTCGAATCCGTCAGCCGAGGGCCCTCGGTCGGCGCCAAGCGCGCGCGGTTCGAGCAGGAGGCGGCTCGCTTCTCCGAGCGCTGGCGCGACGTGATCCGCCATGATCCGTTCTACCATCCCGCCTTGTCACTCACGACCTTCGGCGAGGATCTCGAATGACGCCGCGCCGATGACCGAGCCAGTGGTCGGCCTCGCACAGAGACTGAAACTCGGCATCCCGCGGCGCTCCGGCCGCGCGATGCGCGATGCGCTGCGTCAACTACTGGGCCACCCTCGGGCGACGGCAGAGATCCTGCTCGCGCGGCTCCAGGGCCGACGGCTTCGCGCGCGCCAGAAGCTGGCCGCCCTAATCGGGATCGACCACCAACTCACCCTTCCAGCCGCCATCCTCGACCGGTTCCCACTCGATCGCGCCCCGCCGGCGGACGGCATTCTGGTGTTGGGCGACAGCATTCTGGTCGCGGGTGCGCGCGACCGCATCGCCACTGCGTTCGCGGCCGATCCGGAGCTACAGGCCATCTACGGCGACGCCCTGATCCAGGACCATCCACGCGGTCCGGTGCGGCCCCTGCTCGCGCCCAGCTTCGACGCAGACTGGCTGGCGCATCTCGATTATCTCGCCCCCCTGCTGGCCTGCCGGCCGGGCGCTCTCGCCGCGGCGACGCGGCCGACCGGTCCCGCCGACGCCGCGTTCCGGATCGCCGAGCGGTACGGCGCCGGCGCGATCGGCCATCTGCCCGAGATCCTTTCGATCCGCCGCGGTGTGCCCGGGGATCGTGCGTCGCCGGCAGGGGAGGGGGGGCAGCATCGCCATTTCGACGCCCTGCGCGGGCATCTCGACCGGACCGGACGCCGGGAAAGCCGCATCGTCGTTGTCGGCGACGACGGCTTTTTCCAGGTCGAGCACCCGCTGCCCGATCCGCGGCCGCTGGTGAGCCTCATCGTGCCGACCCGCGACCGGCTCGATCTGCTCCGCCCCTGCCTCGAAAGCCTCGCTACCTGCACCGACTGGCCGAACCTCGAGCTGCTGGTCTGCGATAACGACAGCCGGGAACCGGAGACGCTGGCATTCCTCCAGGCGCTCGAGCGCGAGGGGAGGGGGCTCGTCGTGCCCTGTCCGGGCCCGTTCAACTTCGCCGCCATGAACAATGCCGCCGCCGTCCGCGCCCGCGGCGCGCTGCTGGTCTTCGTCAACAACGACGTCGAGGCGTTCCGGCCCGACTGGCTGACCCGCATGGCCCGGGAGGCCCTACGCCCCGAAATCGGCGCGGTCGGCGCCAAGCTCCTCGACGATGAGGGGCGGGTCCAGCACGGTGGCATCGTGCTCGGCACCGGCGGCCTCGTCACCCATGCGCACCGACACTTCCCCGGCGACGCCCCCGGCTACCTGGCAGGCTTGCGCGCCACCCATGCGGTCTCGGCGGTCACCGCCGCCTGCCTGATGGTCGAGACGCAAAAATTCCGGGCGGTCGGCGGCTTCGACGACGCGGACTTCGCGGTCGATTTCAATGATGTCGACCTGTGCCTGCGCCTGAATGCGGCCGGCCATCGTACGTTGCTGGTGCCGGGGGCGGTACTGCATCACCGCGAATCGGCGAGCCGCCGCTGGACCCCGGCGGCGCGTGCCCGCCACGAGCGCGAGATCACGGCGTTGAAAAAGCGATGGGGGCCGCTGCTGGCGCAGGACCCCCATTATCACCCGGGCTTCGACCCGGACCTCTCGACCCACGCGCGGCTGCGCCGGGGCTTCCCTGCGGCGGGGCCGGCGTCGGTGCGCCGGCCACCCGCCTGAGCGGATTACTGGACCAGGCGGGGACCGCCGCCCTGGACCTTCTCGTTCTCCGACATGATCCCGAGTCGCTTGGCGACTTCCGTGTAGGCCTCGATCAGGCCGCCCAAATCCTTGCGGAACCGGTCCTTGTCGAGCTTGTCCGAGGACTTGATGTCCCACAGCCGGCAGGAATCCGGGGAGATCTCGTCGGCGACCACGATGCGCATCATGTCGCCTTCCCACAGGCGTCCGGTCTCGATCTTGAAGTCCACGAGCCGGATGCCGACGCCGAGGAAGAGGCCCGACAGGAAGTCATTGACGCGGATCGCCAGCGCCATGATGTCGTCGATCTCCTGAGGCGTCGCCCAGCCGAACGCCGTGATGTGCTCCTCCGACACCATCGGGTCGTTGAGCGCGTCGTTCTTATAGTAGAATTCGATGATCGAGCGCGGCAGCTGGGTGCCTTCCTCCAGGCCCAGCCGGGTCGCCAGCGAGCCGGCCGCGACGTTGCGCACCACCACCTCGAGCGGGATGATCTCGACCTCCCGGATCAGCTGCTCACGCATGTTCAGCCGGCGGATGAAGTGCGTCGGCACGCCGATGTCGTTGAGGTGCTGGAACACGAATTCGGAGATCCGGTTGTTCAGCACGCCCTTGCCGTCGATGACCTCGTGCTTCTTCGCGTTGAAGGCGGTCGCGTCATCCTTGAAGTGCTGGATGAGTGTCCCGGGCTCGGGCCCCTCGTAGAGGACCTTCGCCTTGCCCTCGTAGATGCGACGGCGGCGGTTCATAGGCGTGTACCGTGGTTTGAGGAAGTCCATGGGCCGAGGCTCCTGATGCGCGACGATTGGGAGGAATTCGCGGCGCGGCGACCGGATGGGAAGGTCGGGCAGCCGGACGGCCTCTGCCCGAGGGCCCGGCTACTGCCGTTGAAACTAGCCGAACGGGGCTTCCAGCACAACGCGTTAGCCCGCAGGGCGGGATTGCGAACGGCTTTCCGGACGTGACGACCGGCCATCCGCGCAAGCGTCACATCACCCCGTGACGCGGCGCCCTTCGATGTCCGCGGTCTTGGATGGGTACCGGCACAGATCGGCGATGAGGCAGCGGGGGCATTCGGGCTTGCGCGCCTTGCAGGTGTAGCGGCCGTGCAGGATCAGCCAGTGATGGGCGTGCAGCCTGTAGGGCTCCGGAACGATCGCCTCCAGACCGGCCTGCACCTTGTCGGTGGTGGTGCCGACGAACAGCGGAATACGATTCGAGACCCGGAAGATGTGGGTGTCAACGGCGATTCGCGGCACTTGGAACGCGATGTTCAGCACCACGCTGGCGGTCTTGGCCCCGACCCCGGGCAGCACCTGCAGCGCCTCCAGGCTCGATGGCACGGCCCCGCCATGCCGTTCGACCAGGATGCGCGAGAGCGCCACGACGTTCTTGGCCTTCGTGTTGAACAACCCGATCGTGCGGATGAAGCCCCGGACCGTCTCCTCGCCGAGTTCCAGCATTTTTTCGGGCGTGTCGGCCGCCGCGAAGAGCGGACCGGTGGCCAGGTTGACGCCGCGATCGGTCGCCTGAGCGGACAGGACCACGGCGACCAGGAGCGTGAACGGGTTGACGAAGTGGAGCTCGCCCTTCGGTTCCGGCTCGGCTGCGTGGAAGCGCCGGAAGATCTCGATGAGCGTGCCCGAATCCACCGCCTCCGGCGCAGCCTCGACATGGACCGTGGTGGCCGGGGCGATGCGTCCGCCGAGGCGCCCGGAAGCTGCGGCTGTCACGGGTGGGGCGGTCACGCCTGCGGCACGCCGTCGAGGGGGGCTCTTAACCGGAGGCGGAGGCTTTCTGGCGGGCATTGGCGCGTTATATGGGGCGCATGGTCACCGGCAATCCTTCCGTCCATCCGCATGGGCTCGACCCGGACACGATCGACCGGCCGGTCTTCTCGGCCACCATCCGTCCGCACCAATCCTTGAGTCGCCGGGGCTTCCGCGTCGTGATGACTGGGTGCTGCCTGGTCTCGCTCACCGTTTCGGTCTGGGCCTGGCGAATGGGCTTCTGGCCGGTGGCCGGTTTCTTCGGCCTCGACATGCTGGCGATCTACGCGGCCCTGAAGGTGAGCTTCCGGCGCGGCCGGTCCTTCGAGGAGGTGATGATCTCACAGCTCGAGATCCTGCTGGCACGGGTCAGCCACCGGGGCGAGCGGCACGAATGGCGGTTCAATCCGCTCTGGACGAAGATCGTGACGGTCGAGGACGACGAGTACGGCCTTCAACGGCTTACCCTCGTCTCGCGGCGGCAGCAGGCGTTGGTGGCGCGCGATGCGGACCCCGATGAGCGTGCCCGCATCGCACATGGGCTCGGTCAGGCGCTTGCGCGGGTCAAGAAGGGCTACTGAACGCGTCACGCGCCGGTCACCGGAATTGGGCAGAGATGACGATTGCACCGCAACAACGCGGTTGACGCCCCCGATTCAGCTGCCTATAGAGCTGTCCATCGGCGCCGGCCGCGGAAGTGGCCCGGGCGCTGAAGCATCTTCTGACAGGATCGGCGATTGGCCGGCTGGTTTGCCGGACGATCCCCTGTTAGTCCTTCGATGCCAACCTCTGAGTCTCTGCCGCCTCGGCGGCCTGAACAACGGGGTTGACAGGGAGATCGGCGGGCACTAAACGGCCTCCACCGCTGAAGCGGCCGACCAAGTGGTCCGGCGCGTATCTCGGTTCTCCCAGCCGGATAAACGAGAGATCGGGGCCTTGGCCCGGGTTGCCGTTTTGTCTGCAGCGATATCGGCTCCGCCGGTCTCGTGGGTCTTTGACATTGTTGGATTTGAGGAAGGGAGACGCGGACGGCGTTTGTCCTTGCGGCTGGAGCTTTGGCTCCGGCAAGTGAGAGACTAGTGCCGATCGTCGTGTTTCTCTTTTTGAGCTCACCGACCGGGTCGCGCTGTGAAGCGCTGCTTGGTCGATTGTGAGGCTCCGTCTGAGAACTACGTGATCGGCCAGATCAATCTCTTCAACGTGAGAGTTTGATCCTGGCTCAGAGCGAACGCTGGCGGCAGGCTTAACAC
>Ga0265798_10008011_pt1 | contig 13556 bp, 9 predicted proteins | sample P3T30metagenome_FD_192430 | JGI IMG/M metagenome (GOLD analysis project Ga0265798, IMG submission 192430) | Plant litter microbial communities from East Loma Ridge, Irvine, California - P3 T30 | ecosystem: Environmental > Terrestrial > Plant litter > Unclassified | place: USA: California...
GATGGTATCGGCCAAGGCACGGACGTCACGTGGTTCTTCGCAAATGGTCTTGGCGCCGGGCTTTCCGTCGAGCTGCTAATAGGATGTTCAATCCTTCGCTCTAGCAGCCGGGCGGCCCGACCATGGCTGGACTTACGTCGATTCCTGGCGAACGGGCAGCTTCCAGCCCGGGCGGATGAAATGGCAGGTGTACCCGTTCGGATTGCGCTCCAGATAATCCTGGTGTTCCGGCTCGGCCTCCCAGAACGGCCCCGCCGCGGCGACCTCGGTGACTGCCTTGCCGGGCCAGAGTCCGGATGCATCGACGTCGGCGATGGTCTGCTCGGCCATGCGCTTTTGTGCGTCGTTGAGATAATAGATGCCCGAGCGATAGCTCAGCCCCCGATCATTGCCCTGGCGGTTCTCGGTGCTCGGATCGTGGATCTGGAAGAAGAATTCAAGGATCTGGCGATAGCTGATCTGGCCCGGATCGAACACCAGTTCGAGCGCTTCCGCGTGCGTGCCATGGTTGCGGTAGGTGGCGTTGGGCACGTCGCCGCCGGTGTAGCCGACGCGTGTTGAAAGCACGCCGGGTATCCGCCGCAGCAATTCTTCCATGCCCCAGAAGCAGCCTCCGGCCAGGATCGCGGTTTCAGTTTGAGATGTCATTGATGTCCTTTGCGTGAATTGGCGGTGTACCGAAAGGCCTATCTTCCCACGTTGGCCGGTTCCTCGTCGCCCCTGCCGCGTGCCGGCAAATCACAGCGTTGCATTGCGTAGGTCGGTGCGCGGGATGATCGGGTTCGGTCGAGATGAGGGCACGCTTGCTGCATTGGGGAGGGCAGTGCCCCAGCCGGCATTTTTCGTGAGCGCCGGTTTGCTGCAGGGTTGATGTCATGACTGAGCGATGCTGCCTTACCAGAGTGCTTCAGCGCCGTTGGTAATATACTGCGCGCTTACACTACGAAGCCAATGCCATGACCAACAAAAAACAGACTCTTGCCGAACAGCCAGCCGAGAAGGCCACTGGCCGGGTGGAAAATCCCTTCCTGAGCGCCGAGTACTACAATCGTATGCGCGACTACACCGAGCGTGACGCCGCTTTTTCGAAAGAGTTGAAAGCCATCGGCGATAGCGGCGCGGGCAAGCACAGCACCGACATGCGCATGGCGCCGTCACTGCAGTTGCTGCGTGCAGTCGTGAAGAAGGGATTGTCGCTCGACGCCATGTTAGAGCGCATTGTGCAGGGTGTGGAACTGGGCTTGTGGGAACCTTGGCTGAGCGCCTTCGGCATCGAGATCCGCGGCGTCAACTATGCCAAGCTTGAACAGCGCAACGCCCGTCTGGCGCTCGACATGAGCCTGGCGTGCAAGGTCAATTCCGTATTTGCCAACGCCGGCGTCGTCAACTGGCGCAGCCTGGTGGCGCAGGACTGCGCGCAGATCCAGATTGAGAAACCGACCGAAAAATCCGGGGCTAAAGTCTACGCGATCTTCTATCTGGATGCGCCGGGAAAGTGACGCGCTCAGTCGAGCTCGAGTGCTGACTTCAGGCAGCCATCTTTGGCGCTGCACATATGGATCGCATCAATACAAACGCCAACCTGCAGGGGTTGGCGTTTTTTGTTTGACACTGTTCTTAATGGCCCGGGGGCGAATCGAGCCACCGACACAAGGATTTCCAAGCATTGTTCGTCTGCAGCCATGCGCATGAGCGGCTTCGTCTCCCGGTTAAGTGATCTGTTGTCGGGTTAATCAACGCACCGTGATTTCTGCGCCTTTGCTAACAGGATTTTGGCGTCGTCTTCCGATGGCCGCATTTCGACTTTGCGATGGCAGTTGGGGCAGAGTGCTACGAGACTCTCGACACCTTCTGCTCCTCCAGAGCTTATTGGAAAAATATGATGGATCTCAAGGTACGGTTCGCCACCCAAAGTGAGGAAGGGAGCGGCCGAACCGCATAGTTCGCAAAAGCCCTTCGAGCGTGCGAGCACGGACGCCCTTGCCTGGAAATTCGTGCGACGTCCTCGCCCAATCATCTGCAACCTTAACGGCTTAAAGATCTCGATGTCTTCCTTGCTCACTTGTTTCCCAAGTAACTCAAAAATTTTCTCACCTAGTTCGGGAGAAATATTTTTCCTGTTGGCTCTGACAGCCGAGATAAAGCTGCGGGTGACACCGAGCAAGCGCGCAAGCGCCGCGTCACTTTTGAGACGTTCTTTTTCCTTCAACTGATCAAGGAGCGGGCTCCAGCCGCTTCCATCATGTCCGACATACGTCATTTTGCGTTCCAAATGGTTGACATGCGATGAATCGTGAGTTATTGTACACCAATTGGTATCCTCCCTGGCCGTGCTTACAAGGAGCTTTGATGAATTCGACAAGCACAGTGCATTTGTGTCCACTAACTGTAAGGGACTTTCATCCCAATCGGGGGTGGACCTGTACGCTGCTAAATATCCCAGGTGCAAGGATCGCCGAGTTGCGGATGGGAGGAGTAACGATTCCGCTCGAACGGTTGAGTGTATCTGCTCCATATATCCGTTTTATCATGCCCCCGGAACATGGCGTACAAGCAGCAGACGTTGCTGTTACTGTTCCCTCGATGCGGGCTCGCGGATTATCAGGTCCGGTTACGGTAGCGCTGATTACATTATTCGGAGTCGTTTTTGCATCCGTTCTGGATTACGCACGGGGATCGATGCAAACTCTGCGGCAAGAACAGAGCTTGGCAGATTGCCGTCGGCCATTACCTGTGCAAGGTAATCCCCCCATTTTTACAGAACGCTAAAAGTAAAGGTTAAGCGGTAAGTGCCAGTTTCTGTTTTGGTGTGATACCGCCGAGGGCCACGTTGGGCCGGTCGTTATTGTAGGTCCAGAGCCGGAGAGTAACAAAGTCTTGGATTTCGTCGAGCGTTTCAAACAGATCATGGGGCAAGCCAGTCGTAGCGTACAGTCCGGTTAGCGCTCGACGTAGAGGTTTTGCTGGGGCTGACCTGGTTGAATGAAATCGATGCAAATACCTCGCCTGCCTGCCCAAGCCAGGGTTACCGCGCTAATGTACTCAGGGCCGTTGTCGCAGCGAATACGGTCCGGTTTACCATGCCATTCAATGATTCGGTCAAGCGAACGAGTCATACGTTCAGACGGTAGCGAGAAATCGACCTCGATCCCCAAGCCCTCGCGATTGAAGTCATCTATGACGTTGAACAGGCGAATGCTGCGCCCATCGGCGGGCTGATCGTGCATGAAGTCCATCGACCAACTATGGTTGATCGCGACCGGCACGGCCAAGGGCAACGGTTTCTCACGCATCAGCCGGTGGCGCGGCTTGATCCGCAGGTTCAGTTCGAGCGGTAAATTTGGTAGACCCTTTTATGGTTCCACTTGAAGCCTTTCACGTTGCGCAAGTACAGGAAGCACAGGCCGAATCCCCAGTTGCGCTGGTTGTTTTTTAGCCGTGCCAGCCAGTCGGCAATGACGTCGTTTTCCGCGTCCAGCTTGGCCTTGTACCGGTACAGGTTTGGCTGATGCCGAACGCCTGGCAGGCCAGCTTGACCGTGGCTAAACGCTCCGTTACGGCCCGTAGCGCCATCTCCCGCCGCTGAGATGGCGCTACCACTTTTTTGCGAGGGCCTCGGCGACAATTTCGGCTTTGAGACGCTCATCGGTATACATTTTCTTCAGGCGCCGGTTCCGTCTTCGAGATCCTTCATGCGGGCCATCAGGGACGCATCCATGCCGCCGAACTTGGTGCGCCGCTTGTAGAACGTGGCGTTGCTGATGCCGTGCTCGAGGCACAGCTCCGCTACAGGGCTACCGGCTTCGGCCCTGCTTGAGGATGGTGATGATCGGGCTGTCGGTAAAGCGGGGCATTTTCGTGTAGAGCTTCCTATTCTTAAGTAGAGAATTCTACTTCTAAACGCGCGCTTTTGCGGGGGGATTACCGTTGGATTCAACCATTAAAGTTATATAAGCATTAAATATTTTTATTTAAAGTATGGCTTACGCGGAATACCTTGTTACGTATTGGCATATTACGCAATTTAAGGAGCCAATCTAGCGACCAGCCCGTTTCACTGCCTTGGATGTAAATGTCGGGCCAGCCGTTGAGGAGGCGCTGCCGATTCGTACTCCATGAATTGCACGTCGGCATAACTCCCAGTGTTCGAACGATGTCCTTCTTTTTTGTCCTTGCCTAACCGATCGAAGACTCGTCTACCCACGGTGGAACACGGATTTCAGGGCACCCATCGTCGCTATGTTTCCATGTCAGATCGACAACGAGAAAATCAACCCAGGCCGGTTCCAAACGCATTTCGCCCGCCTTGGGCGCTGGTTGCTGATGACGGTCTCGAATCCAGGATAGGATTCGCTCGCGAACGGCGCGCGGATCCCCGAAGAAATCTTTAAATTTCTCCACTTTTGCCCCACCTGTTTCTGGCAGTTTGCCATCTTCCTTATCCTGAAGTAACGCGGCTAAAGCATCGGCGAAATCCTCACGAGCGTGTAGATTTCCACATGCTTCCGGAAATGTCTCATCCGTCAACATCTCGCGCAGCCTGTCCCGTCCCTCATTCGTTAATTCATTACGTAGCGCGTTAGCCAGTCCGTTAGCGTTTTCTGCTTTGCTTATCACTTCCACGACCGGCAAATAGGCCACCAGCGACATTGGCTCAGGCAGTAGTTGAGGACGCGGCTTGCCGCTGACCACATGAACTGGGTCGAGATCGACGACTACCAAAGCTTGGTCGGCCGCAGACAAGGCTCCTTTGCAGTTCGCCTGAAGGATGCCTGCGGTCCAACCATGGTACGGAGTCAAAAGGCGTACGATGCCAGCGTGTTCCGTTTTCACGCTACTGACTGAGTCAATGCCTATAAAACAGCTACCCCCTACGCTGATTTTCTTATTCGCGGCGTTACAGAATACGGTGGCAGTTCCAGATGCAAGGACACTCGCTTGGCCAGCATGCCAATAATCGTTACTTCTGCTTGTGCATGCAGGTACGATTAAGACGGACCGCCGCTCACGTTGCTCCTGCGCGACGGTAAGAAGCTGTCCAAGTGCGAGAACGTCAGCGTTGACCAGCTCTCGCGCCTCGGAGGGATCCTTGCCGAACAGCTGCAACATCTTGGACAACTCTTGTTCGAGCGGTGCCCGGTTGGCCGGGCTGGTCAGCATGAAGAGCTCGGAACAAATTAGCTCCATACAGTACCGCAGCTTGTGAGAACCATGAATCAGCGCTTGAAGCAGCGGTATAACTTGGTCGGCTGACCATTCGTTCTTTTTAGCGCGACGGCGTATGCGACGCAATTCCTCCAACAGCTTTTCCTCAGTATATAGGGGCGCTAAAGTTGCGGAATCTGGTTGAAATAATTCATGGGCGGCTACGGCACGGTACTTCTTACCACGCTGCAGCTCAACCACATCCGCGCCACCTTCCAAACCAAACGGAATTGCCAAGCCGTTGTCTGGCTGCCAAAGCAAAGTCAGCTTCTCCTTCAAGTGATCGTCTTTGTCTGTTGCCTCAAATTGCCGATAGGTGCCTGCCAATACGGCCAAGCCGGGATGGTGTCTCAGCTCTTTTTTTAACCACTCTACTGTATCCGATCGAACTGATACTTCAGGCAAAACCAACAGTTCTACCTTGAGGTCCCGGCAAGCCTTTAGTGCTTGGCTCAAAAGCGTCCGACGCCGATGCTCTGGCCATGAGAAGCATTTCTGATCAATTTTCCAAAAAGACTCGGTGCCGTGCTGAGCAGCTTTGCTCAAGGCTTTGAAAGCCCCAGTATTTTCCAATTCTGAACGGAGCGCTTCTTGCGACGATTTGGCTAGGGGCAAGGTACCTAAACCAACTTCGGCTATCGGATGAGCGTAACTTTCTTCCACTCGAAACTGGAACAGTGCGACACGGAAGTGTGCGCTTATACGCGCTTCTTGATAACGACTCGTTTCGCCTCCGAGCCGTTTTTTCCACGATTCACTTTGCCATTCAATTAGTCGATCAAGAATTCGAGCATCTGTTGCAATTCCGGTCGGCATGGCGGGAGATTGGGTTACTTCGGCCGGCAAGTTGATAAGTGCCGCCCGTATATTCGTTGCCGTCGCGTTCTGATCAGGTCCATCGACTGGCGCTTCTCTTAAACCGCTTGGTCTGCTCTGCGGTAACGACTCGTTTGCTTCTGCGGTAATGTCATCCGAGGCAGCGTATTGAGTCTGCGTCAAGGCCTCGTAAGTCAGGGTGTCACTTTGTTGGGTGGCTGAAAGCTGCTGCGCAGCGAGCCCTGCATCCGGATCCTTGGATACTGCCGAACTTTCGCCTGCAACATTCATGAACCTCATAGAACCACTCGGCTTTTCGGTTGAAAACGAAACAGCCGAGTGTGCCTCAACCAGGGTGATTGCATTTGGTAAAGACGGTAGCCACTTACCTAATTTGATGTCTAGTGTGTGTATCGCCAGCAGTCCATCATCAGCAATGCGCCGCGTTTCGGTCCAGATTTTAAGTACACGGCCGCTATCATTGGCGCGATGCTCTTCAATTGAGTTTGCGTACAGATTAGTAAACTGAGATTTACTCATTTGCCAACCTGCCCCTGTGGCATCTGTGAACTCGTCTTTGTCACGGCTGCGACCGAACGTCCTGCCCTTAACACATACGACCTGCATACCTCGATCGCGGTCGAGAGCGCACAGCGCCTCTGGGAGGGCCTGCATCAAATCCTCGCATTGTCCCAGCGTAAATCTTGGCAACGCATCGAAGGGCCAAGGCTCTTCTGCCAGACCAGCTTCATCTGCGCAGGCAGCCTGGGTCTGCCAGGCACTGAGGACTTTGAACAGCTTTTTCAGAGAATGCAAATTGAAGGCCTGAGGGAAGCTGGCATCCAGTAAGCCGATCAGGGCGAGCATCCATTGCCATGGGCTGGCCTTACTTAGTTCGGGCCAATCACCATCGAACAGCGTCTTTCGTATGGTCCGGTAGTCGTCCTGTGGATTTAGCCGGGCCAAGTCGGACATTTCCCAATCGGCCGGCAGAGCCAGGTTTTCGGCCATACGGCGTGAGCCTAACTCGGCAGCATACCCCCAAAGAGCCGCCACGCTGCCGCGCAGGCCACTGCCAACGGTCGTCAAAGCCAGCGCCATGCGCAGCGATGGTGCTAAGGCTGGCATGTTATTAGCGTCAGGAGCCGCATAAAGCGTTCGGAAAAGGGACAATAAAAATGCGGGTTCCGGGCGCAATAAGTGTGCCTGGATATTTGAGTGCTGCAATTTAAGTCCAGCGGCAGCCCACAATGGTAGGCGCCCCAGGACGTCTGGGAAAACGCGGTGTATAGAATTTCGCAAGTCATCGCCACCGCGTGCTTTTATGCGTATGGCCATAGCTCGGCTCTCGGCTTCCATCAAAATTACATGTTGCACCTGCGCTCCCAGCCCTTGATGGGCAGGGAAGTCCTGCAAATACTTAAGCGCCCGACTGACCGTGCTCGGCAATCCAGAGTTAGTGTCGCTTACTGTCTCGATGCGCGCAGACGACAGGTATGTTCCTTGTAGCTTGCGTAGCTGCTGGCGAAGCACATAGCCTTCTAGCGCGTGTTTGGCGTGCGCTTCTTCGTCCGGGCCTTCGCTGTCGTCAAGTTGCTCGTCGCGCTCGCCAGTTTCGCCCGCCATGTCCGCTGCTACACCCAGCATATCGGCAACGGCCCACCCCATGCGCCATATATTCGCATCAGTCAATGGTACGTTCTCAGACTGGACCCGATCATCGCGGTCGTGATACCACGCGCTTACGCCCAATAGCTTGCGCGGAACAGGATCGGCTAATAGATGAAGTGTAGAATAATCTCCCTCATCTTCCCCGAACAGCTGAGGCCGGAAAGGTACAAAAGTTGTCTCATCTTCATCGTCTAACTGCAATTGATGCATTGCCAAAAGGGCTACAAACAGTCGCGCCGCCAAATGAGTTTTGGCCTCTGAACCCATTGCGGAAATAACGCGTAGGTCCTTCCATATTTGTGAATCCGCGCTCTTACTCCTTTGAATCGTGGACGCGCTCGTTTCTATCAAATTGAAGGGAATCAGAATTGTTTTAGCTGTGCTTGTCCCATCCGACAGCATTAGGGACTGCACGAATTGAGACTCCAGTTGAGGCGGATTCTGCGTGTTAGCATGGAGCGAAAAGCGGTACAGATATCTGCCTTCGTCTCCCGTCTCCGTATCAATTTCGTAAATGGATGCGCACTCATGATTAAGAACGGGTAAATGCGGCATCAGCCGGCGCTCTTGGTCATTGCCGATCTTTGAGAGTAAACGGGGAAATCTAGACAGCGCAACCAATCCCTCATTGCGACGGGCACTCCTCACGACAAAGTCGATAGCGAGGCCAACTTGTACACTGGTTGGTCTCTCGGCCTCTTTTCCCTTCAACTGTTTAACGACGCTTCCCAAAAGCAGGAGGCCGTCATTTTGGACAGGCTCACGGCTTTTGAGCGCGACCAAGGGATCATGGTTCGAGGTGTCAATTAATAGCATTCCTGCGAGGGACAACCACTCAATCGCTGTCAAATCACTGTTATTTTGTGGTGCAACGACCGGTGGCGGTGGCAACGAATCGTCGCCAACCAATCGCCAAGCTTTGCGCCCTACCAGTCGCATTCTTCGCTGTATATGGTCATGATTCGTGGCTGGTCCGGAAAATTGGAAGAAGTCACGGTTGGACACAAGGCGGGCGAGAGCAATTCGGTATTGTCGGCTTTTATCTCGCTCGACAAGGAATTGGCCATTTGTTTGCCATGGATTGGAATCAAGCAATTTATCTAGGCCCTCGACCGCAAAAAGTATGTCGTAGCCACGCTTCTTGAAGGCCCCGGCCCAGTCGTGACCTTCACAAACTTCACTCCATCGAGCCCAAAAACGATTCCAAGCATCGCCGCAGTCTGCAGGTTGATCTACGACTGCGACATACCACCATAGCCAACGCGCACAGAGGCCCAAGTCATTAACCCGTAGATCGAGCGCCGTCATCGCTCCTTTTACTTGGTCAGCAATGTCCTCCGGACGATCCATTAATGCGGGATGCCGCAGCATTTGCAAGGCGCACTGGCGATCTACTTTTGGAAGATCATCACCCAAGCTCCAATCGGATTCGCCGTCTCCTACAATGGGAGCGTCCCATGCCGGAACAGATGCGGCAAGCCCTCGACCATCATTCAGCTGGCGCATAACCTGAGAGGGGGTACCAGAGCGTACACGTTCACCTTTGTGAATCAAGGCAATTGAATGTTCGGCTGCTTTCGCTTGCAATACTTCCCGCAGATCATTCAAAAGTTCTTCGCTGTCGGCGAAAAGTACAACGTCGTCAACATAACGCGCGTAACCGGCCCGAGGGCGCTGCTTGCCATCGGAACCAGGTTCTTCTGTACGGGTACGACGGATGAATTTGCGGGCGGCATCGTCTACTGGAAATAGCGCGATTGTGCCTATGTACGCTGACAAGACCGGCCCTTGCGGAATGCCGGACACATCGTCACTTCTCCGCCGCGCTCCCTGTACCTCGGGATCGTGGTATTCGTGACCGAAGACCAGTCCGGTTATGAGTCGCTCCAATGCGCCGTCCAGCTCTGGCAAATCTGCGGTCACACCGAACATGCTACTGAAGCCATCGGGGTTGTGGTCGCGCAATGCAGAAGACAATGGTTTCAGCAGTTCTTCCCTAACCACATACCGCTGAATCGAGTCATAGTAGCGCTTGGCATCGAGACGAAGCACATGCACGCGCGTGCCAATCGCATGGCATTGTTGCGTCAGGCATGCCATGAAATCACGCCAGCACTGGCCGAAAGGTCTAAACATACCTTGGTCCGAGGGAGTGTGTTCTCCCTCCAGAACATCCATGTCGATTTGGTAGCCAAAGCTCAAAGTCTTGGGTTCATTTGACTCGAGATCGGGCTCATTGAGATCTTGGTATGGGCCGGTGACCATGACCTCCTGCCTTGAAGCATACCAACGCACTGCGGGGATACACGCCGAGAACGCTTGACCGCTTGTGCTCAGACGATCGTGCCTTTGGGTGAGCAATTCATTAAGAAATAACTGCTGCGCATGCAGGTCGGCTGGGTGGGGCATCACCTTCCGACGTGGGTCATCAAGTACATTTTTGTCTGCTGTTAACTTGCGTGGCAGATGCACAGCGTCGAAAGGTGCGGCCTGTTGCCATCGGCCTCCCTTAATTGTGGCCTTCAGGCGATCCAGGGCTGTCCTGTCAAACAGGTACTCATTGCTATTCAAAATTTGCCATGCACTCTCATCGCAGGGAAGCTCGCCACGGCGAGCGCCGTGGTACGCAAGCCTCCGAGCTTGAGCTGCACGTGGAAGTTCTTCCTCCAGGTAGAAGCTGCGCGCAATAAGCGCCGCGGTACCAGCAGAACCCTCCAATAGTGCATGCAGTTGCTGGGCCCATGGCCATGAGCTATTTTTTAGCCTCATAGCGGGCATTTCAGGCAGCCGGCTACCGTAAAGGCGCTTGGCCGTCATTGCGGTTCTGAAGAGTGCCCGTTCGCGAACGGTCGCGGTTAGATGATTCCAACGAGGCATCCGAAGCTCGGATGCATCCTCACTTCCAAGTTCGCGCGCAAGAAGCGCCCCTTCGGCAGGCAGTTCGAAGCGCTGTAACCAAATGGCAGCTTGCTCAGGCGACGCGAGACCACGGAGGCAAGTGTCAGGATCCTTGCCAAGCGCGGGTTCGGTGCGCCAAGGCAGACCTACCCACAGCAAATCCACCCCCTGAAGATCAAGAAGTCTGCGCACTAAACGATTGCCGCCGCCAAACCCGGCGGAGTCCGCGTCAAGAAAAACGCTGTACATTAGCTCACCCGTTCCGGGTGTGTTTTCGGCCAGGGCCTTTAGAAGTTCCATCTGGCCATTGCTTAGGCTAATTCCCATTAGCGCTACGGCAGGCTGCTTTAGCGACTGTAACCGCAGCGCGTCGAGGAAGCCTTCTACGACATATAGCTTGGCCGGCTCGTTATTTTTCAAAGCTTGTTTAATGCTTGTAAACGCATTAGAAGCATTAAACAAATAATTGGCCTTTTCAAAACCAGACGTGAGCAGGTACTTTGCAACGCCCTCCGGGCACACAGTCTGCAATGATCGACCCGCAAATCCGACCACTGCAGGCTGTTTGGCATCGGCGCTGCGAATGGGGATCACAATGCGGCCATCGTGAAAGCTGTCTCGGAATTGGTCGAGAAAATCCAACTTTAACTGCGTCGCCTGAGATTGCGAGCGTAGGCGCTTGATCAGTCCCAAGCTCTCTAACCCATCGATCAATTCGGTACGTTCGCCTAAGGTCTTACTCTGTAAGGCCTCAACCAAAACACCTCGAGGAATACAACGTAACCCCTGAAGATATAGAAAATCTTCATCGAATTCACGTTCGGCGCACCACAATTTAAAACGCACCGTATCGTGCTGTGTGTCAAAAATTCGTAGTGCAAAGTCGAGCGCACCTTCGATCGCAGTTCGCCGTTCGCTTTTTCGCGAAGCTTGAAGCCGTGGAGGCTTTACGCCAAATTGCTGCGCGAGCCAATTTACAGCTGGGAGGAATTCCAGTCCTTCAACCTGCTTCACTAAATCTATAGCTGATCCGTGTGCGCCACACGCGAAACAATGAAAATGAGCAGGCGAAGCGCCGTCTGGCGGATACAGATTGAGAGAAGGTCGGCTATCTTGGTGAAAAACGCAAATCGCGCGAATATGTGCGCCGCGTCTCTCGGTCTGGATACCTAGCCGCGTGACTACGTCCTCCAGCGGGATTTTCGCCAAAAGGTCACCAATATCATATCGCTCCACGTACTCTCCTAATTTTTTTACTTTTCGAGGTGACGTCTGCAAGCGCCTCGCATCGCGGACGACTCCTTAACTGAAAGCGTCAGCAATCGATATCGTACGATGACCGATATCGCCATCTGCAATGCTTTGCTAGACAATTCCGAGTGAGAAAATGCAGCATCAAGCTGCCGCAAGTTTCTGGCTGGCTTGAGAACGCTTCTGACCGGCAACAGTTGATTGCTACGGTTTGCAATCCCCGATAAGGTGCAGACCTATTTCGAAATTCCAATGCCGACCTAGGGCAGTCGTCAACTCCTTGTTGCGAAAAGAAGTGCATCATCACCTGCTATCTAGTTTTCGACGGTGCGTAGTGAATAACGCAAAAACCTCTGCCTGCCATTTGCTCGCGTAAATTTTGGGTCTAATTCGTACGAAATAGAAAAGTTTTCCGATCAAAAACAGCATTGGGGTCGAAAAACGACAAGTTTCGTCAGTTCTCATACGGATCGTTCCATATTGAGTGAACATCCATCGATTGCCATGGTATGCCTCGAAACCTGATAGAGCACAGCCAATAAGGAGGACGACACGAGCTTTTATATGGTGAGAGTACGAATTCCGTGCCCAAAAAATTGATATACTTGCAATAATACAACTGTTTTTTTCAGATGTACATATCCCCGAACTTGCTGGCAAAAACCGTACTACTTTATGGACCGATCTTTCCGGTATAGGCCCGTGCTGGCGAAGTCAAACACTACCAAATGAAAGGTCCACTTTTGCCCCCAGCACTGTAGACACGCGATTCGTATGTTTCAGGGGTCTCTTTACCATTCCCGACCTCGAGAAAAAGCCGTAGCGGGTAAGAGGTAGGATCATGGCGTTATGCTCGCGGTGGCGCTTTACACAACCTAGGCTGAAACTGGAAGGTTGGAATGGTTCAGTGTACGAGTTTGTTGCTCTCAGAGCAAGTTGGAGGCTGTGCCAGGCACGTTTGGTTTTTCAGAAATACGAAAAAGCAATTAGCCGTGATCCCGGTTTGCTAGCTGCGCACCAGCAGGGAGCGTATGAGATGCTCTACTACAGCACGCCTAAAATATTGATTGCCGTTGCTAGTCTGCACGATGGCGTTGTGTTCCTCGATTGGCTGGATATTGATGTCCTTGCTTTCGCGTAACGACTGGACCATAGAGCGCGGACAATTGGACGATTCGGACGATTTACGGTACAGACCGTAGGAGGGGGCGGAAATAGACCGGAGGCGAGGACTGCGAATCCTAGAAACGACAACGCCCACTTGCATAAGTGGGCGTTGCGTGAACGATATTCTTGGTGGCCCGGGGCGGAATCGAACCACCGACACAAGGATTTTCAATCCTCTGCTCTACCAACTGAGCTACCAGGCCAAGAGCGCGCAATTATAGCAGCGTTTGCGGCACATAAACAATCGTCCCGCCGCAACCAGAGCGCCATCCCGTCACGCGGCCGGCGTGATCCGCCGCGCATGATCGCGCTCGAGCGTCAGGCGCAGTTCGCGCCGGCCCTTGGCTTCCTCGAAGCGGCGCACTTCTTCCGGCGTGGCCGGTTCGAGTGGCGGGATCGAGGCCGGCTTGCGGTCGTCGTCGATCGCCACCATGGTGAAGAAGCAGCTGTTCACATGGCGCACGACCTTGCTGCGGATGTCCTCGGCGATCACCTTGATCCCGATCTCCATCGAGCTGCGGCCGGTGTAGTTCACCGCCGCCAGAAAC
>Ga0265798_10008012_pt1 | contig 13556 bp, 17 predicted proteins | sample P3T30metagenome_FD_192430 | JGI IMG/M metagenome (GOLD analysis project Ga0265798, IMG submission 192430) | Plant litter microbial communities from East Loma Ridge, Irvine, California - P3 T30 | ecosystem: Environmental > Terrestrial > Plant litter > Unclassified | place: USA: California...
CTTCGTCGAGCGCATATTTTCGTCGCGCTGTTTAGCCCTGCGTACCTCGACAGTAATCATTGCTGGGACATCGAGTACAAGCGCGCCATGTCTCGCCGTGCGCGCAAGCTAATGCGAGTCGTCGCCGTGGTGGTGAAGCCGTGTAGCTGGAAGCAGACCCGCGCAGCTGATTTTAAGCTCCTGCCAAAAGACGGCATACCGCCTGAGGGCTGGTCAAGCAGCGACGCAGCCTATCTCGATGCTGCCCAAGGTATTGGGGAGGTTATCAAGGCAGTTCGGCGTGAGCTGACTGCGAAGCCGGCCCTGACGGCTCGTGCAGCGTCAAAGGCCGATCAAAAACTAAAGCGCGAGCCCTCGCCTGAAAAGGCTTTAACTGCCGGACCAAAGAAGGCCAGCACAAGCCCGTCGAAGACACCGGGCAAGCCACGCCGGCAGAGTCGTAAGACTCCGATCAAACGATGATTGGGGCGCCGGCCACTATGCCACAGGTGTCACAACCGCTCGGTTTTGACACCTGCACCGGCCAGTACGCTTTCGACCAGCTTACGACGTCCCGACGCACGACCTGCTGCGTCAGATTTGGACAAGAACAGCCATTCCAACCAGTTTACCCCTTCGACGGCTACCGCTGACATAGGTAAAGTTCTAAGGTCCAAAACGGCCCTTTAAAACTTGTTGCACGCCAGGTCTCGAAGCGGAGAAAGGCGCCCTAACGCAAATTGATCGTGCCTTCTTAGGAGAACAGTTTAGACGATCGAGCCTGGTCAATGCGGTTCCTTTTCCTGTTCAGGAGACGTCGAATCCTGCTAAATCACTAGGCGGCAACGAACGGGGAGTGGCGGAAATGAAAGTTAGGCGACTGACGATCTCGAACTTTCGAGGAGTCGCCCATGGTACGATACATCTTACGGGTCACACGCTTCTTGTCGGTGGCAACAACATCGGCAAATCGACAGTATGCGAAGCCTTGGATCTCGTGCTCGGGCCCGAGCGGCTATACCGGCGGCCTGTTGTCGACGAGCACGACTTCCATTGTGGCCGGTATCTCGACGTGGAGAAGAACCCGATCGAGATTCGCATCGAGGCCATCCTCACCGATTTGGCGCCCGAGGCCGAGCTGAAGTTCCATCGGCATTTGCGCCGTTGGGACGCCACTACGGGCGATTTTGCCGATCAGGGCGAAGCGGGCCCGCAGGATGGGGACGGCTCGCAAAAGAGCTGGGCGCTGCCGGTCGTCTTCATCGGCCGCTACGACAAGGCAGAGGATGACTTCATCGGCAGTACGTTCTTCGACCATCCCGTCGAGCCGCTCGTGGTCGACGAGGCAGCGGAACTAGCGCTGGGCGCCGGGCGGCGGTTGTTCGGCCGCGACCACAAGAGGCTCTGCGGCTTTGTTTTCCTGCGCACGCTTCGCACCGGATCGCGCGCGCTCAGCCTTCAACGCGGATCGCTGCTCGACACGGTCCTCCGCCTCGGCGGAACCGGCCTTGCCGATATGTGGCAGGATACGCTCGATCGGCTGCACGGGCTGACGCCGCCGATCGGCGAGGTCCCGCAGCTCAAGAAAATTCGCGCCGATATCCGGGATCGAATGGCGCGGTTCGTCACCTTAGCCGCGGGAGACGACGCGACCGCGTTCTTCGCCTCCGATCTCACGCGGGAGAATCTACGCGAGGTGGTTCGGCTATTCATCGCCGCCGAGCCGATCGGACATGGCGTGCCGTTTCCGCGGCTTGGCACGGGCTCGATCAATCTGCTTGTCTTCGCGCTTCTTACGGTCATTGCCGAGCTGAAGGAGAAGCAATCGGTCATCTTCGCGATGGAGGAGCCGGAGATCGCGCTGCCGCCGCATACCCAGCGCAGGGTTGGAAAATTCGTCCTTTCCGAAATGGGCCAAGCGATCGTGACATCGCATTCGCCCTACATCATCGAGCAGTTCGAGCCGCAGGACATCGTCATTCTGTCCCGAGGCGCCGGAGGCAATCTCGAAGGGGCTCCGATCGATCTCGGCGATTTCAAGACCAAAAGCTTTAAGACGGAACGCCGCCAATTCGCCAAGGCGATTCTTGGGCGCGGGGTTCTCGTCGTCGAAGGCGCATCTGAGGCGGCATTGTTTCCCGAGGCGTCGAGCGTGCTTGAAAAATCTCTGGGCGCCGATGCCTACATGCATCTCGACTTCGCCGGCATCAGCCTATTTAACGCCGATAGCGAGACCTCAGTCCCTAAATATGGTCCGGTGTTCAAGGCGCTGAACAAGCCTGCTTTCGCGTTCGTCGACACACCCAACAAGGCGCCTGACGCGGCAGCGGAGGCTAAGCTGGCGGACTATGTCGCACGCTGGCAATCGCCGACAAAGGGCATCGAGACCCTGCTCGTGTCGGAGACTGTGTCGGCCGTGCACCGTCGTTTCCTTAATGCCGCGATGGCGCGCGATGACTATCCCGGCCAATGCGGCCCATATAACCCGGCGCTCGACGACGCGGCCGCGACCAAGCTTACGACCGCGGTGCTCAAGGCCCGCAAGGGCGACGCTTATGGCTACACCGCATTATTCATCCGGCAGTGTCAGACCGCGGACGAGCTGCCCAAGACCATCAAGACCGTGCTGCTGGCCATTGATGCGGCGATGAAGCCGCCTAATCCGGATCCGGGCGACAAAGACGCCGGAGACCTCCTCTGAAGCTCGAGCTTGACCAGAAGCGGATGGATATCCTTGCGGCAGCCGGTCACCTTCTAGTGACGGGCGGGCCGGGCTCGGGCAAGACGACCATCGCTCTGCTCAAGGCCCAGAAGCGCATTCCGAAGCTGAAGCCGGGACAGGAAATCCTGTTTCTGAGTTTCTCGCGCGCCGCGGTTCGGCAGGTGCTCACCCGGTGCAAGGCCATATTGAACTCGGACGAGCGTCGCCTGATCGAGGTGCAGACCTACCATTCGTTCTGCTTAGAGGCGCTCCGCACGCATGGCCGCCTGCTGAACGGATTGCAGGCGCGGATTGCCTATCCCGACCAGGAACGCATCGAGCGCGCGGAATTTGATGGCGACTGGCCGGCGGAGCTCGAGCGCCGCGCCGCTGAAGAAGGAGTCTTCGCGTTCGACCAGTTCGCCGGCGCGGTGGCGACGGTCCTCGAGACATGCGCGGCGGTCCGGGACCTTCTCGGCCGCAAATACCCGATGATCATTCTCGACGAATTTCAAGACACCGACGACGATCAGTGGCGCATTGTGGCAGCGCTTGCCAATACGACGACGGTATTTTGCCTGGCAGACCCCGATCAAAGCATCTTCCAGTACGACCCCAAGGTGGATCCCCTACGCCTCAAGAAGGCGTCCGACTTTCTGAAGCCGACCGTCGTCGATCTCGCCGGCGACAATCACCGCAGTCCCAGCGGCGGCATCCTAAAGTTCGCTGACGCGGTCCTGAGCAATGCGCCGCTGCCCTCGCCCTGCCTGGAGGTAAAGCAGGTGGAATACCCGCCGGGCCAGTTCGAGCCCACCGTTCATGCGGCGGTGATCTGGATGTACGGCCAGCTCGCGAAGGCCAAGGTGGAAAATCCGACGATCGCGGTGCTTACGCGGAGCAACCAGGTGGTGGCGGAGATCTCGTCGCTGCTCGGCAAGGAGCACAGCTACAAGACGCAAAAGCTTAAGCCAATCCTACATGAGGTCGTATGGGATGCCGAGCTGTCCGCGGCCGCGGCCGTCGTGCTCGCAGCTATGCTCGAATGGCCGCGGCTTAGCCTGGCTGAGGCGCAGACCCAGACGCTTCATCTCGTATCGGCATATTACCGGCTGAAGGCAGCGACCGACGGCACCCAGGCGGCAAAGTACCTTGCGCGAAAATACGCGGAGGCCCTGAGCGCTGTTCAGACTGCGGGAAAGATCAAGACAAAGGCGGCGCGCGAGATCGCGGACGCCGTCGCGAGCGGGATCGAGCTGGTCGGTGACCCTGTCGTCGATTGGCGTACCGCGCTGCGGACCATGGCGAAGATCGCAGCGCTCACGGAAATTCAGCGACAGGTCCGCCTCGTTCGCCTGTTCCGCGCGACCGATGCGCTTGGTCAGGGGTTGGCAGACTCCTGGGTCGCGACCGGCGCCTATGCGGGAGCGACGATCCTCGTCAAAAAGGTGCTCGATCAGGAGCGGCTCATCTCGACCGAGCAGGACCCGCAAGGCGTGCTCGTCATGAACATCCACAAATCGAAGGGAAAGGAGTTCGATGGGGTCGTGCTGGTCGAGGGCGCGTTCAAATCCTTCTTTTTTGACGTGCGGCAGGAGAATTCACCTTTTCCGCAAGCGCGAAGGCTGCTGCGTGTGGCGATCACGCGAGCGAGATCGCGGGTTGCCATCGTTCGCCCAACGAAATGCGTTCCTTTGGTAGGCGGCTGACCTTAGCGTGCCAGTATTAGCGTCCGCGTCCGAAGCTCCGTCCGCCTTGGTAAAAGTGAGGAACGTTGTGGGTTGGCCAATACAGGTTATGCCGCCGAGGCAATCTCAGCGTAGGCTTACAGAAAGCAGTCCGCTGTGTCCGGACAGTCTCCGTCGTCCGCAAAAGAAGTCATTGAGAACCCCCGAACAATAGCGGTTTTTGGCGCATCTCGTCGTCCAACGGCTGACACTAGAACGACAGAAAAGTCCTGAAGGCCGCCCATATGAAGGTGTCACAACCGGTCGGTTCTGACACCATTGGCCGGTTGCCATACAGTGTGTTCCGCTGGCTGCGAAGCGCATCGTGAAGACTGAATGTCGGGTGCTATAGAAGCCCGGCGGCGAAGGTGATGGTCCCGTATCGTACTGCGCCAAACCAGATGCCAGCCACGACCAAGGCGACCGTGGCAAGCTCCCCGTTTGTCGCCTCATCCCCCCGGGATGTTGTCAAGAACTTCACGACGTCATCGAAATAGCGCTGACCGTTCACGGCCGCAAACATAGCTCCTACACAGCACAGGACGGCCCAGAGCGTCTTATCGGGTTGGTCGGTTGCGGCTCCAAACCTCACGCCTTGCGTCCGAACCACCAACGTAATCAGGAAGTGTGCAGCTACGGCGATCAGGATGGAGGCGAAATAGCCGGCGAACCAAGAGGCGAGACGTATGATGCGGGACAAAGATGCGGCGGTTGCGGCGATCGCGAGCATGGCGGAGACGCAGACGAGATAGTTGCTAGCGGTCGGCGCTATGCCTGTCGTTGCGCTCGGCGGCGGGGCAAAACTAGGCCCGCCGGTACGAACCGCGACCCATAGCGATGCCGCCGACACCAAGAAGCTGCCACCCCCGAACAGTACCTGGAGCGGACTGCCAGCAAGCTCCGCCTTGATCCGGTCGCGCATGCCAGCGGCCTTATCCGACCGGAAGTCCAAGCTGGACGGCCTTCGCCTTAGCGTACCCCACAGCCAGCTCGCCCAGCAGCTTCATGCTCCACGAGCCCACCTTTCCAGCTCCTTCCTTGGTTTGGCGCCAAATTTCGGGATCGCGCACGCTGTCCAGGAACTCGTGCCCTGCCCATGACAAGCGGTAGACGCTTCGCTGTGAGCTTTCGAGAAAGCCGGCGGAGTGCAGCGTTAAGATGTACTCGACGGTTTCCTCCCCGTCCTCCGTGCCGCCGAGTGTCGGCGTGTCCATAGCCATCAAAAAGGGTCCGCTGTTCGCCTCTAGCGCAAGCAGGACGCCGCGTACCTTATCCATGTCCCGCTTCATGCTTCCTCCTGCGCAGTGAGCGTCCGGACCGTCGCTATGGGTAGGAAGAGGCGCAAGCCGTTAGACGATAGCGGTTCAAAGCCATAGCTGGTGTAGAGGGCTAAGCGCCTGGTCACCTTCTCTGGATCGCCGCAGTTGAGCACGTCGAGCATGACCACGGCGATGCCCAGCGCCTCAGCCGCACCAGCCAAGCGTGCTAGGCAATCCACCAGCAGATCGCCGCCATAGCCCTGCCCCTGAAAGCGGCTATCGACGCCGATCATGGAGATATACGCGGCAGGGATACTGCCATGCGCAGGCCGGTTGCGGGCAAACCGATCTGGCAGCTCGGTATAGTCGATTGCGTGGGCGTTGGTGGCATAAAAGCCGATTAGTTCGCCTTCAGGGCCAACCATCACGAAGGTGCGGACGTTATCCGCCTTGGCGAGCTTGTTCGCGGTACGACGAAAGAAATTGTCGACCTGCGTGATGCCACAGGAGAAGGCCGCTCGATCGTGGTTGGCAGGATCGAGCGGTTCGATGGTGAAGGGCTTAGCGTCCTCTGTAGTCGTCACCTGCTGACGATCGTCTCGCGATGCCGCGCGAACGCTGCCCGAAGGCGATCGGTGGGGGCCGGCGGCGTATCGAGCGCCGCAAAGAAGCGCGCATGATCGACTGGCTGCAGTGTGGTGCGTTCGTGTGCCGCGATCGTCTCCATCGCGGAGCGATAGGCCGCGTTCATTGTGAAGACGGAATCGTCCACACCGGAAAGAGCGGCAGCCTGCTGGATAGCCTGCTTGATACGCGGCTTGGTGCGGAAGTTCATCCGCTCGCTGCTGCGCTCCTCAATGGCGCCGACCTGATCCTGAAAGCCAAGCATGGCATACCTCATTCAACCTGCGGTCCTATGTACGCCTTATCGGCGTACATTTCAATAAAAGGTTGAAAGTCGTTTTCTTCGAGTCATGACCTGTAGCGTCACAACCGGACGGTTCTGACACTGCGCACCGGTGCGCGATTTCGCTCGGGCTCGCGGGCGTCAGAAGCCCGCGTCAGAACGCACACGCGCGAGTAAGGGGACCATGCGCTTCGATGAGTCGTACTGAGCCACGTTTCTGCGGTAGATCGGCGTGTATGGCCTTTGGGCGCTGCACCGCTCCAAACCAAACAGCTTTACAACATCGGCAGGCGGGCGAACTCCCTCCCTGCCTCCTGAACGAACGGCCGATTTCGCTGGCAGACCGCCCGATAGCGGACGGGCAGCTATCCACCCTAGAGAGACCTGCTCATGGCCAAGCGGAAGAGCCACCCCGCGGCATTACGCCGCTGCACCGCCGTCGATGGTAAGCGTGGTGCCCGTGATGTAGCTCGCGTCCGGCCCGGCGAGGAACGACACCGCGCCAGCGATCTCCTCGACCTTGCCATAGCGACCGAGCGGCACGAACGAGGTCATTTGTTGCGCGAACTCGCTGTCGGCAGGATTCATGTCGGTGTCGATCGGCCCCGGCTGCACCGTGTTGACCAGGATGTTGCGCGACGCGAGGTCCTTGGCCCAGCCGCGCGCTAGCGCGGCAACCGACGCCTTCGTAGCGCTGTAGACGGCGGTTGCCGGGAAGGCGAGCTCGCCCGAAACGCTGCCGATGAGGATGATGCGGCCGCCGTCATTCAGGTGAGGCAGCGCAGCACGGGTGCCGACGTGCAATCCCTTCACGTTGACGCCAAACTGGCGATCAAACGTCTCGTCGGTATCGTCACCGATGGCAGAGAACTCGGCGACCCCGGCGTTGTGGATCAGGATGTCGAGCGCGCCGAGCGCTGCGGCAGCCTGCTCGACGCCCGCGCGCTGCGACGCCGGATCGGCGGCGTCCGCCTGGAACGCAAAGGCCGTCCCACCAGCGCCCTTGATCGCGGCAACAGTGGCGTCGGCCGCCGCCTTGTTACCGGCATAGGTGATCGCGACCGCCGCGCCGTCGGCGGCCAGCCGCTTCGCGATCGCAGCGCCGATGCCGCGCGACCCGCCGGTGACAAGCGCCTTTTTGCCCTGGAGTGACATGGGAAATCCTTCGAGAACGTTGCCCGCGATCACACCATCGTGCGCTGTCGGCTGGCGGGTAGATGGGCTGCGATCGCTATAGTTCAATATTCCCGAACTATGAAAGCGATGAATTGTTCTTATATCCCTCTCATGTCTCGCTTCACCCACCCACGGCTTGAGGACGTTCCGCTCGACCTGGCGATGCATGCGCTGGCTGATGCCAATCGCCTGAGCATGGTGGCGCGACTGGCGGCAGCCGAGCGGTTGAGCTGCACGGGTGCGGCGCCATGTGACGCCATTCCCAAGAGCACTCTTTCCAATCACTTGAAGGTGCTTCGCGCCGCTGGGCTGATCGAGACGATCCAGGTCGGACGCGAGATGATCAACACCCTTCGACGTGACGAGTTCGAGCGGCGCTTTCCTGGCCTGCTGAATGCAGTGCTGACCAACATACCTGCGTGATGCCACCAGCGTCTCGCTACAGCGGCGCGCAACAGATATGCGAGATGGCCGGCGCAATGGATCTCCACTCGCGTAGGTAGCCCGGTGAACCAAGCATTAGCTTGGTCAGCACCACTTCCGCTGGACTTCGCCTGCACCCAGAGCGACAGCACAGCTCGACTCAGGCGCTGGTGCGGCCGGGTCGCTGCCCCGCCGACACGATCGACGGGGCTGTGGGTGGTGGGAGCGGCACTGGCGCCGCTCTCCTCGAGAACGAGGACCCACCATGCCCAAGCTCACCGTCACCCACACGCTTCTGCTCGCCCACGCCGCGCAGCGCGACAGTGGCAGCCTGTTCCCACTTCCTGAGGCACTCGCCGGCACGGCGCGAACAATCAAGGCGATCGCATCGCTGCTGCGCCAGGGGCTCGTTGCCGAGCGGGAGACGCGTGTCGCCGCCGAGATCGCGCGACAGGATGACGACCGCCGCATCGGCGTCTTCATCACGCCAGCGGGGCTCGCCGCCATCAACGCCACCGATGGCGACGGCGCCGCAGTCAGCGACGTTGCGAGCAACACCGATGCCGCCCCGCCGCGCACGACCAAGGTGTCGGCGGTGGTAGCGCTTTTAGAGCGCGACGAAGGCGCGACGCTGCCGGACCTCATCGCAGCGACGGGGTGGCTGCCGCACACCACCCGCGCTGCGCTAACGGGCTTGCGCAAGAAGGGCCACGCTATCGAGCGCACCCGCCGCGACGAGCTCACCTGCTACCGTATCGTGCGGAGCGCCTGACGGTGACGGACGATCAGATCGCGGCACTGGAGGCACTGTCCTCCAGCGAGCTTCGCCAGCAATGGGTTACGGTGACTGGCAGCGCCGTGCCCAAGGTCAGCCCCAAGCTGCTGCGGCTCGCGCTCGCCTGGGAGCTGCAGGCGCGAGCGCATGGCGGCCTGTCACGCGAGACCACGCGCGAGTTGGACCAGCGCAGTCGCGGGCATACCAAGACGGCGCGGCCGTCGGCTGGCATGCGGCTGGCGCGCGAGTGGCAGGGCCGGCTGCATGTCGTCACCGTCGGCGAGGATCAGGTGGTGCGCTGGGACAATCGCGAGTGGCGTTCGCTGAGCGAGGTCGCGCGCGCGATCACGGGCACGCGCTGGTCGGGGCCGGCGTTCTTCGGGCTGAAGAAGAAGGTGGCAGCATGACGGCGCTGCGCTGTGCCATCTACACCCGCAAATCGAGCGACGAGGGGCTGGAGCAGAGCTTCAACAGCCTCGACGCGCAGCACGAGGCCTGCTCGGCCTACATCCTCTCGCAGGCCTCGCACGGCTGGTGCGAGGTCGCCACGCGCTACGACGACGGCGGGCTCTCCGGCGGTACGCTGGAGCGCCCGGCACTGCAGCGGCTGCTCGTCGACGTGGCCGCCGGGCGCATCGACATCATCGTCGTCTACAAGGTCGACCGGCTCACCCGCTCGCTGCTCGACTTCGCCAAGCTGGTGGAGGCGTTTGACAGCGCGAACACCAGCTTCGTGTCGGTGACGCAGTCGTTCAACACGACCACCAGCATGGGCCGGCTCACGCTCAACATGCTGCTGTCGTTCGCGCAGTTCGAGCGCGAGGTCACCGCCGAGCGCATCCGCGACAAGATCGCCGCCAGCAAGGCACGCGGCATGTGGATGGGCGGCACACCGCCGCTCGGCTACCGCCCCGATGGTCGCAGCCTCGCGGTGGTGGAAGAGCATGCCGCGCTCGTGCGCCACATCTTCGCGCGCTACCTTGCCCTTGGCACCGTGCGGCTGCTCGAGGCCGAGCTGAAGCAGCACGGCATCCGCGTGCCCGAGCGCGCGACTGCCAGCGGCAAGCCGCTCGGCGGTGGCTGGTTCTCACGCGGCGCGCTGTACCTGATGCTCCGGCGAGTCACCTATGACGGTCGCATCGCGCACGGCGACAAGAGCTACGCCGGTACGCATGCTTCGATCATCCCGTCCGACATCTTCGCACGCGTGCAGGCGATGCTCTCCGAGCACGTACAGGGCACTCGCAGCGCACCGCGCGCCAGCAACCCGAGCCTGCTCGCCGGCAAGATCGTGGACGACGCTGGCGAGCCGCTGGTGGCGACGCACGCGACCAAGGGCAAGGCACGCTACCGTTACTATGTCAGCCGGGCGCTCCACACCGGCGCCAGCAGCACAGGCCTGCGTATGCCCGCGCGCGAGATCGAGCGCGTAGTGGCCGACCGGCTCGCCACCCAGTTCGACGACCCGCTCGCGCTCACCGCGGCAGCGTGGCTCGACGTACCGGCCGACCGCTTCGCGGGCCTGGCGGAACGCTGCGGTGACATCGCCGCCAAGCTGCGGCGCTTGTGCCCGAGCAGCGTCGCGGCGCTGGTTGCACAGGTGCGCATTGCAGACGCACGCGTGCACGTGGACTGCCGCATGGACGCGGTCGCCAGGCTACTCGCCTGCGAGCAGCACGAAGGCGCCCCTGCCCTGCTCTCGCTGACCGCCGAGGTACGCCTCACCCGCTCGGGCACCGCGATGCGGCTGGTGCAGCGCGACGGCAGTGCCAGCACTGCCCAGCTCGACACGTCGCTGACACGCCAGCTGCTGCTCGCGCGCGCGTGGTGGAAGGAGCTGCGCGGCGGCGAGATCGACATCACGCGACTGGCTACGCGCGAAGGCCTGACCGCCTCCTATGTCACGCGGGTGCTGCGGCTCGCCTTTCTGGCGCCCAGCGTCACCCAGGCGATCCTCGCCGGGCGGCTGCGCGCCGGCGTGAGCGGGGCGACGCTCACCGCGACCGGCGGCGTGGATGCCAGCTGGAGCGCGCAGGAGGCGCGGCTGCTGCCGACGCCCACAGGCGCCGGCAGGCGGCGAGCCTAGGAGCGAATGCCGAGCGTCTTGCGCGCCGACGCCAGCGCGGCCTTGCCACGCTTCCCCGCCTTGGCAACGACCTCCTCGGCCGCCTGCTCGACGGCGGCGCCCGCCTCCTCAACAGCGGACACCGCCTTGCGGCCGAGACCAATCTGTTTGGCGAGCGCGCGGCGGCCCTCGCTGTAGCCCGGCGCCACCATCGGATAATCGGGCTTGAGGCCGAAGCGCGTGCGATACTCCGCGGGCGTGAGCCCGTGGCTGGCGAGATGCCGCTTCAGGCTGGCGTAGGACTTGCCGTCGATCATGCTGATGATGCGGTCGCGGTTGGCGAGCGACTTGCGTACCGACACCGCTGGTGTGTGCTCGGACGTCGCCGGCACGGCCTGCTCAGATGTCGGCGCCGTCAGCGACAGGACTGCCTCATGCATCGACTGTAGAATAGCCGGCACGTCGCTGGCGCTCACGCGCGTATGCGGGTTGGCGAGCCACGCCATCGTCACCGCGGCGGCCAGGCCGACGGTGTCATTCTGTTCTTCGCCGCTCATCTCGTTATCCGAACTCATCACCATTCCTTCGTCGTAGCACGCGCACTGCTGGTCGGTCTCGGGCAACTTGGGCCAGCTTGCTTCGAGCCGTATCAGATCAAGAGCGAGTGTTAACCATCACTTCGCCTAACCGCGTCTACAACATCGGCGATGGTCGTGAGTTCATTCACTAGGCGACGCAGGTCGCCGACGCGCTCAGGTGCCAGTGGATCGAGCACGACCTTGGCCGACACGTCCTCCATCAGCATGCCGGCAGCCGTCATATAGCTGCGGATCAGATCGTCGTTCACGCGCGCCCTCCTCGGGCACGACAGAGCCGTGGGCGCACGCAGAAGTCGAGCCGCAGCTTTCAGCCGCTGCGATCAGCCGAGCAGGTCGCTCGCCGTGAGCGCGAAGGGTGCAGCGAGCTTCTCGACCACCGTGATCGTCGGGTTGCGCGCGCCGCGCTCGATGTCGCTCACATAGGTGCGGTGAACGCCGGCACGGTCGGCATAATCCTCCTGGCTCCAGCCCTGTTCGAGCCGCAGGCGACGCAGATTGGCGGAGAGGCGCTGGCGAACATCCACGTCGTGCTGAAGAGCGCGATGTCGACGAACGATCTACAGACGATGAGAGACATTCCAGTTGATTTGACCGCCACGTCGAGCATGACGTCGGTCACTGATCGTCGACACACAGGTCGGCGACAGCAGGGAGTGTCATGACCCAGTTCATCCTGTTTATCGACGACGTCGGTGCCGAGTTCACCAAGGCGCGCGTTACCCGCCGCGACGTGACCGCCTTCTACGAGTGGAAGCCGATCCAGTTCGTGCCGGTGGAGGTTCACCCGCTCGAGGTGACGGCGGAGGGTGGTGCGGGCAAGCGCGCCGCCGGCGGCTTCCTTCTGCTCGGCCCCGTCGGCGCGGCGGCCGGGGTGCTCCTCGGCAAGGGGCCGAAAGTCGTGTTCGAGTTCGTGCTGCGCGATGGTACGACACGCAAGGGCGTGGTGCACCAGCGCCACTACCCGGCGCTGCGGCGCCAGGTCGCCGCCGTCCAGTCGTACACGCCCGGCCAGCTGCGCAAGCAGCTCGCCACCGTCGTGATCGTCCTGCTGCTCGTGCCGCTCTGCATCGGCCTGGGGCTGGTCGGCAGCGCCGTGCTCCTGGCGCTCGTCATCGGTGTGACGACGCTGGTGCGGCATCTACGCCGCAGCGACACGGAGGTGACGGCATGAGGCGGGCTGGAGCCGCCGCGCTTGCGCTTGGCTTGGCCCTGAGCGGCTGCGCGGCGACGCCGTGGGACTTTCCGGTCCCGACCATGATCGGCGACAAGCAGGGCGTGTCGATGACCGGTTCATGAAGACCGACAGCGAGGACGAGGTACGCCGGCGCCTGACCGAGCGCATGCGCTGCCCGCACGGTCTCGAGTTCGCCTCGCTCACCACCCGGCGCGCCGACAACAAGCTCGGCACCCACATCCTCCAGTATCAGGCGGTGATGCGGTGTGCTGACGCGGCCCCTCGCCAGACACCGCCGGGTAGCCCCACAACCTCGTGACAGAGCCTCGAAGAGTTGAGGCTTGTCGGGCGGGCAGGCCGCGCTACCCGCCTCTCCTCTTCGTACCTCAGCCGGCCCTCAGCGCCTCCGCGGCCCACCTGTGGGGCGGCGATTGCGCTCGTTGTTGGCAGCGCTGCGCCCACGGCGCCCGGCGACCCAGCCGACGAACTGTGTGACGCTATCGACCTGATCGTCGTGGACCAGGTTCGGAAAACCCATCATCTCCCGACGAAGCACCTCCAGCCACGGCGCTGCCTCCGGAAAACGCACTTGGCCTGAGTAGAGCCGCTCCGAGCTCGTCGTGGGCCGCTCCTGCTTGCCGATCCTTGGCATGTAGGGGTGAACCTCACACGTGGCGGCGTGATGTTCCGGTGCGCCCAGACAGCGCCAGTCCCGTACCAGCTCGTGCTGAAGGGCGATCCCGGTGCCGGCGTGTTCGATGATGATCGTATCCG
>Ga0265798_10008013_pt1 | contig 13555 bp, 20 predicted proteins | sample P3T30metagenome_FD_192430 | JGI IMG/M metagenome (GOLD analysis project Ga0265798, IMG submission 192430) | Plant litter microbial communities from East Loma Ridge, Irvine, California - P3 T30 | ecosystem: Environmental > Terrestrial > Plant litter > Unclassified | place: USA: California...
AAATTTACTTCTCAAGAAGGACATTTTGGGACTATGCAAATGTTGGGTGGAATGGCTAAAAGCGGTGAATTGGAGGAATGTAGGAGATTTTGGATTGAAGAGAGGCAGAGTGTTCCTGGATTTTTGGCTCAGGTCACTACGGAGATGTTTGAAAAGACTACTGTGAGTGCCGATCGAGATCTTGAGCCGGAGGCGAGAGGGCGAGAGAGTGAGATAGTGAGAGAATCAGACCGAGTGAGGACGAGCCGGGAGAGCGGGAATGAGGGTGGAGGGCGAGAGTGCGAGAGGGCGAGATTGCGAGGATGAGGTCGTTTCTGGGTCCAGATTGTGTGGACTGAGCGATCTCTGGGTTGGGGGTTCAGAGACGAGGGGATGTGATGACCCCAACCCCATATTCATCCCATCTACCCATCTGCCCACCTTCATTCCACTATATACCACTCCCTAACGTGGATCGACTGACAATCAGATGGGTCAAGCAGCAGGTTATGTAGGTCTTGAATAGCTCTACTCTATGTGTGTCCTCGGGATGGAGGGGGAAGTGATACTTTGTGTCGGCTGTAATATATTGTAGATATACTGTAGATATACATCAGATAAATGTATCATCATTACCACCTTCGCAATCACAAAAGACCAACCCATAGGCCTGGGAGGAGAAGCAAAGTAATCTCATTATAATCATTTCATATTGTATCTTCGATATTAATCTATCAATCTCTACTCTACTCTAGACCAAGTCCTCCATCGAGCACCAACCCCGAAGGATAGTCGTGTGAATTACATTTCCCCACATTAAACGACCCTTACTACTAATTTAGGTCTATCACATCAGCCACTACTCCCAAGTCCAGATCACATTGCTCGCCTCGACCTTCGGCCGAGACTTGGAGGCTTCGAGTGACTTACCGATTATTAGCACCTGTAGGTACATTTTCAATTTTCCTAACTACAAGCATCCCTTCTACTACTCTTCCAAAAACACAATGTTTACCATCGAGGAATTCAGCTGGTGCGCATGTGATGAAGAACTGGGTGTTAGTAGTGCCGAGTCGTATCGCGATAGCGATGCGCGAGGTGGGTCTGCGATGAGATAGCGATAGCAATAGCGATGGGGGAGGTAGGGTTGCGTTGAGGGTGAAGGGTTTGGTATTGCTTGGAGAGTGTTGTAAGGGGATAGACGGGAGATGATTCGAAGAGAGGGGATGAGAAGAGTGGGACGTGAATTAGATCACGAGATTGGACTTACTTGGGAACCATTCGTCCCTGGACCTGAATTTGCCTGATCATCAGTACGCACTCCGTGACACATCGAACAGGGAGAATAATAGATGATGAATGAGTGAATGGTCAAGTAAGGCATGGCGGCGACAGCAGAGAAGCAAAGAAAGAAAGGACTCACCATACTCATCAATCCAGGACCAGTATGCCTAACTTTAAAATTCTCATCTTCAAATACTCCACCTCCATATATAGAGAATGAACCCGTTCCGTCATTCTTTAAGAAATCACCTCCTTGAATCATGAATTGTGGGATCCTGCGTCTCCGTTAATGTCTTTGGAGAGGAGGGTTGGGGTGACTTACACTCTATGTCATTAGTTCATCCTTTTGAGTTGGGAAGGGAGGGAAAAGGAAAGGAGATGAAGGCGGGGATGGAGAGAGGACTTACCGGTGGAAAGTAGATTTCTTGTATCCTTGTGCTAATTGATTTACTCTGTTGAATCAGTGTCCTGTCCTGTCCTGTTCTGTTCTGTCCATCTCCTTTCATAAATCCCGGTATCCGTATCCACTACAGCCTTGGACGGGCTACCGATCCATTTCCGATCTACTGCTTCCCTTTCCGACACAGCTCAACTTCAACTTCAACTCCATAAGAAACGATCCATATCCTTCATCTCCTTCCTCATGTCTCAAGGCAGCATATATCCTTCATCTCCCGTATCCAGATATATCGATACCCTGCCCCTTTATACCGGCCCTTCCTCAATCATCAAGAGAGATAAAGACAAACATACCGATGTTCACCTGTACATAATTGTCTGAAATTCTCTGCTGTCCTATCCGTCAACCAATGTTCAAGTAGAGTAGAGTCAAGCAAGTGAGACGTACTTTGGTGTAATATCACTAAATAATTCTATCAATCAGCTCACATTCATCGTATCTACTCCCATGCCTACGTCATGTTCATTCAGTGCATAACGACAGCCTGACTAAGTGACCCTACCATACCTCATTCACCCATCCACCCAACGCAATTGAACAGAGACGTACCAATCTTTATACGTCCAGCTGGTGTTTCTCCAATATTGATATCGAAGAATACGACCGGTCTGGTAACTCCAGCAGGGGGGTCTAGTGATGTTGATGCCATTGTCTATGTCTGTATGATGTGATGTACCTTGGTAGGATCAGTGAGTGCGAAGTGGACAAAGTAGATTCAAGGGCCTCCACGCGGAAGTATACTCAGACCAGTCCCTCTACCTAGTTAACACTGTATTCCGTGACTATACCGTATGGTGACAGATCAACAAGCGCACAAGTCCCAGTGCAACCGTAAACAGTGATATGTATGTCATGACGCAACGACCACCAATTGTAATTGTATCAATCTACAAAAAATGCTCGTCGCCAACTAGTCCAAGTATAAGTTTTATCCTTGTCCCAGGCTCCTCTCCCCCTCCTTAACTAATCCCTACACCGTCCCCTGACCCATATTCGCTCTGGCGAAATACGAGATCTTAAGCAGACTTCTTCTCCTTGGTGTAAGCTCGGCCGATCTGATCTCGTCGCGATCGCTTGGCGAGCTGGATCTGGAATCGGTCAAAGTCGGAGGTGTCCTAATGGGTTAGCTCTATCCTTGACGATGTGAATGGGCAAACACGACACAGGTACAGCATATCAACATGTTGTGTGACATGCTGATAGAGGCTGCACTGCTCGCGGCCTACTTTGACTTACCTTCCTTGCTGACCTAGCGGCCAACTTCTTTGCCCAAGAGCTAGCCTCCCACTTCTCAACAACCTGTGCCTTCTCGAAAGCCTTCTTGATGGCTCCTGATCCAGCGGCTCGGGGAAGGGTGGTGATGGTGTAAGGGGTTAGGATTAGGTGTCGGTAGGCGATAGCTTGTCGGGGAACGGAGGTGGTTGGGCCGTCAATGAGCGCCTGATTGTTAGCGTGGTGTATGGGGTGTCCAGAGGCAATGAGTGTGACGCCGTTGATGTGGTTACATGAGCCTTGGCTGAATCTCCAAGTCACACCAACAGACGTTCCACTTATGGCCATTCATCATCACCTTGCGGTGATGATTCATGTGACTTACTCGGTTGTGATCAATGATCTCGGCGATAACAGCGATGTTACCGGCAGAAGGTCCGTCGTTGACGAGGACAACTCGGCCGACTTCGACGAATCGCTTGAAAGTGGATGGTTGTTGGGGCTAGAATGTTAGTTTTGTTGGTATTGACGTTGAGGTTTGTATAGGCAGAGCAGCTGGTGATCCTCCTCTTGCACTTCCTCAATCCCTCTGTTCGATATCACAGCCGTCCATCCGATGACTGTGTCCTTGTACTTCGTTCTTATCCTCCATGTCCTTGATCCGATTCATCTCTGCTTCTTGACTTGATCTCCTCTGATCCCATGTCTCCTTGGTTCTGTTCAATCCTCAGTAGCCTCCAATCCAGCCAGCTGCTCTGCCCTACATGACCCAATGGTAAACTTACAGCCATTTTTGTCGAGTTCCAACTACCTAAAGATGTAATGAGAAGGGTGAGTGAGTGCTTGACGGATAGAGACAGCAAGGAACTAGATCATGAACGTGCATCACTCAGGGGGACAGAACGAGGGGGTGAGTGTGGCGGATATCACTGAGAATAGGCAGTTTCGGCGTTTACTTATCACCGACACTATCGGTTGACTACGTTCGGAGAATTGGAAACAGGGGTCCAATTTGTATGGGTGAATGTCGGACTAATGGCGTGATTAGTCAGTTATTGGCAATTCTATTAAATGACTTGGTCAGCTTTAACTAAAACAGTTGTTCTGCTTCCGTTGCGATGGTCACTGCAGGGAAGGAAGCATCGGTCAATGAATTGATTATCAGAGACATCTTGCTTCTTGCTATACATCATCAACCTATATACAGATCAACATCGACATCGACATCGACATCGACATCGACAGCCGCGCAATTCAACATCACTCCCGCACCGATAGACACATACAACATACACATATCAACAACGGAACATAGACTTTAGAAAACACCGGAGAATATAACCTAGAAGGAAAGAACGTGCACCCAGCCCCACAGCTAGGATGTCATTCAATCTCCCCCCGCACCTTTCGACCCTCAATTCAATCCCTACCTCCTCATCACCTCCAAGTGGTATCAACGATGAACAAGAAGAAGCATTTTGGGGGTACATGCATACCGACGATTTATTTGCAAACTTTGGATTCGTACCTTCACCGAATGAATTAGAAAAGAAGGATCTACCATCGACGGCGTCGACGACGACAGAAGGGATTGATGCTCAATTAAGAGCGGGCGTTGAGGCTTTACAGCAACAGGAAAACGCATCCACAACAACAGCAGCAACACCGGCATCGACATTAGAATCTTTCCTAGCTGCTTTCGCAGGGGAGTTATCGACTCCATTACCCGTTCCTGCCAATACACCTGCTGTTGGAGTCAACACTTCGGATATCTTGGGTGAAGAGGAAGAAGATAAACCCAGTGGAGCAAAGAAATTAAAGTCCCTAGGCGCTGGACATGTAGAGATTGAAGAAGAGTACGTCGTCTCACTGCCCAGGTCTAACTTAGGCCGATAGTCTGGGCCATGACTATGACAACAAACACGAACAAAGCTGACCCAAAGCAGTAAGCGAAGACGCAATACGGAAGCTTCAGCTCGATTTAGGGCAAAGAAGAAGGAAAGAGAACAAGCAGTAGAAAAGAGAGCTAGTGAGTTACATGACATGATATCGGAACAAGGAAAAAGCTAACCAAACTCAGAGGACCTAGAGAACCAAGTTTCTAAATTACAATCTGAAAAAGCATCTCTAGAAAATGAGAATCGACTACTGAAAGCAATCGTGTTGAATGGAACTGGAGGTCAGGCAGATGCATTACAAGGTGCTTTGACTGCTTTTGGGAAGAGAAAGAGGGATGCATAGCGAGTATGAGTATGAGGGAGTGTAGCGACCGAGTACTAGGGTGAGGGAGCGGTAGTGCTGGAGTAGAGTACGGAGTATGGTGGATTGGAGTGAAGTGGAGTGTATGTTAGTTTCTTTTCTTGTCTTTCTTGTTTTTGTCTTTCGATTCGTTATTCTATTCCTCTAGATTTCTCTTATCCTATATAAGTTGTACAAATACCAATACAAAATTCAGAGTAGCCGTTATATACTATTGTATTAGGCTTCAAACCGATATGCAGGATTCAACACCTGATTCCTGGAGTGTTGTTTGTGCGACGTTGCGAGTGATGTCGAGTACATGAAGTGAACACAGGGCGACCATGAATACATGACATTGAACTACACAGTCCCGTAACATATCGATTGAATCACGGTATATCCTGTACATCTATCATCCTCTTTCTCATTCATTTACATCAAATACACCCCACTCCACGTTTCTATCAATCGTCACTCTGTACAAATTCGCCATTATCCCTACTCTTCCACTTGATGCTCCATTTAATCTTTATCTCAATACAATACGATAAAATACAATACACTCGTTCCTCATTCCTCATTCCATTCGACCGGCACGGCACGGCATGGGCAATTTGGCATTACGGATGTCGCAACCGTAACCGATTGTGAGACTGTGACCTAGCAATTACATGCTGATGGAGTTGTTTCTGCAGCGCCGGTTCCAGAAGAGACTTTGACTTTTCCAGCTCCTGTGCCTGTTCCGGTTGGTTTAGGTGGTGCGAGAGGTAATTTCCGGGCTGTTTATCAGTATACTAGTTCTACTATATCGTTCTTCGATCCCTCAATCTCCCTCTCCACAATGTCAAAATAGCCTTTAATCTTGACAAAGATGAACCGGAAGGAAAAGGATACGTTAGGTAGATTAATTGGTTTTGGGAATGGGGGACCAGTGATTATAAAAGTGTGGAAACGGAAACCGATGAGCAGGAACAAAAACATACCAATCTCCATAAACAACTCCTCGACTCCTTCACCGGATTTAGCACTAGCTTCCGCAAATAACAATCCTTCCTCTTCGGCGAATTGTTGACCCATTTCCAAAGATGTTTTCCTTGAACTTGCGAGATCGGATTTATTACCTACTAACATGATTATTGTGGATGGATCTGCTTGACGTTGGAGTTCTCGGACCCAAGATTTGGCTTTTTCGAATGAAGCCTGAGGTCAGCTACGGTTGGCAAGCGCAGCGAGCCAGCATTGACGCGGGCTGGATGGGCGTGGGCACTGGTGGATAGGGATCGAACTTGGATTTGGGCGTGATGTGATGAAAGATAAGACATGACATACCTCTGGCGGTTGTGTAATATCATATACGATAACAGCAGCATTCGAATTTCTAAAGTATATCGGTGCTAGGGATTTATATCCTTTTATCGATCAGCTTTTGGCGATGAATCGCATTAGTCAGCTTACGTTCTTGGCCCGCCTAATTGTCAGTCTGGAATCATATCACATTACAGCCGATTGGCCTTTCGACTTACAGTATCCCAGATTTCAAACTTGATAGCTGTGTTTTCGTCGAGATTTACAGTCTGAGTAAGGAACGCGGCTACGGGTCAGTTCCTGCATCGGTAGTGGTTGACGAGACACTTACCACCTGAAGATCAGTCTGAGCTAACAGAAGCGGATTAGGAAGGGCAGAGTGGGGCAGGACTTGAGCGGCATACCGATAGTAGATTCCCTATCTTATCAGCTTTACTGTACTGCAATACTAGGGAAGTGGGGAACATACCTGAAATCCGAGAATTCATTACGAACCTAATCATCAGTATTCAACTTCTTGATGGAAATGGGAGAGAAGCTTACAAATCGGAGTACGAGAGAACTCTTTCCTACTGCTGATTCACCTTCTTATCAGCTGCTGTGTATTTGATCATAATGATAAGGGATTTACCTAGTAAGACTAATTTGAATGCTGTTGTCTTTGACATTGTATTCGTATATCCTTGAATGTATGTATTGATAGTAGTCGTGATATGTGTATGATAAGAGTGATGTAGACAATGAAGATAGCCAAGACAAAGTAGTCTCATGGATTCATTCAGGTGGCGATATGCGTCACTCCTACCAGCTCAAGCTCGGACCTGACGATATTACAAATTGAAAGGGAGAAAAGGTAATAGCATTAGGATTTGGCTAATGAATATTGAACCGGATCTTAATTACCTCCACTATCACTGTTCATCAACAAACTATAACTATAGTACACATAGCACACAAGCCTCGACTCCCTTTAGTTGCTCGCCCCCCTTTCCATTCATATACTGGCCAAGGATGAGTTTTAATTCATACCCACCACCGCCTCCACAAGGTCAAGGATACAATCACCCTCCTCAACCTCAATCTCAATTCCAACATCCACTTCCACCCAATCCACATCAGAATCAGAATCAAGGTTACCCACCTCTACCTCCACACCCAGGTTCTGGTCCTCCTGCTCATACGTCATACGATCGCCCTCCTCCTCCTTCCTCTAGTAATTACGATCGTCCTCCTGCGCCCGTACCTGTACCGATGAATCCTGGTCTAGGTCTACCTCCTGCTCCATATGGCGCACCTCTTCCTCCTCTTAATTACGGCAATGCGCCTTATGGTAGGGATGATAGAGGTGGCCCTGCTGGGCCCCCTGGTCGATATAATGATGGTCCTCCCCGGTATGCTGGTGGCGGGGGTGGTGGGCGTGAGATGAGTCCTGGTGAGCTTTGTTCTCTTTCTTTTCCGTTTCTGGCTATTCATTCCTCTGTATATGGCTTATCGTATCTCGTGAGAAGGCTAGGAATGAGGCTGAGTCTTGAGCTTAAGCCTGCTTGTTGAGCTTGAGCTTGAGCTTGAATTTGAGTTTCTAAGCTCAATCCGTTCTTGTCCCGTGAATAAGATCAGATCAGAACAGAGTAGAACAGAACAGAACGATCAACCATCATTACACTCCCTCAGAAAATCACAATCCAAAATAATGATCAAAGGCGGGGCCAAACTCATTCCCAGGTCGAAGAAACCATTATCCACCTCCTCAAGATGATAGACGTGGTGGACCAAGAGATAGAGAAAGAGGATTTTCAAGAGATCAGGATAGTAATCGAGGCAACGGGAATGGAAATGGAAGTGGAAGTGGATCATCAAGAGGACCACCAAGGAAAGATCCAAGGAGTAATGCAGAAAGGATCGATATGGAACGACAATGTAGGACTTTATTTGTTAGGAATATCAGTGTAAGTCGAGTCTTTCTTGATCTCTTTTTTTTCAGTACTGTAGCTAGAGCTGATATATAGTTTGAAGCTGAACCTGAACGACTTAAACTTGATTTCGAACGTCATGGTGAGATCAAAACTTGGTTTGATATGATTACCAGGAGGGGAATGGTGTTTGTCACTTATGTACGTTGTCTCTTATGATCTTCCCAAACGCTTGGAGCTTTTCCCACACAAACTGAGTTCTTCACCTGTTAAACTGTCCATTCGGACTTTTCGATCCCACTCTGATAAGCTCTGTCGGGGATCTGTCGGATATCTTCCCTTACGCGAGCTGACAACAGTACGATCTCCGAGCAGCTCAACGTGCAAAAGAAGCTTTGCATGGTATCAAAATCGGTTCTAGAGAAGTACGTCCACTCCCCCGCCTCCTCTCTTGAACATTCGAATCAGCAAAAGAAAAGAGACCTAACGAAAGATCGACGTCCATTATAGTCTACCGAAAGAAGAAGATAAACAGAAATGTGATAGGGATAGTAATCAAGTATGTCGTCCCTTTTCTCCTTGTTTCGATTGAGAGAATAGACAGCTGATGATAAGGGATCTGTTTTGATGATTCTAAAACCGCACGTTCCGATCAATATCCAGGAATGTGGAAGGATGTGCGATTCATTCGGAATGGTTAAATCGCTAAGACCATGTAATTCAGCTTCGTGAGTTTATCCCCTCCTCTTCCTTGCCATGATCATTCGCCATCTTCATCGCATTCCCACTCCACTTTTTTTCTCTCTGAGTCACTACACAATCACGGTGACTGACGAACAGACAAGCTATTGTTGAATACTGGGATTCTCGAGGAGCGATCGATTTATTTGATCAGATGAATGGGAAACCGTTCGAAGGTGGGACATTGGATATGAAGTGGATCTGGGATGAACCTCCTCCAGGACAGTAAGTCTCGTTTCTGATTGATTACCAGGCCATCATATTTCGCCACACGATCAGCAGACACACAATGACAAGGAAAGGTAATGCACAGAACTGACATTAGTTCAAAACCCGAGAGAGAGAGACCTGATCGAAGGGAAGGTTCAGCAGGGAGAGGAAGGAGAGTATCGGAGCAAAGAGGTGGTGGGGGTTATGATCGTGATAGAGGTTGGTCTCTTCTTGACTAGTTTGGGTGCAGCTGATCGAAAGAATACAACCAAGGACCACCCCCACCTCTACCTAGGGATAGATATTCTGATCATCCACCTGCTCCTGCTGCTGATGATCGATTGGATCAAGCTAGGAAAGTACAACAAGTGAGTATGCCCCTTGAACGCGCATGATAAGGACTGATTCAAGTTATTGGCGACTTTGGGTGCTCCCGCTCAACCTCCCGCTTCTGTAAATCTTTATCCACCTTATCCGCCTCCTGCGCCTGCATCAGCTCCACCTAACAACTACGGTCCACCCCCACCGAACCCGGGCGCTGGTTATAACCCTAATCCAAATTACGGAGGGGGGCCTCCGCCCATTCGACCACCTCCTACTTCTGGCAATAATGCGCCTCCGCCTGCTCCATACCAGGCGTCAGGACCTGGTGGATACGCTCCCCCCTCCTCCAATTACCCACCTCCGCCATCTAGCAGTGGATACGTTAATCCCGCCCCTCCTCCAAATTATGGCGGCCCACCACCTCCTAATCCTGCTTATGGCACTCAACCCCCTCCTGGCTCATACAACAACCCACCACCACCACCACCTTCAAATAATTACAACTCCCAACCTACCGGATACAATCCTTCGGCATCAGTACCGCCGATCCCGACATACTCACAACCACCTGCATCACCATATGATCCGAATCAAGCGCGACAACAAGGCCACGGTGGGCAGGGACAGGGCAGGGATTATAGACCTTCTGTTCCTGTTGCTGCTGATCCAAGACGACCGCTTCAGCACCAACAGGGTCCAGGACAGGGGCAGGGGCAGTATAGACCTCCTCCTCCACCTCCTCAAGGTGGACAGGGCGGTAGTGAAGTTGGGAATTTATTAGCTATGCTTGTGAGTCACGTTAAATTTGTCCCCTTTAATAGTATACAAATGGCTGATGATCAGAATCAGAAACGATAGATAATGACACCGATATCGAGGTAGAGGGATGTCGCGAATGATAACAGTGTCAATATGAGGCTTGGGCCATGGTTCTTGTTTGGACCAGATGTTTCATAGCCGAAGACACACATGAAGAGGAATAGTAATCTGATGACATGTATGCACAAGCTGAGATGGTTCCTTATGTTGTCATGCACGCAGACTCGGTCTGACTAATACTAACAAAGTCAACGATGAGGATGGTGCGAGTCACATATCGAAGTACAGCTGACCCACCATCGCGGTTCACTTGGCAGTGACGGTACGTGCTCACATTTCACAATAAAGCACATCAGGCTAAACGGGACAGATCCGGGTTCACCTCCATTCAATCTAATCCAATCCGGGAAGTCTGAGCTCCACCTGGCCGGAAACGCTCACTAGACCGAGACGGAGACGGGAGACGGGGATAGCATCCTTGAGGAACCCGTCGTAAAGGGATGATTCCTTTGAGTGGGGATATACTAATTCGCAAGCCACAGACAAGGAGACCGAATAGATTGGGTGGGGGAAGAATACACACACATGAACGCAATTTTCAGATCAGGCTTCTAATCCTCGGAGCCAAAGGACTACATCTTTACATACATCTGACGCTGTCGATGACATGGTTCGAACTTATCTATCTCACTATTGGACAAGATGGAGAATGGGATACCACCGCGGATGTCTGTTGACGATATGCTTTGGACGGGACTTGGGTCCAATCCTGGTAAAATGCTCGTACGTCCAACGTGTAGATCGGGGGCGATCTGACAAAGTAGAGCTGGGCAATGATGGGTGCTGTCTTTGTCGCTATTGTCACTGCTGTCATCATGTCAGATACAGTCAAGTACTATGATCACTTTGGAGTTTCGGATAGAAAAATGGCTATTGGGTTGGGTATAGGGACTATTGCTGCTACGTACGTTTCCTTGATGATCTCCGATTTAGCTGATAATAGCGCACATTTCGCTATCACTATCGCTCAAGTCAGTCTCCCTCTCCATGAAGAAGATATCGCTGATCTAAGGCATTCAAGCTGGCCGAACATGCTTATACTGATTATGCTGCAATCACCTTATTCGACCTGTACGCAAATACAACCTCGGATCTGATTGGGGGATTCTTTGCCTCGTTCGCCGCAATCTACTATTCTATACAGGTATTCAAAGTGAGTCGATTACTCTTTCTTGACTGCGGACTGATGACCAGTTGTCAAGGAGGAATTATTGGGTGATGGTGCCTATCGTCGCATTAAACCTGGGAACGTTCATCATGACCCTCGCGTATGTTGCCCATATTGTAATCTAGCTAACAGGCAGGGTCGCTGGTACAGGCTTCAATTGCCCTAAAGCGGAGTTTTCAAGCATGATGGCCTTACGAGATTTCAATCTACGTCGGATTCCCTATTTTAAAGCTTGGGGTATATTCGCGTTCATGGGCGATGTGACTATTTGGATTGCTAGTGAGTCCCCACTCTGGTTTCTAGGTGCTCATGATAGTGACATACTATCTGTTGAGGGTCCAGGGGAGTATGCTACATCGTCAACGGAAGTTACTTGGAAAATTACAGACTATCCTGCTTGAGACCATGTACGTCCACTGCCATGGATGGAGCTGATGTCAGGTTTCCCCCCGTTCTTATATGTCTGATCCTCTTGGCTACGGCGGATACCAAGTCTGCCAATATCGGCACGTCCCTCTCAAGCGCGACATCTCGCCCGACCATGCTGATGAATAGGGGATTACCGAAGAGCAGTCCGAGTTCTCCTTCCTTCATTCTACTACCTCTCGCCACTCCACTCGATCGTCGCTCGGATCAGTCTCAAAGAAGCTTTCAGTAGTCAGGACGATACGACCAGCCCTGATAGTATACCCTTATCACCAAAAACATCGCAATGGCCGGATCAGGAGATAGGACAGGAGTCAACGATTCATATTGATCCATTGAGGGGGAAACGAATATCGGTGATTGGAGCTACTTCCGCTAGTCAAGGTGTTGGGCGACGACTCGTATGTCGAACCAGAGAGTAGGGGCTGATAACAGGAACCACATGATCGACCGGCAAAAGGAACTTTTGGACTCATCTCGCAGAATGAGATAGAGACGGAGAAACCAGAATCACAACCCAACTCACGAATGCACGAGATGAAGAAGGATCCACCGGAACTTGCATCTTCTATAGAAAGTCAGCGCTACGATGGCTGGAGCTGACGTGCAGAAATGGTCTGACTATCCATCATCTGGCAAGACGACGTTTGGAGCTACGGAAACCATCACTGAGGTTGCGCCACTTACTCCAAGCACCATAACGGACGCTGTCTTGGGACCGATGCGGTTGTAGTCTCCTCGGTTCTGGTATCGGCGAGATCGAACGGGTTGTCTTTCATATCTCTGTATATGTATTATGCACCATTCGTATGTGTCACTGGTCGAGTCCGTAGACAGAGATGAGACCCATCATATAGACTGAACCCGGTATCTCTTGCTTCTCTCATATCCCGCGGACGTCGAAGAGGAAGATGAACTTCGGTATCGGGACATCGGATTATGCCAAAACAAAACCGAGAAGCGAAATCGAAGGCAGCAAAAACCAACGATCATGACCGAAACAATGAAAGACTAAGCTGACCACTGTGCCATCGAGACCGATGGAGATACCGATGGCAAGCGCTGTCTTGTTTGTGTGTACTTATACCCTAATCCAAGCCGACTAGCGAGACAATCGTTTCAGCCAGGAACCCCTGCGCAGTATATGTGTGTGTGTGCCCTCTCATCGTATCGACAAAGTCACTTTCCCTATGAACATCTCCGTCTCCTACACCACCTAGAGCTCTCTGTGCGTGAACGGTATGCAGGAATCGACCCCTGGTCTACAGTCGCCTTTGCAGCTGAGGTAATATCGAAAGCAAGTGGCAAGATAAAAAACAGCGGCAATAGCCAAAAAACCAGGGCGTCCCCTGGGGAAACCTAGATTTCATTTCCACCCTCCTCTCGTCCACTGTACTTGCGTACCAGCGTGAGTAA
>Ga0265798_10008014_pt1 | contig 13555 bp, 15 predicted proteins | sample P3T30metagenome_FD_192430 | JGI IMG/M metagenome (GOLD analysis project Ga0265798, IMG submission 192430) | Plant litter microbial communities from East Loma Ridge, Irvine, California - P3 T30 | ecosystem: Environmental > Terrestrial > Plant litter > Unclassified | place: USA: California...
AGCCATGTCCTCTGGCAATACGCTACCGCCCTGCAGGCCAAACGGCACAATTGCAATCGGCGTGGCACGGTCACTGCCGCTTGTGACCAGGATGTTCTTTTCGTCGGCAGCGGCGAAACCCGCTGCACAACAAAGAACGACAAGCAATCCTCGAAGAAGGTTAATCACAAGGCTAGGTCCTCAGGTGTGAATGTCATCTTGAATGAACGGTAAGGTGCGAAATCCGAAGGTTTCATACCCTGCATCTCTGTCAAACGACCAATATTCTTGACCGCTGCTACTGCCGAACTGTCGAAAGGACCATCGCCGCTGGACTTGGCCACGGTCACCGAAGAAACCGTACCGTCCGGCAACATGCCGATCTGCAACACGACTGTCATGCCTTTGCGCGCGGACGGTGGGCGTGCCCAACCTTCTGCAGCCCGCGAGCGAATCAAATCGTCGAAGCTGCCCGCGACTTCGTCACCCTGCTCATCGGCCAGCGCCTGTTGGCGTTCCGGCTTATCGGAAAGCAAGTCGGCCAATGCCTGCGCCTTCTTCTCTTCCGCCGATTTACGGGCAGCATCCTGGGCTTTCTTCTTCGCGTCTTCAGCAGCCTTTTTCTTGGCATCCTCGGACGCTTTTTTCTTCGCGTCTTCGGCGGCCTTTTTCTTCGCGTCTTCAGCAGCCTGCTTCTTCGCGTCCTCGGCAGCCTGTTTCTTGGCTTCTTCGGCGGCCGCGCGTTTGGCGTCTTCCTCGGCTTTCTTCTTCGCGTCGTCTTCGGCTTTCTTCTTGGCTATATCAGCCAATTGTTTCTCTTCTGCGGCTTTCTTGGCGTCGTCCGCCTTTTTGGCTTCGGCTTTCTTCGCATCATCGGCCTTTTTGGCCTCTTCCGCTTTCTTCGCTTCTTCAGCCTTTTGCTCTTCGGCTTTTTGAGCGGCATCGGCTTTCTTTTGTTCCGCCGCCTTTATTGCCTCTTGTTCAACTTTTTTCTGCTCCATCTGTTCGACTTCTGTCTGTCGCGCAGCGGATTTCTTTGCCTCGCCAGCAAGCTTCTGGTTGGTCTGGGTCGTCGCCTGACTTTTCGACTTCAACTGATAGAGCGTGGCCTGAACGATCGGCTTCGACTCAGGCAGCTCAGGCGTCATCGCAAAGCTGACAAACAACAGACCAAAAATCAGGACGTGCAGTGCCACAGCCCAGACTGAGGGCCAGAAGTAGCTTTCCGAGGCTGACGGCTCTCGAATCGGCTGCATCAGGGCGCCTCGGTAATCAGACCAACGTTCCCGACTCCGGCCTTCTGCAACCCGCCCATCGTGCCCATTACAGCGCCGTAATCGACGGTTTTGTCGCCACGAATGAAGACCTGGGTCTGCTTGCCGGCTTCGCGACCCGCGGCGATGATTTTGGTCACGGCGCTGGTCAGCTGGGGCAAGGTCATGGCCTTGTCCATCTGTTTGTCGGTATCGACTTCGCTGCCAAGGTTCCAGTAGTAGGTCTTGTCAGCCTTGATCGAAATGGTCAGGACCTGATTGTTATTGTCCTGCGGCAAGGCCTCGCTGGAGACCTTGGGCAGATCGACTTTCACGCCCTGGTTAATCATTGGAGCCGTCACCATGAAGATGACGAGCAGCACCAGCATCACGTCGATGTAAGGCACCACGTTCATTTCGGCGACCGGCTTGCGTTTGCTGCGTCGGCCGCGAGCGATTAAAGCCATTGGGAAATACCTGCTTAGTCTTCGCTGGTGTGCACTTTACGGTGCAGGATGGCCTGGAATTCGTCGGCGAATGTGTAGTAACGGCCGATCAGGTTCTCACCGCGGGCGGCGAAACGGTTGTAGGCAATTACTGCAGGGATTGCGGCGAACAGACCGATGGCGGTCGCGATCAGTGCTTCGGCGATACCCGGTGCGACGGTGGCCAGTGTGGCCTGTTGCGCAGTGGCCAGACCACGGAAGGAGTTCATGATCCCCCAGACGGTACCGAACAGGCCGACATACGGGCTGGTAGAGCCGACGGTGGCCAGGAACGGCAGGCTTTGCTCCAGTTTCTCTTCTTCACGGGAGATAGCGACGCGCATGGCACGTGCAACGCCTTCCATGACGGCGTCCGGATCAACGCCTGGCTGCTGACGCAGACGCGAGAACTCCTTGAAGCCTGCGCGAAAAATCTGCTCCACGCCCGAATCAGGGTCAGGGTTGCTGCCCGCCTGACGGTACAGCTTGGACAAATCGATGCCCGACCAGAAGCGCTCTTCGAAGCTGTCCAGCGCACGGCGCCCTGCACGCAGCATGGCGCTGCGCTGAAAAATCATGATCCACGAAGTGACCGATGCGGCCACCAGGATCAGCATTACCAACTGTACGACCACGCTGGCATTGCTGACCAAACTCCACATGGAGGAATGGTCGACGACGTTAGCTTCCACGCTGTATCTCCTGCTCTGAATGTGTACCCGCGCCGCTCTGGCCGGCAAAGGCCGCGCGCAGAGTTTCGGGAATGGCCCGGGGTTTCAAACTGTCGGCGCGCACACACGCCACCAAAAACTGCCCCTCGCAGAGCAGCACATCATCCGCGGCCCGCCTGACCTGTTGCAGAAAGCGCAGGCTGGCACGGTTCAATTCGGTTACTTCGGCGCTGACCAGCAGCTCATCGTCCAGGCGCGCCGGCGAGTGATACCGCGCCTCGCTCGAATGCACGACGAACAACAGGTTCTCGTCACCGGCCATTGCAGATTGAGCGAAGCCCAACTCCCGCAGCCGCTCGGTCCGAGCCCGCTCCATGAATTTCAGGTAATTGACGTAGTAGACGATGCCGCCGGCATCGGTGTCCTCGTAATAAACGCGACAGCGATGTGCGAACGACTGAGCCCCGTTTTGCGCGCGCATACTCTAGTGCTTACTCCTCAGGTTGCCAATCCGGCCAGGCAACTGTTTTTCATCGAATTTCACTGTCAGGCGGCCATCACATTGCCGTGACTGCCCGTCTGACCATCAAACGCCCGAATAAATCGGTCGCTGCTGCTTTTATTCGTCAGCATCGCCGACCGGTTCATCCGGAATCGACCGCTCGCCCATCCGGGACGGGATGTTCAAACCGAAGTGCAGATACGCGTGCCGCGTGACCATGCGTCCCCGAGGTGTGCGCATCATATAGCCTTGCTGGATCAAATAGGGTTCCAGTACGTCCTCGATCGTGTGGCGCTCCTCGCTGATCGCCGCTGCGAGGTTGTCTACGCCGACCGGACCGCCATCGAACTTCTCGATCATGGTCAACAGCAAGCGCCGATCCTGATGATCGAAACCACGCTCATCGACATCCAGCAGGTTCAACGCCAGGTCGGCGATGGCCTTGGTGATCTGCCCCTGGGCTCGCACCTCAGCGAAATCCCGGACCCGCCGCAACAGGCGGTTGGCAATACGAGGCGTCCCTCGAGCGCGACGAGCGATCTCGAAGGCGCCTTCGTCTTCGATGTGCAGGCCAAGAATACCGGCCGACCGCGACACGATCGTTGCCAGGTCGGCGGTGCTGTAGAACTCAAGACGCTGGACGATACCGAAGCGGTCACGCAACGGGTTGGTGAGCATGCCGGCACGGGTGGTTGCGCCTACCAGCGTAAATGGAGGCAGATCGAGCTTGATAGAGCGCGCCGCCGGGCCTTCACCGATCATGATGTCGAGCTGGAAGTCCTCCATGGCCGGGTACAGGACCTCCTCGACGATGGGCGACAGACGGTGGATTTCGTCGATGAACAGCACATCGTGGGGTTCCAGGTTGGTCAGGATCGCCGCCAGATCGCCCGGCCTTTCCAGCACAGGCCCCGACGTGCTCTTGATCGAAACCGACATTTCCTGGGCAATGATATTGGCCAGCGTGGTTTTACCCAGCCCTGGCGGGCCAAAGATCAGCGTGTGATCGAGCGCTTCGTTGCGGCCCCGAGCCGCCTGGATGAAAAGCTCCATCTGTTCGCAAACCGTTGGCTGACCGATGTAGTCGGCGAGACTCAACGGGCGGATGGCACGATCCAGTTGTTCGTCTCGGTCGCGGCCGGTGGCGGCGATCAGGCGGTCTGCTTCGATCACTTAGATCATCCCCTTGAGTGCGCGGCGAATCAGGTCTTCACTGCTTAGATTCTTGTCTTTGATGGCGGTGATCGCCTTGCTCGCTTCCTGCGGCTTGTAGCCAAGCGAAACCAAGGCACTGATGGCATCCGACTCGGCCGTTGCAACCTGAACAGGCGCGCCCGGCCCTTCGGAAACCAGCGCGAATGTACCCGGTAACGCATCCCACGCCTTGAAGCGGTCTTTCAGTTCGACCAGCAGGCGCTCGGCCGTCTTCTTGCCGACGCCGGGCACCCGCGTCAGGGCGGAGGTGTCTTGCGCCTGAACACAGCGGACCAACTCGTCGACCTCCAGCGTGGACATCAATGCCAGCGCAAGCTTCGGCCCGACGCCGTTGAGGCGGATCAGCTCACGAAACATTTCGCGATCGCGCTTCTCGTAAAAGCCAAACAACAAATGCGCGTCTTCACGAACCACCAGGTGGATGTGCAACGTCACCGTCTCGCCCAGATGGGGCAAGCGATACAGCGTGGTCATGGGGACTTCGATCTCATAGCCCACACCATTGACATCCAGCACCAGGTGCGGCGGTTGCTTCTCGACCAACGCACCACGTAAACGTCCAATCACGTATCAGATCCTTTCCAGTAGCCCGTCGCTGCAATGGACCGGGCTGAACCCTGGTCGCCATGGTTGCAGGACTCGCACGAGCTGCAAGTGAAAATTTATAAGCGGATGATGCTATCAGAGACGCAGGCGACCACCACGACTGCGTGCGGTACTCAGACCATGAGGGATCAGGCTGGAGCGCGTGTGAGCATGGCATAACGCAATGGCCAATGCGTCCGAGGCGTCAATCTGCGGCTTCTGCGTCAGTTTGAGCAAATGCATGACCATCATCATGACCTGATCCTTCGTCGCCCCGCCCGTACCCGCAACGGCCTGTTTGACCTGCGTGGCAGTGTACTCGGCAATCTCCAGCCCCTCCTCGGCCCCGGCGACAATTGCAGCGCCCCGCGCCTGACCGAGTTTGAGTGCCGAGTCGGCGTTGCGGGCCATGAACACCTTCTCAATGCCCATGGTCATCGGTCCGTAGGTCTGAATCACCTCACGCACCCCCCGATAAACGATCTGCAACCGCTCATGCAACAAACCACTGCCGGTGCGGATACAGCCTGAAGCCACGTACTCGCAGCCGCGCCCCGTATCACGCACCACGCCGTAGCCGGTGATTCGCGAACCGGGGTCGATACCAAGAATAAGAGTCATAACGCCTGCAGCTTGAGAAGTGATGCGCACAATTGAACGCAGCATAAAGGCAGAAGCCGGAGGCCGATAGCGATGATCGAATCAGCGCTTCGTGCCTCCGGCCTCAGGTCCCGACGAAGGATGTGATCAGCCAAGCTGCTCCATCACCTCATCCGGAATTTCTGCATTGGAATAAACGTTTTGCACGTCATCCAGGTCCTCGAGCATGTCGATCAGCTTGAGCACCTTTTCCGCCATTTCAAGATCCAGCACCGCACTGGTCGTCGGCTGCATCACGATTTCCGCGTCAGCGGCTGTGAAACCCGCCGCCTCCAGAGCGTTTCGCACGGCGTAGAAACCGGCGAACGATGTGAATACGTCAATCGAACCGTCTTCATGGGTCACGACATCGTCGGCATCGGCTTCCATTGCCGCTTCCATCAACGCATCCTCATCGACGCCCGGCGCAAATGAAATCTGGCCTTTACGTTCGAACAGATACGACACCGAGCCGTCAGTGCCCAGGTTGCCGCCGCACTTGCTGAAGGCGTGACGCACTGCGGCTGCCGTACGGTTGCGGTTATCGGTCATGGTTTCAACCATGACCGCCACACCGCCCGGGCCATAGCCTTCATAACCCAGTTCCACCATATCGTCGGCATCGGCGGCGCCTGCGCCCCGTGCGATAGCGCGATCGATGATGTCGCGGCTCATGTTGGCACCCAGAGCCTTGTCTTGAGCCAGACGCAAACGCGGGTTCGAAGCCGGATCACCGCCACCCTGACGAGCCGCAACCGTCAGCTCACGAATCCACTTGGTGAAAATCTTGCCTTTCTTGGCATCCTGACGCTCTTTGCGGTGCTTGATGTTCGCCCACTTGGAATGACCAGCCATAACACGCTCCAAACCTTGAAACACACACGCCCTCAATCCGATCACTCGAACGAGGACGCTTTACTCGAATCGTGACCTCTCGGGCCGTGAACCGAAGCGAGTCGTGGAAACAACTCGCCCCGTTCCGTCGTTACTCAGCCTTCGGCGTTTCGCGCAAGCGGATGTGCAATTCACGCAGCTGCTTGGCGTCGACCAGGCCAGGCGCCTGAGTCATGACGTCGGCGGCACTCTGGGTTTTCGGGAAGGCGATGACTTCACGAATCGACTGAGCGCCGGTCATCAGCATGACCAGACGGTCCAGACCGAACGCCAGACCGCCGTGCGGTGGTGCACCGTATTTCAGCGCGTCGAGCAGGAAGCCGAACTTCTCTTGCTGTTCGTCTTCGGCAATGCCCAGCAGACGGAAGACCGCTTGCTGCATTTCCTTGCGATGAATACGGATCGAACCGCCACCCAGTTCGGTACCGTTCAAAACCATGTCGTAGGCACGGGACAGCGCGGTCGCAGGATTGGCTGCCAGCTCTTCCGGCGAGCACTTTGGTGCCGTGAACGGGTGGTGCAGCGCCGTGAAGCTGCCGTCGTCGTTCTCTTCGAACATCGGGAAGTCAACGACCCACATCGGAGCCCACTCACAAGTGAGCAGGTTGAGGTCGTGACCCAGCTTGATACGCAGGGCACCCAGCGCTTCGCTGACGACTTTGAACTTGTCGGCACCGAAGAACACGATGTCGCCGTCAACCGCGCCGACGCGATCCAGGATCACGTTCAGGTTGGCTTCCGGGATGTTTTTGACGATTGGCGACTGCAGGCCCTCGACGCCTTTGGCGCGCTCGTTGACCTTGATGTAGGCCAAGCCCTTCGCACCGTAGATGCTGACGAACTTGGTGTAATCGTCGATCTTGCTGCGCGGCATGTTCGCACCGCCCGGGACACGCAGGGCGGTCACACGGCATTTCGGATCATTGGCCGGGCCGCTGAAAACCTTGAATTCGACGTCCTTGAGCTGATCGGCAACGTCCACCAGCTCCAGCGGGTTACGCAGGTCAGGCTTGTCGGAGCCGTAGCGGCGCATGGCTTCTTCGAAGGTCATGTGCGGGAAATCGCCGAATTCCAGATCCAGCACTTCCTTGAACAGCTTGCGAATCATGCTCTCGGTGAGACCCATGATGTCGGCTTCGTTGAGGAAGCTGGTCTCGATGTCGATCTGAGTAAACTCAGGCTGACGGTCGGCACGCAGGTCTTCATCGCGGAAGCATTTGGCGATCTGGTAGTAACGGTCGAAGCCTGCGACCATCAACAGTTGCTTGAACAGCTGTGGCGATTGCGGCAAGGCAAAGAAGCTGCCGGCATGGGTGCGGCTCGGGACCAGATAATCGCGAGCACCCTCAGGGGTGGCACGAGTCAGGATCGGGGTCTCGACGTCGAGGAACCCGTTACCGTCCAGGAAGCCACGGATGCTGGAGGTGATGCGCGAGCGCAGACGCAGCTTCTCAGCCATCTCAGGACGACGCAGATCAATGAAGCGATAACGCAGGCGGGTTTCTTCGCCGACGTCCGAGTATTCGTTCAACGGGAACGGTGGCGTCTCTGATTCGTTCAGGACTTCCAGCTCATAACCCAGCACTTCGATGGCGCCGGAAGCCATGTTCGGGTTGACCGCACCGGCGGGACGCGCACGGACCTTGCCGGTCAACTTGACCACGTACTCGCTGCGAACACGGTCAGCGATTGCAAAAGTGTCAGCACGATCCGGATCGAAGACCACTTGAGCCAAACCTTCACGATCACGTATGTCGAGGAAAATCACACCCCCGTGGTCGCGACGGCGGTGGACCCATCCGCAAAGGGTAATTTCCTGACCTTCCAGGCTTTCGTTCAGTTGGCCGCAATAATGGCTGCGCATCATGATCGTGTGTTCACTTCTCGTAATTCGAATTCGGTGGAGCTCTCGCCCGTCGCCAGAGCGCAATGGTGCAGGAGCCTTGGCATGCAGTTCAACCCGACGGTCAGTCCCTGCCTTCCATAGTAAGGCGGGGGATTATATAGGGTTAATCAAGGCTGTGCAGCCGCGTCGGGCGATACGCGTGAAGAAGTCACCCGGCACGAACGTGTCTCGCTGCCAGGTAACCGTTACCGAAGGCGGGTTCGCCGAGGGCGCACCCGCAAAAAGAGATCTTGCCGGACTTAGCCGGATTCAGACAGGCGACAGCTGGAAGCCTTCGGCTTTCAACAGATGCGCGACACACACTACGCGAATCAGACCACTGAAGTTCTTTACCCCGCCGTAGCGCAGGTGAACTTCGCGATCGATGTAAGACAATACGGCATTGATGGTGCAGCTGTTACAGCGTGCAATCTCGGAGAGGATGTCCCAATAGACCTCCTCAAGCCTCAAGCATGTGGCCAGTCCGTTAAGCCTGACTGAACGCGCCTGAGGCTGCGCAAGGTTCATATTGAAGCTTTCGATGAATGGATCGTGCTGAATCTTAAAACATCGATGAGCTTCCTTGATTTCCCGTGCAGCATCTTGACTCATTTAACCCCCTTTGACGCAGTGACGAATATGGCCATAGAAATGTTTGAAATCAGATCAACAACACGTCTATCAAGCCCTATTCACGGGGGGTTAACCAGTAGAACCCATAGTCAGATGGCGTAGGACATCACCACAGTAGAAGGGGGAATTTCGAGAGCTGTGACTGGAAAATTCCAGAATAAAAAAATGGCGTTATATATGTATATTCTCCCCAATCAATGCACGCAGCGCAGCAAAGAAAGTATCAACTCGATACGAGCCAACGAGCGCAGTATCCGCGCTTTTAGCAATGCGCTTGCGCCTGTAAATCCGCCTGCGCGTCTCAAGCTCAAGCGGTTCAGTGAGCGGCAATGCATGCCGCTCACTGACTGCATTACTTGCCTTCGAGCATCGCACGGAGCATCCATGCAGTCTTTTCGTGGACCTGCATGCGCTGAGTCAGCAAGTCGGCTGTAGGCTCATCGCTGACCTTGTCCAGCAATGGGAAAATACCGCGGGCAGTTCGCGTGACAGCTTCCTGGCCTTGCACCAGAGAACGGATCATGTCCTCAGCCGAGGGAACACCCTCCTCCTCTTTAATCGAGGAAAGGCGTGCGTACGTCGAGTAGGTGCCTGGAGCCGGGAAGCCCAGCGCGCGGATCCGCTCGGCGATAGAGTCGACCGCCAGCGCCAGTTCGTTGTATTGCTCCTCGAACATCAGGTGCAAGGTACGAAACATCGGCCCGGTGACGTTCCAGTGAAAATTATGGGTCTTCAGATACAGCACATAGGTATCTGCCAACAGACGGGAAAGACCTTCCACGATGGACTTGCGATCTTCTTCGCTGATACCGATATCGATTGCCATGCGTTGCCCTCTTTATATGATGGGTTTTTCCAATTAGCTACCATCACTCTATCAAGACACGGACGCCCGCGCAGCCATCTGAGGGCATGACACCTGCGCGCGAACTCGAGCCGGAACAGTGGCTTGCCCCACAAAAAATCAGGCAAAAGACGCCTTGGTAAACATCACACGCCTTGAAAATACGTGTCTGTCGCCTTGACGGCTCTGGAACGAGGCTTTAGCCACACCCCGTAAGCAGGGGACAAATCGCCACCATCCCCTGTGATCAATCGCGCTAAGCGCTTGATTTGAGTAGCTCTCGGCTTTGCTGTTAAATACAGATGTGTCGCTACTGACGTACCAACAGGCTGTAGCGCATAGGCTGGACCAGCGCTCGTGCATCACGCCTCCTTTTTTTCAGAAGCGTACCGAACGCTGCCAGCTATTTCCTCGTGATCGATCTTAAATGTGAGTTATCAAAATGTTGAAAATAGTTCACCTGCTAACGGGCGCAGCTGCCCTGCTGCTCTCATTCATACCTAGCCTGCGTAGTGAAGCGCTGTCTTCCTACCTGTCTCAACCGGATGCGCTGTACCTGGCATTCTTCGGCTTGATCAACCTGGTGCTTGCGCCAGTGATCCCTTACTGGAACAAAGGTCCGCGGCACCAACTGCAGAATCTGGTCAGTGTGTTGCTGATACTGGCGGTCGTTCTTCAAATTCTCACGCTGCTCGTCCCGCTTGAAACCATTGCTGGCCAGCCGGCTGTTCTGGTGAGCCTGCTGGCGGTCGTGGTCGCTGTGGCAATCCACCTCGCCGTCAGCTTCTACAAGTCGTCCCCTTCACCCGCCGCACAGCCCCATGAGCTCGGCAACCGCGATACGGGTACCGTGAAGTGGTTCAACACCTCCAAGGGCTTCGGTTTTATCTCACGCGACTCAGGCGACGATATTTTCGTGCACTTCCGCGCCATTCGTGGCGAGGGCCATCGTGTGCTCGTCGAAGGTCAGCGTGTCGAATTCTCCGTCATGAACCGTGACAAAGGCCTGCAGGCCGAGGATGTGATCGCCGCACTGCCGCGTCGCTAACCGTTGCATCAATAAAAAACCGCGCTCAAGGGCGCGGTTTTTTATGCCAGCCGACGCTCAATAATGAGGGGGCGGCGTGTCTTCTTCGAATGCTTCGAACTGCCCACCCATCTCTTCCTGACGCTTGATCAACGCCGCCATCTGCAACTGCATGCGCTCCAGACTGCGTTGTTGCGCGACCAGGACATCGTTGAGTGCCTGAATGGTGTCATCCTGAAAAGCCAGCCGGCTTTCCAGCTCCATTACGCGCTCGTCGAGGTTCATGACTGCTCTCCCGTAAACGTGAAGTCTTCTGTCAGCACCGTCTTCAGACGCGCGAGGATGTCCGCCACTTGCTCCGCCGAATACGGCACTGCCGGATGCCTGCCCCAAACGGGTGCTGGCCAGGAAATGTCATGCCTGTACCGAACAATGACATGCATATGCAGCTGGCTCACCACGTTACCCAAAGCCCCGACATTCATTTTGTCCGCTTGAAACAAATGGCTAAGCGCCTTGGACAAAGCAGTTGTCTCTTTCCACAGTTGCGTCTGCTCAGCGTTGGGCAACTGGAAAATCTCGCTTATCTCCGCCCGGCGCGGCACCAGGATGAACCACGGGTATTGCGAGTCATTCGACAATAAAAGACGAGACAGCGGGAAATCGCCGACCGGTAAAGTGTCCTGTAACAAACGCGGATCCAAAACGAACACGCAATAACTCCTGATCGCCGGGTTAGGTTCTCAACATATTGAACGTCGAAAACTGATTGTCTTTAATACCGAGCAGGATACTCGGGAATACACAACGAATCACGCCGCCACTCCTTTTTTGCGAACATTCTGCCCGTACGCTGTTGGCCTGGAGTCACTTTGATGAAAAAGCTCCAAGCGCACCAGCGCATCTCAGGCAAATCGGCCTCGCACTGACATGACGCAGCCAATTGAGCCACTCTGGACGCCAGCTCTGCGTTACAAAGCAGCCTACAGGCCTTGTGAATCAAGGCATTCAGCATGCTGGCGTCATCCACTCACTGACTCTCAGGTCAACTGCACCTGCGAAAGCGGCACCGTCGTACCAAATTCAGGCGACATGACACCTCTGCGCACCAAAACGACTCACTCCCGACACATAAACTGCAACACCTATCCGCGATTTACCCACTTCCTCGCGGTAACAGGTAACGCCAGTGACATTTTTAGGGGTTAACCTCATTCCCACAGGCATCGCAAAGCATTTTTCTGAAATTTTTTTATTCTTTAAAAACAATGAATTGGGCGAACAACTGAAAGTATTTAGGCGCCGAACCACATTTTTTTCACGCAGGTGGGAACTTTGTGCACGGTTGTTGCTTTGTCACACACAGGATCGGACAGCGCGGGTCGTAGACCTGGGCAGCGGTCAAAGAGAAAAACGGCGAGCAAGCGCGTGGGGGCGTTCGGAATGACGGGGACCCGATCACTGCGGATCGGACCCCGACGGTCGAAAAGTACTGCGGTAGTTGTACGTCTATAGATAAGGAGCTGTTTCAGCAGCGACATGGACAGCGTTGATTTGCGACATGGCCGTAAAGAAATTGAAAGGATAGGTTCGTAACTATCGCCAATAATGTCAGCGTGCTATAAGTTTCGCCGACACCAAAAAGAAAGAGCCGCCCAGATAAAAAAACAGGTGGACGGCAGTACTCTTCTTAAAACCAAAGGAGCAAAGTCACGATGAGAGTGATGAAGTGGAGCGCAATCGCCCTGGCAGTTACTGCGGCCAGTACCCAATTGGCATCGGCTGCGGCATTCGTAAGCGATCAGTCCGAAGCAACTGGTTTTGTTGAAGGTAGCAAGCTGGACGTCAAAGCCCGCAACTACTACTACAACCGCGACAAAAAAGACACCTTCAACCCGTTCAGTCACAATGTCGATGACAAAGACTGGACTCAAGGTTTCTGGGCTAACTACAGCTCCGGTTACACCCAAGGCCTGATCGGTGTGGGCGTTGATGCGTTCGGCTATGCCGGCTTCAAACTGGACGGCTCCGACAAGTATTCGGGCTCGGGCAACCTGTCCACCGACAGCAACGGCAAAAACGAAGACAGCTTCGGCAAAGCCGGTGGCGCTGTTAAGTTCCGCATCTCGAAAACCGAACTGAAAATCGGCGACATGCAGCCACAGAACCCGGTATTCGCAGTCGGCGGCTCTCGTCTGTTGCCACAAACGGCTACCGGCGTGACGTTGCAGAGCAGCGAGATCAAAGGTCTGGACGTTGAAGCGGGTCGCTTCACGTCGGGTACCAGCCAGGACGAAACCAACCGCGATGGCGACATCTGGGCAACTTACGCGGGCGTGACTTCCAAGTCTTCCACCTACGGTGGCGGTAAGTACTCGATCACCGACAATCTGGGCGTTGGTTTCTACTACAACAAACTGGAAGACGTGTGGAACCAGTACTACGGCAACGTGAACTACGCACTGCCGTTGACCGATGACCAGTCTCTGGCCTTCGACTTCAACTACTACAACACCCAGGACACCGGCAGCAAGAAAGCAGGCGACATCAGCAACAACGCCTACTCCCTGTCTGCAGCCTACTCGTTCCTGGCCGCTCATACCCTGACCCTGGCTTTCCAGAAAGTTAACGGTGATACACCGTTCGACTACATCGGTATCGGCGACAACAACCGCGGTGGCGACTCGATCTTCCTGGCGAACTCGATTCAGTACTCCGACTTTAACGCCCCGGGTGAAAAATCCTGGCAAGCGCGCTACGACTTGAACATGGCAACCTACGGTGTTCCTGGCCTGAGCTTCATGGCTCGTTACGTCAGCGGTACTGACATCGATGGTACCCACACGCCATCGAACAGCACCTACACCGGTCTTTACGGCTCTGACGGTAGCCACCACGAGACCAACGTTGAAGCCAAATACGTTGTTCAGACTGGCCCGGCAA
>Ga0265798_10008015_pt1 | contig 13553 bp, 4 predicted proteins | sample P3T30metagenome_FD_192430 | JGI IMG/M metagenome (GOLD analysis project Ga0265798, IMG submission 192430) | Plant litter microbial communities from East Loma Ridge, Irvine, California - P3 T30 | ecosystem: Environmental > Terrestrial > Plant litter > Unclassified | place: USA: California...
CGTCTGCGCCGCCTTCAACGCGGACTTCGACGGCGACCAGATGGCCGTGCACCTGCCCCTGTCGGTCGAGGCCCAGGCCGAGGCGCGCATCCTGATGCTCGCCTCGAACAACATCCTCAAGCCGTCGGACGGCCGCCCGGTCACCCTGCCCACGCAGGACATGATCATCGGTCTGCACCACCTCACCACGGTCACCGAGGGCGCCACCGGCGAGGGCCGCGCGTTCTCGTCGATCGCCGAGGCGATCCTGGCGAAGGACGAGCACACGCTCGACCTCAACGCCACGGTCAAGATCCGTCTCGAGGGCGTGTACCTCGCCGAGGACGAGGCCCCCGAGGGCTTCGAGCAGGGCAGCACGCTCCTGGTCGAGACCACCCTGGGCCGCGCGATCTTCAACGAGGCGCTGCCGAAGGACTACCCCTTCGTGCAGAAGGTGGCCGACAAGGGCACCCTCTCGGCGATCGTCAACGACCTCGCCGAGCGCTACCCGAAGGTGGAGGTCGCCGCGACCCTCGACCGCGTCAAGGACGCCGGCTTCCACTGGGCCACGCGCTCCGGTGTGACCGTCGCCCTCAGCGACGTGCTCACGCCTCCCGGCAAGAAGGAGATCATCGCGGGCTACGAGGCGCAGGCCGCGAAGGTGCAGGACCAGTACGACAAGGGTCTGACCACCGACGCCGAGCGTCGCCAGGAGCTCATCCAGATCTGGACCAAGGCCACCGAGGAGGTCGCTGGCGCGATGCGCGCCAACTTCCCCGTCGACAACACCATCAACCGCATGGTGACGTCGGGTGCTCGTGGTAACTGGCTGCAGGTGCGCAACATCGCCGGCATGCGAGGCCTGGTGAGCAACCCGAAGGGCGAGATCATCCCGCGCCCGATCATCAACTCGTACCGCGAGGGCCTGACGGTCGCCGAGTACTTCATCGCCACCCACGGTGCGCGAAAGGGTCTCGCCGACACGGCGCTCCGTACGGCCGACTCGGGCTACCTGACGCGTCGTCTCGTCGACGTCTCGCAGGACGTCATCATCCGCGAGGACGACTGCGGCACCGGCAAGGGCCTTGCCATGCCGATCGCGGTCGAGGTCGACGGCATCGCCCAGCGCGATGGCGACGTCGAGAACTCGGTCTACGCCCGCACGCTGGCGTCGGCCGTGGTCGACGCCAAGGGCGAGGTGCTGGCCGAGGCCGGCGACGACGTCGGCGACGTGCTGATCGACAAGGTGATCGCCGCGGGCGTCACCGAGATCAAGGTGCGCTCCGTGCTCACCTGCGAGTCCGCGGTCGGCGTCTGCGCCGCCTGCTACGGCCGTTCGCTCGCGACCGGCAAGCTCGTGGACATCGGCGAGGCCGTCGGCATCATCGCGGCCCAGTCGATCGGCGAGCCCGGCACGCAGCTGACCATGCGCACCTTCCACACGGGTGGTTCGGCCTCGGCCGACGACATCACGCAGGGTCTGCCCCGCGTGACCGAGCTCTTCGAGGCTCGCACCCCGAAGGGCGCCTCCCCGATCGTCGAGGCCGCAGGCCGCATCACGATCGAGGAGACCGACAAGCAGCGCAAGGTGATCCTCACGCCCGACAACGGCGACGAGCCCTTCGTCTACCCGGTGCTCAAGCGTGCGACCCTCCTCGTCGAGGACGGCGACCACGTCGAGCTCGGCCAGCAGCTCCAGGTCGGCGCCGTCGACCCCAAGGAGGTCCTGCGGGTCAAGGGCGTGCGCGACGTGCAGAAGCACCTCGTCGGCGGTGTGCAGGACGTGTACCGCTCGCAGGGCGTGCCGATCCACGACAAGCACATCGAGGTCATCGTCCGTCAGATGCTCCGCAAGGTCACCGTCGTCGACCACGGCGACACCGACCTGCTGCCGGGTGAGCTCGTCGACCGTTCGCGGTACAACCAGCTCAACCGTCAGGCGCTCACCGAGGGCAAGCGCACCGCCTCGGCTCGCCAGGAGGTCATGGGCATCACCAAGGCCTCGCTCGCGACCGAGTCGTGGCTGTCGGCCGCGTCCTTCCAGGAGACGACCCGCGTGCTCACGCAGGCCGCCATGGAGGGCAAGCGCGACCCGCTGGTGGGCCTCAAGGAGAACGTCATCATCGGCAAGCTCATCCCCGCGGGAACCGGTCTGCACAAGTACCGGAACGTGTCGGTGGAGGCCACGGCCGAGGCGAAGGCGGAGCGGTACCCCAACCGCATCTTCTCCGACGACTCCGCGTTCAACGAGTCCGACCTGAGCTTCGTCGACTTCGAGTCCTTCTCGAGCGACGACTACCAGCCGGGCACCTACAACTAAGCGCAGTAGGTCACGAGGGCCGTCACCGGATCATCCGGTGGCGGCCCTCCGTCGTGCGTGCAGAGTCGGCGGCACGACCCCCACTTAGGGGGTCTGGTCAGTGCTTGCGGTGGCGGGTAGGTTCCCTCCTCGGGGGCTCTATCGCGGACCCTCGCCGTCCCGAAGCGGCACGATGCGCGAAGAACCGTTCACGACCCCAGACCGCAGAAGGAGCATCCTTTGGCGAAGCGCGCCACGTCGCAGCCGCCGGTCCTTCCCGGCTACAGCTTCATCCGTCCGCTCGGCACCGGCGGGTTCGCCGACGTGTTTCTCTACGAGCAGGACATGCCCCGCCGCGTCGTCGCGGTGAAGGTGCTGCTCGACGACGCGATCAACCCCGAGGTGCTGCGCGCCTTCAACGCTGAGGCCGACATCATGGCCCGGCTCAGCGCGCACCCGGCCATCGTCACGATCTACCAGGCGAGCATCGCCGCCGACGGCCGCCCCTACCTGGTCATGGAGTTCTGCCCCGACACGCTCGGCGCCCGCTACCGCAAGGGCCCGCTCGCCGTGCCGGAGGTGCTCGACGCCGGCGTGCGCATCGCCGCCGCCCTCGAGACCGCGCACCGCTCGGGCCTGCTGCACCGCGACATCAAGCCCTCGAACCTGCTGGTGACGACGATGGGCGCGCCCGTGCTCGCCGACTTCGGCATCTCGGCCAGCCTGAACCGCCGCGGCGACGAGCCCGAGGTCTTCGCCATGAGCGTGCCGTGGAGCTCGCCCGAGGTGCTGCAGGAGCAGGTCTCCGGCTCGGTGCCCTCCGAGGTGTGGAGCCTCGGCGCCACGCTCTACACGCTGCTCGCCGGTCGCAGCCCCTTCGAGGTGGCCGAGCGCGACCGCAACCGTCGCGAGCAGCTCACCCAGCGCGTGGTCAAGGCGCGCTACCAGCGCATCGAGCGAGCGGATGTGCCCGAGCGGCTGCAGAGCGTGCTCGCGCAGGCGATGGCGAAGGACCCGTCGCAGCGCTTCGCGACGATGGTCGAGTTCGCCGAGGCGCTGCGCTGGGCGCAGTACGAGCTGGGCATCTCTCCGACACCGCTCGAGGTGGCCTCCGACCACTGGGCCGGCGCGAGCGCCCCCATCGACTTCTCCGACGACCGCCAGCGCGGGCCCGTCATCACGACCGTCAACGAGCACTCGCGCCGCGCCGTGCGGGTGCAGCAGCAGATCGACGACCGCAGCGCGCGCATGGCCGCGAGCCCGCGGCGCAGCGGCGGCAGCGGCGCCTGGAAGCCCGCGCTGCTCGGCGCCGGTATCGCCACCGTCGTGCTGGGCGGCGCCGTCTTCGCCCTGCTCGTCTCGGGCGTGCTCTGATGGCGGCGACCGCGGGGGCGCGCAAGCGGCGCTGGATGGTGGCCGGCGCATCCGTCGCCGCCACCGCGCTGCTCGGCACGCTCATCGCGGTCTCGCAGGGCTACGACGCGCAGGAGGCCCCGCGCCTCGAGACCGGCGTCTGGGTCACCCGCGACTCGGGCCAGTACGCCCGCGTCAACACCGAGCTGGGCGAGATCGACACCGTGCGCAGCGTCGACGACCCGAGCGGGGTCGTGCAGTCCGGTGCCGACGGCGTCGTGCTCTCGGAGGGCATGCGCCGGCAGTGGGCCGTGGACGCGGCCGCGCCGGTCGACCTCGTGGAGTCATCCGCGGCCGATGCCGCCGACGCCGAGGAGGACGAGACCTCGGCGCCCGCCGGCGAGGCGACCCCGGCCGGCACCGACGAGGTCATCTCCTCGGGGGCCTGGGTGGGTTACCTCACCGAGAACGGCGAGGCCTACGCCGGCGCGCTCGCCGGGGACGGCATGGCGCCCGCGCCCGTGCGCATCGACCCCTTCGCCGCGCTGACCGACGACGACGGCGAGCCCGTCGTGCCCGAGGACCCGTACCTGGCGACCGCGCTCGCCATCGACGACGAGGGTCTCGCCGCGGTGTACTCCGCCGACGAGGGCGCAGTGCGCAGCTACGACGCCGCCTCCGGAGAGTTCGTCGGCGAGCCCGCCGCCATCGACGGCGCCCCCGACGCGGATGCACCGGTGCAGCTGGCCGTGCTCGGCGGACGCTGGGTGCTGAGCGCGCCCGCGACCGGCGAGCTGTGGATCGAGGGCCGCGAGGCCGTCGAGACCGGGCTCGCCGAGTCCGCCCAGCTGCAGCAGTCCTCGTCCGCGGCGCAGCGCGTGCTGCTGGCCGACGCGGAGCGGCTGCTCGCCGTCGGCCTGACCACGGGCCAGCCGACCACCGTCATCGAGGCGGCGGGCACCCCCGCGGCCCCCGTGCTCGTCGCGGGCGTCGAGCACGCCGCCTGGCTGACGGCCGACGGCGGATCGCTCTGGAGCACCGGCGCCGACGAGCCCCTCGCGCTCGAGGGTCTCGCGAGCGAGACCGAGGACCGTCAGCTCGCCCCGCGGCTGCGCACCAACGGCGATCGCGTCGTGCTCAACGAGACCGCGACGGGCCTGCTCTGGACCGTGCCGGAAGGCCGCCTCATCCCGATCGAGCAGTGGTCGCTCGCGGATGAGACGCAGGAGGACCAGGGCACGGTGCAGGTCGACGACGTGGCCGAGCAGGAGCCGCCGGTCGCCGAGCCTGACAGCTTCGGCGTGCGCGCCGGCGCCATCGTCTCGCTGCCGATGCTGCTCAACGACCACGACCCGAACGCCCGCGACGTGCTCACGATCGCGCCCGAGTCGCTGGCCGGCGGCCTCAGCGACCCCGGCTTCGGCTCGCTCGGCCTCACCGACAACGACCAGGTCGGCGTCGTGCAGGTGGCCGCGGGCGAGGGCTCCGCGAGCTTCAGCTACCAGGTGACCGACGGCAGCGCGCTCTCCGAGCCGGCCCAGGTGACCCTCGACGTGGTGCCCGACGACCAGAACTCGGCGCCCGAGTGGTGCGCGGTCGAGGGCTGCACGCAGCGCTGGCCGACCCCGCAGCTCGCTCCGGGCGGCACCCTGCGGGTGCCCGTGCTCGACGGCTGGATCGACGCCGAGGGCGACCCCTTCGTCGTCAGCGAGGTCGTGAAGGCGGATGCGGCCGACCCCGTCACCGCGCTCGTCACCGCCGACGGCGCCGTCGTGCTGCGCCACCAGGACCCGAACGCGGGCGGCGGCGTCGTGCGGCTCGAGATCGTCGTCACCGACTCCCGCGGGGCCAGCACCACCCGCGAGCTCGAGGTGACGATCACGGGCAGCCCCGCGCTCGAGGCGCCCGGCATCGCGCTGTCGATGACCGTCGGCGGCCGCGAGCAGGTGCCCGCCGCCGAGCTCGTCACCGGCGGCTCCGGCTCGCTGCGCCTCAGCGACGCCGTCGTCGCCTCCGCGGCCGTCGAGGGCGGCCTCGGCGTCACCGCGAACACCGCCTCCGGCGCGGTGGAGCTGAACGCCTCCGCGGCCGGCCAGTACCTCGTGAACTACACGGTGCAGGACACGGTGAGCCTCGAGGACCAGTCCGGCGTCGTGCGCGTCACCGTCACGGAGCAGGCGGCCGCGCCCACGCTGCGCCCGCTCACGGCCTTCGTGCGACCGAACGAGGACACCACGATCGACGTGATCTCCTCGGTGCAGAACGCCTCCGACCGGGTGCTGATGGTCGCCGATGTCACGACGGCCGACCCGAACCTGTCGGTGGACTCGGTGGGCCAGGCGCGCATCCGCCTCTCCGGCACGACCGCCGACGGGCTGCCCGGCACCATCGGCACCGCCCGGGTCAGCATCACCGACGGTGCCGGCACGACCGTGCAGGGCTCGGTCACCGTGTTCCTCGTCTCGCCGTCCTCCGGCGTCGGCCCGGTCGCCGTGCCCGACACCGCGACGGTGCGGGTCGGCCAGCAGATCGACATCCCGGTCACCGCCAACGACGTGAGCCCCTTCGGGGAGCGGATGCTCGTGCACCCCGATCTGAGCGGCGGCGCCGAGGGCCAGGGCGAGCTGCGCTTTGTCTCGAATTCGACGGTGCGCTACCTGGCGCCCGAACAGCCCGGCGTCTACACGCTGCGCTACTCGGTGCACCTCGAGAACGAGCCGCAGCGCCTCGACTCCGCGACCATCACCGTCACCGTGCTCGAGGAGGGCGTGAACCGCGCCCCGCAGCCGCCGGTGCTCGAGGGCCGCGTGCTGAGCGGCAAGAGCACCACCATCGCGGCGCTGCGCAACATCGTCGACCCGGACGGCGACGCCGTCGTGCTGGCCGGCGTCTCGCAGCCGGCCGCCGGCTCCGGCGTCGCCTCGATCTCCGCCGACGGCGCGAGCATCGTCTACAGCGCCCCCGCCGCGGGCGTGGCCGGCGGGCAGGTGCGCTTCGAGTACACGGTGCGCGACGCGCAGGGCGAGCAGGCCGTGGGCACCGTTCGCGTGGGCGTCATCGACGCATCCCTCGTCGACACCGCCCCCGTCACCTACAGCGACTACGTGCGTGTGCAGGTCGGCAGCGGCGAGCCCGTGACCATCCGGCCGCTGCTCAACGACCGCGACCCCGAGCTCGGCGCGCTCGAGCTCGTCAGCGTGGTGCCGAACGCCCCGCGCACCGGTTCGAACCCCGAGTTCGCTCGGCTGGAAGGCCTCGTCGACGGGGCCGGCACCTCGCTCGAGGACGGCGTCGTCTCGCTGCTCGCCGGCGACCGGCTCGGCGTGCACTCGTACGTCTACACGGTGCGCTCGACCGAGTCGGGCAGCACCTCCGAGGGCTACCTGGTGGTCTCGGTCACGAGCGAGGCGGCCAGCGATCGGCCGACCGTCACCGACACGGTGCTCACCGCCCGCAACCGCCACGAGCTCGCCACCGGCATCGACGTGGTGGCCGGCAAGGTGCAGTGGGCCTCCGGCTCGGCGGCGTCGCTCGAGCTGGAGCTCTGGGGCCCGAACGCCTCGCGCTACACCGTCAGCGGCCAGCGCATCAGCGGCGCCTTGCTCGAGGGCGGCGACCTCGTGCCGTTCTCCCTCACCGGAGCGGATGCGGCCGGCGACGAGATCGTCGCCTACGGCTTCCTGCGCATCCCGGCCTTCGACGACATGCGGGTGCAGCTGCGCACGGGCGTCGCCGCGGTGACCGTGAACGAGGAGCAGGCGGTCGATGTCGACATCCGCGAGTTCCTCGACGTCGACGACCGCGACGACCTCGAGGTGCGCAACACCGAGAGCCTGTCGGTGCAGCGCTCCCAGGCGAGCTGCACCGTGAGCGGCGCGGAGGGCATCCGCTACGACTCGGGCCGCGAGGCCCCCTGGAGCGACACCTGCGCCGTGCCCGTGCGGCTCGAGGGCCAGGACTCGTGGACGATCGTGCCCGTGCCGATCGTGATCGTGCCGAAGGACCCGCAGGCGGTGCTGCAGGCGGTCAGCCTCACGGTGCCGCCCGGCCAGAGCGCCTCCATCGACCTCTACGAGGGCATGACCAGCTGGGAGGGCGGCCGCGAGGGCGACCTCGGCCAGCTCGACTACCGGGTGGCCTACCCGGGCGGAGCCTTCGAGATCGTGCAGCAGGGCACCACGCTCACGATCGACGCGCGAGCGGATGCGGTGCCCGGCACCCGCCAGGACGCCACCGTCAGCGTGTCGAGCTTCGGCGGGCTGAGCGCCGCCGTGCGGCTGACCGTCGGCGCGGCCGCGCCGGACGCCCCGGATGGCGCCACCCTCCGGCAGAGCTGCACCGTGAGCCAGGGTCCGAGCTGCTCGATCAGCGTCACGGGCGTGCAGGGCGAGTACGACCCCTTCGCCGGCAACAGCGGGTCGGGCCTGCGCCTCGCGCAGGTCGGCAACGGCTCCGTGCGCTGCGCCGTCGCGACGGTCACGGGCACGAGCCCCTCGCAGGTGACCGCCACCTGGCCTGCCGGTGACCGACCCGCCGGCGGCGAGTGCGTCGTGCCGTTCACCGTGCAGGACGCGCAGAACCGCACCGGCACCGGTCAGCTGACGATCGACGTGCTGGGCTACCCGCAGCGGCCGTCGTCGGTGCGCACGGTGGACTACGGCGGCGACAGCGTGACCCTCGCCGTGACGCTCGGTGAGGCCGCGCTCGCGCATCCGTCGCTCACCGGCATCGCGATCTACGAGAACGGCAACCGCGTCGGTAACCAGAGCTGCTCGCCCACCGGCGGCGAGTACCGCTGCGTGATCGGCGGGCTCGTCAACGGCGAGCGGCACCAGTACACGGCCCGCGCCGTCAACAGCGTGGGGGAGTCGCTCGACAGCTCCGCGGTGTCGACGAACGCCTACGCGGCACCGTCGGTGCGGTCGCTGTCGGTCGAGCCGGTCTACGCTCAGGGTCGAACCACCCAGGGCAACGCGGTGGTCGAGGTGACGGTGAGCGCCGCGCAGGACGCCACCAGCTACGAGGTGTCCGTCGACGGCCGCCGCGTCTCGACGCAGCCGCGCTCCGGCGATACGACGAGGTTCCAGCTCGACGTGAGCCCGGGGGTACGGCAGGTCTCCGTCGTGCCGATCAGCCAGTTCGAACCGCCGACCGCCGGGTCGCGCAACGGCGGTCCGACGCAGCGCGACGTCGCCGCGGCAGGCGCTCCCTCGTACAACTCGGTGTCCGAACCCACCTCGACCGGCGAGTCGATCTCGATCGCCTCGGCGTCGTTGAACACGAACTCGTCCGCGCTGCCCAGCACGCAGCGGATCGTGGTCTGGCGGAACGGCCAGACGCCGAGCTGCGGCATGACGGGCGGCCGGATCAGCATCAGCGGCGGGCAGGCCTCCGGCGAGGTCGCGCCGAACCAGGTCGCGACCGTGTCGGGCCTCGAGCGCAACACCGTCTACAACGTCATGGCGTGTGCGTCGAACGGCTACGGAGCGGTGCAGGGGCCCACGCGCACGGTCGTCACCTGGGGAGGCGGCGCGGAGGCACCGGCCGGCGATCTCGAGTACAGCGTCAGCAGCACCCGAGCCGGCGGCACCGCGGCCAACGTGTTCGAGTACCGGCTCGCGTCGACCCCGAACCCCACCGCCGAGAACAACTTCCGGGTCTTCTACCGGTTCGACGGCGGCAATCGGACGCAGGACTTCGGGATCCCGTTCGGGCGCGAGTACGGCTCCATCACGACGGAGCAGTGCCTGACCTTCCTCGGCTTCGAGTCGAGCTGCGGAACGCCGGCCAGCATCGAGCCGGCCCCGGGCAGCGCCCCGGCGCCGATGCAGCTCGTGTTCCCGCAGGACGCCGTTCCGACGGGGCCGTTCGGGGAGCCGGTCGATTACCAGTACGACCGCATCCAGCTCAACAACGCCAGCATCAGCGGCAACCCGCGGATCTCCGTGACCGCGCAGGTCTCGGGGAGCAGCGTGATCTACACGGCCCAATGGCTCGGCGACTACGCCGGCCTCGAGCCCGTGCAGTTCACCCGACCGTACGAGCCGCCGACCGAGCCGCCGACCGAGCAGCCGTCCCCGTCCCCATCCGCCCCGGCGACCCCCTGACCAGCCCAGCACCAGCATCCGTCCCGGAAAGGACACCCCGCATGACGATCGCCCAGGAGCAGGCCACCTGGTTCGCCGAGACCTTCTCGCTGCTCGCCGACAACATCGGCCAGAACATCCTCGGCAAGCGCAAGGTGATCGAGCTCGTACTCGCCACCGCGGTCAGCGAGGGCCACGTGCTGCTCGAGGACTACCCGGGCACCGGCAAGACCGCGCTCGCCCGCTCGCTGGCGCAGACCGTCGACGGCACGAACTCGCGCGTGCAGTTCACGCCCGACCTGCTGCCCGGCGACGTGACCGGCATCACGGTGTACGACCAGAAGAAGGGCGAGTTCGAGTTCCACGCGGGCCCGATCTTCGCCAACATCGTGCTGGCCGACGAGATCAACCGCGCCTCGCCGAAGACGCAGTCGGCGCTGCTCGAGGTGATGGAGGAGGGCAACGTCACGGTCGACGGCGTCACCCGCCCCGTCGGCTCGCCATTCATGGTCATCGCCACCCAGAACCCCGTCGAGCAGGCCGGCACCTACCGCCTGCCCGAGGCGCAGCTCGACCGCTTCATGATCAAGACCTCGATCGGCTACCCGGACGACGCGGCGACCATGCGCATCCTGCAGGGCACGGCGCAGGCGAAGGCCGAGCTGCAGGCCATCATCACGCCGCAGACCATCGTGCAGATGGCCGAGCTGGCCCGCGGCGTCTACGTGAACCCGCTCGTGCACGACTACGTCATGCGCATCGTCGGCGCCACGCGCCGGGCGACCGAGGTCAAGCTCGGCGTCAGCGTGCGCGGCGCCATCGCGCTGAGCCGCATCGTCATGACCTTGGCCGCCGCACGCGGCCGCACCTACGCGACCCCCGACGACGTGCGCGAGCTGGCCATCCCGGCCCTGGCGCACCGCCTCATCCTCGAGCCCGAGGCCGAGTTCGACGGCGTCACGGCCGAGGCCGTGATCGGCAAGGTGCTGCTCGACGTCGCCCCGCCCGCGGAGAACGGCGCGGCGTGAACGACGAGACCGACTCCAGGACCCACCGCACCGCGACGAGCACCCGCACGCACACGCGTGCGGCGACCGTCACGCGGTACACCACCAGCCGCAGCGGCGTGGTGGGCAGCGGTGTGGCCTGGAGCCGGCGCGCGGCCCGGCGCGGCGCCCGGGTGGCGCGGCGCACCGGTCGCTTCCTGCGCGACACGGTCATGCCCGCGGGCTGGCTGCTGGCGGGCCTGCTGCTGGTCGGCATCGTGCTCGGCGCCACCCTCGGCTGGGTCGAGGCCTGGTCGGTGGCCCTCGTCGCGGCGCTGCTGCTGCTCGCGAGCGCGCCCTTCCTCATCGGCGGCCACGACTACGGCGTGAGCCTGCACCTCGAGCGCGACCGCGTCGTCGCCGGTTCCGAGGTGGCCGGCCACATCGACATCGTCAACCGCGCGCGGCGGGTCGCCCTGCCCGGCGTCGTCGACGTGCCCGTCGGCGAGGGCCTCGTCGAGGCGCACGTCCCCCTGCTGCGCGCGGGCGGACAGCACCGCGAACCGCTCGCGATCGCGGCGCACCGCCGCGGCGTGATCACGGTCGGTCCGCTCACGATCGGCCGCGGCGACCCGGTCGGCTTCCTGCGGCGCGAGATCACCTGGCCCGAGGAGCAGCAGATCTTCGTGCACCCCGTCACGGTGCCGGTGCCCGCCACGAGCCAGGGCCTCATCCGCGATCTCGAGGGCCAGCCGACCAGCGACATCGTCGACGCCGACCTGTCGTTCCACGCCATCCGCTCGTACGCGCCCGGCGACTCGCAGCGGCACATCCACTGGAAGTCGACGGCGAAGACCGGGCAGCTGATGGTGCGCCAGTACGAGGAGTCGCGCCGCTCGCGCATCGCCGTGCTGCTGGGCCTGCGCCACGACGACGAGCACGCCACCGAGGACGAGTTCGAGATGGCGGTGAGCGCGAGCGCCAGCCTCGCCGCGCAGGGCGTGCGCGACGGGCGCGACGTGCTCGTGTCGATGAGCGCCGAGATCTCGGAGTACGAGAAGGACTCGGTGAAGGCCATCCGCACCCTGCCGACGCTCACCGCGAAGGGGCTGCTGGATGCGATGAGCGGCGTCGAGGGATCGCCCACGGCGATGCCGCTCGGCGATGTCGCCAAGCTCACCGTGCAGACCTACCCCGAGCTCTCGATCGCCCTCGTGGTGACGGGTTCGCTGCTGCCGCTGCCGCGCCTGCGCCAGATCGCCATCTCCTTCCCGCCCGACGTCGCCGTCGTGGCCGTGCGCTGCGAACCGGGCGCCGAGCCGACCCTGCGCACCACCCCCGAGCTCAGCGTGCTGACCATCGGCGCGCTGCACGACCTCACCCGCATGCTCGCGCGGGGTGCCGGGCGATGAGGCGCGAGGCCGTGCGCATCGACTCCACCGCGTGGTGGGGTCTCGTCTACGTCGTGCTCGTCGTCGCGCTGGCGACGGCGGGTGCCTGGCCGATCTACCAGACCGAGCGCCTCGCCCTGCTGGGCGCTGCGGCCGCGCTGCTCGGCCCGGGCGCGATCCTGGCCGGCCGCTACCTGCGCTGGCGCTGGTGGCAGACCACGATCGTCGCGGTTGTGCTCTACCTGCTGGCCGCGGTCGGACTCGCCGTGCCGAGCGCGTTGACCGGGCCGCTGGCTGCGCTCGGCGGCGCCGGCGACGCCGTGGTCGGCCTCGCGGTCGGCTGGAAGCAGATCCTCACCCTCGCGCTGCCCCTCGGGGACTACCAGGCCGTGCTGGTGCCCTTCTTCGCCGTGGTCTACGCCGGCGCGATCACCGCCTCGGCGCTCATCGTGCGCGGCGGCCGGGCGGCCGCCCTCGCGGCGCCCGTCGCCGTGCTCATGGTCGCCTTCGGGCCCGTCTTCGGTGCCAGCGTCACGAGCGAGCCGCTGCAGCTCGGCCCCGTCTCGGTGCCCGCGCCGCGCGAGCTCGCCGTCGGCCTCGGCCTGCTGCTGCTCTCGATCGTCTGGCTCGTGGGCCGTGGCCGCCTCGACCGGGCCCGCGCGCTGCGCCTCGCCCGCGCGCGCACCGGGGCCGTGCAGCAGCGCCGGGAGTCCTTCGCCGCCGCGGCCCGCCGCAACGTGCTCGGCGGGGCGATCGTCGTGATCGCGCTCGCGGCGGGCCTGCTCGTCGCGCCCGCCGCATCCGGCTTCGCCGACCGCTCCGCCTGGCGGGACCAGGTCGACCCGAGCCTCGTCGTGCAGCGCCAGGCCAGCCCGCTCGCCGCCTACCGCTCGTGGTTCACGGCCGACGCCATCGAGGCGGAGCTCTTCACCGTGGCCGGCGACACCGACGCCGTGGGCCGCCTGCGCCTGGCGACGCTCGACGACTACGACGGCCACGAGTTCCACATCGCCGCCGACGACGCGGCGGGCCGCTTCGACCGCCTGCCGACGAACGGCCGGGTGGACGGGGCGGATGCGCAGCTCGACATCACGGTCGGCGACGGCCTCGAGGGCGTCTGGACCCCGGTGCCGGAGGGGCTGCGCTCCTCGCCCGCCTTCGCCGGCCCCCGCGCCGAGCTGCTCGCCGACTCCTTCTACGTGAGCGCCGACCGCGGCACGGCCGTGACGGTGACGGATGCGGCGGGCGACGGCCTGGTCGCCGGCGACCGCTACAGCGTCTGGGCCCCCGCGGGCTCGGGCGAGGTGGAGCTCACCGGCACGGGCGGCGAGTCGCTCGTCGACCCGGAGACCCACCCCGAGCTCGCCGCCTGGGTGGAGCAGCAGCAGGTGGGGCGCGGCGCCGCCGATGTCGTCGAGCTGATCGGACGGCTCGTCGAGCGCGGCTACCTGACCCATTC
>Ga0265798_10008016_pt1 | contig 13552 bp, 12 predicted proteins | sample P3T30metagenome_FD_192430 | JGI IMG/M metagenome (GOLD analysis project Ga0265798, IMG submission 192430) | Plant litter microbial communities from East Loma Ridge, Irvine, California - P3 T30 | ecosystem: Environmental > Terrestrial > Plant litter > Unclassified | place: USA: California...
GGTGTGTGAGATCTTACCAGTTTGTACTTTTTGACCGATTAAATCTAATTGCAACACCGTGTTTTTATCTTCCCTGGCATTGTTGTGGGCGATGGAGCGGTTATAGATATTTACCTGATCTACGTTAATGCCATTACCTCTAGCCGCAGCAAGTCCCGTTTTGATGGCATCACTGTCATAGTTGGAATAGAACAGCGCTGCACGTAGGTAAAGTTTATCCGATAGATCACGTTTCAACCTCGCGGTGTAGGTGCTGTGTTTGGTATCGGTTTTATCAGATTCAAAACCTAAAAAGCGGTTTGAAGGGAGATCATAGATTTGATTGGTTCTATTGCCAACAGAAAGGTTCACAGTACCTGCATCAACAGCTTGCTTTTCATTGAAGTAATCCATCTCTAAGGTCAAGCTGGTTTTTGCATCCGGGCGCCATTCTAATGACGGATTGATGTAGAAAGATTCGTTGCCCATGTGGTCGCGGAATTTGCCACCATTTTCATAAGCCCCGTTTAATCGTACAGCCAGTGTGTTTGATTTATTCAGCACACGTTGGATGTCGAATGTAGGACGAACAAGATCCCAGCTACCGGTGCGGAAGGAAATATTACCTGAATTTTCAAATTTAGGCGTCTTTGTTACCACATTGACGATACCACCGGGGCCACCAAGATCCGTTGCAGCGCCCATAGTGATGGAGCTAGCGCCTTTAATTACCTGGATACTTTCTACCCCTTGCATATCGGATGAAAAACCCATTCCACGAAAGTCACTCATTACACGAACACCATTTTTCAGCGTTGGAATACCTCTGAAACCACGTGACGAGATGCTTTCTCTTACACCACCATAGGTTGCATAAGTATATACACCAGGCACGTTTCGTACACCTTCAATGACGCTTAGTGCACCCTGTTGCTCAATTAGCTTATTTGAAATTACAGAGATACTCTGGATCTGGTCACTCGCTTTTAGAGGCAATCTGGTGATTGCATCCAATTTAGCTTGCTGCTTGTTGCTGGTTCCAAAAACTTCAACCTCCGACAAATCATTCTTTGCATCTTTTAAAGTGAAGTTGATTTGTGTGCCGCCAGTAGGAATCTCAACAGTAGTGCTCTGGGTTTCATACCCCATTAGCTTAACCTTGAAAGTATACTTACCAGCTGGGATTCGCACTTCATAATTACCGTTCTCGTCGGTACGGCTACTGATGTTGTTCTTTTCAACAGTGATGTTAACGGATTGTAAAGCAACACCCGCTTCATTTTGCACTCTTCCTTTTACGGAGGTGTTTTGTGCAAGCAAGCCATTCAAAAACAGGAAATTTAAAAGTAATAACGTGTAGAGTCTCTTCATTTTTTATTTAGATCAATTCTAAGCGGGCAAAAATAGAAAGGACTTTCCAATTTCCAAGCCTTATTTAGAATTTATTTAAATAAAGAAACAAGTTAGTTACAGATTAATATCATAGGTTTACTAGCAATTCGGTAGCGAGCAGGGGTTCAGAATTGCGTTGGCGTAGCCTTGACAAGGGGTTAACAAGGGGTTGACAAGGCCTTAACAGGGCTAGCTGTCTTGTCAAGACCTGGTCAACCCCTTGCCATTCCTTGCTGAACCATAAATCAAGCTGATCTTCATATTCAGGCAAGATGCAGCTGTTGAAAACTTTTTTGTTAGGTCTGGTAAACGACCCACCTTTTTCCCCAATTCTTTCTTATAGATTTAAGATTCACCAAATGAATTTAAGAAAATGGGAATTACAAAAAATGGCGTACTAGGTACTGCTACAGGAAAGTTAAAGCATCTGGTTTATTATGAACTCGGTTGCAAAAACATCGTTCGTGTGATCGGCGAACGCAGCTCTCCACCAACCGTCGGAGAACAACGTAACACGGGAAAAATGAAGACCCTTATGGCATTGTTCAGTAGCATTAAGCCTTTTCTAAGGGCGGGTTTCAGCAGTGCGGCTTACGGCACAGCGTTGAATTACCATAACCTTGCAACCTCGATCAACAGAAGAAATTTAGTCGGATTAGATGAGGGCTTGCAGCAGCTTGATTACGAAACCCTGCAGCTTAGCCAGGGAAATGCCGCGCTGCCAGACACACCGGCAGTAAAAGCCGAGACAGCTGGCTTAAGATTTAACTGGTCCTGGAACACGGAGGATTTTGAGGCTGCCGAAGATCAGGTTATGATGATGGCGTATTTGCCCGATCAGAACACTTCTGTTTTTGAAACTGCTGGTGCAAAACGACTTAAAGCAGAAGACTTCCTGCCGATGCAACCATCCTACCTGATGGAACGCTTGGAGCTATTTATTGCTTTTATCTCCAAAGACCGTACTCGCGTTTCGAATAGCATGTACCTGGGCAGGATCAACTAATAAGCCGCTTTAGCACGGGCCAGATCTTGTCTGCGATAATGCGATAACCAGCCGCAGTTGGATGGATGCCATCATGCAGGTTCAGGTGCCGTACACCGGCTACACCGTCGAGCATAAATGGGACCAGGGCCATGTTGTTGTGATGTGCCACCTGGCGGAAGATCCTCCTAAAATCTGCAACTAGTGCCCCCGGAATCCAGGCTGGCAGCTCCATGCCGAGCAGTAACATCCTGGCTTCCGGATAACGCCTTTTCACTTTATCTACAATACCCTGCAGATTAACTGCTGTGCGATCTGGCGAGATACCCCTCAGGATGTCGTTAGCGCCAAGCTCCAGCACAAACACATCAATCTGCTGATCCAAAAGCAGCTCGATACGGGAAAGCCCACCGGCAGAGGTTTCGCCGCTAACCCCAGCATTGATTACCTTAAATTCAAGCCCCGCAGCATTGATTTTCTCCTGCAACAGCGCAGGAATTGATTCTACGGATACATTCGCGAGCCCGTAGCCCGCGGTAAGACTGTCGCCAAAAAAGAGAATATTCTGCATCCAGCCTTAACTTGATTATTCTACTTTATGTTTCAGTAAACTTAAAATGATATTTTAGGGCTGGTACTAAGATGGTCTTGAAAAGGGCTGATTGAAATGCAACGAATTAATCAAAATAAAATACATGAATATACAACCGAATTTGGAGACTGAGAACTTTAGCCTGCAGCCCTTAACTGCTGCAGATTTCGAGGTATTATATGCTGTTGCAGCAGATCCCGAAATCTGGGTACAGCATCCCAACAAAGACCGCTGGAAAAAAGAAGTATTCAGCAATTTTTTTGATGGTGCTATGCAAAGCAAGGGCGCTTTTAAGGTGGTGGAGAAAAGTAGCGGAGAAATACTTGGCAGCACCAGGTTCTACGATTTAAATGAAGAAGAAGGCAGCATATTTATCGGATACACCTTTTATGCATTTAAATGCTGGGGCGGGGGTATAAACCATGCTGTAAAGAAACTGATGCTTGATTACGCTTTTCAGTTTGTATCAAGGGTCTACTTCCATATCGGCGCTTCTAATGTGCGTTCACAGCTATCGATTAGCAGGTTAGGCGCGGTTAAAATTGCCGAAGAGGAAGTAACCTACTTTGGCGAGCTGCCAAAGTTGAATTTTGTTTATGAGATCAACAAAGCAGTCTGGTTAGGTTCAGGAGCATAAGTTTAGCCTCGATTGCCGATGTTTACCGCCATTTGGATGTTGCAACGTTCGTAGGGCGTTGGATAACCTGCTATTTTTTGAAAGCCAAGCTTATGATACAAGTTGATGGCTGGCTTGAGTAGGGTGTTGCTTTCCAGATAGACCTTTGTGGCACCAAGTTCAGCAGCTTTATCCAGCGCTGCGTTGCCCAGCAGCCAACCAATGCGTTTTCCTTGCTCCGCAGGTGAAACGGCCATTTTAGCGAGCTCGAAGTCGTGTTCAGCATCGTTCATCTTAATCAGTGCACAAACACCCACTGGCTTGTCGTGAAGCAAGGCAACGAGAATGTAACCGCCTTTATTGAGTATATAACCTTCTGGATTGTCCAGCGATCTATAATCCACCTCTTCCATTTTAAAGTAGGTCGAAATCCATTCTTCATTCAGTGCTTTGAAGGCGGTTGCATACGCGGGCTGATAGTCAACAATTTCTACATCAGCACTTTCACGCTGCTTCTTTTGCTCCCCTACCCGACGCAGTAAAGATTTTTGTTCCAGTAAAAACTCCCACTCCTCGATTGCGCCCCAGAGATCATGCCTGGCCTGAGTGGCGATGGATTGAATAGCGTCTTCGACATCCTGATACTGAAATTGGATCTTTGCTATAATGCCCTGCCCCCTATCGCTAAGGCTCACCAAGTTCCTGCGCCCATCTGCATCATCTTTCCGTTCCTGGATCAACCCAGCTATAATCATCTCACTTATAATCTTACTTACGGAAGGGTGTGAATGCCCAATTTCCTGTGCAATACCTGTTATGGTCTTTTCTTCACCTTGAGACAAGGCATAGAAGACTGGAAACCACTTTGGCTGCAAATCGATGTCGTATAGTTTGTATATGGAAGCGGCATCATCCGTGATCTTATCGGTTAGCATTCTCAAACGACTTCCAATTGCCTTGATGCCTGCTTCTTTAAAAAAGTTCATAGTACAAATAGTAATTACGTAACTGGTTACGCAAATATAACATGTCTGGATATAAATTCAAAATCAGCAAAATAAGATGCATTGATGCTCGCGATAAAGTCTCAGCACTAACTGGGCATATCTTCAGAAAACATTCATTAAGTTCTAGCGTTCAATGAATGAAGATGGATAAAAGAATGATGAAGCAAATCAATTTTGTTAAAATAACTTCGAGCCTGCAACTGCTAGGTTTAACCCTGTTGCTGGCCCCTAAGCTGACTTTCGCACAGCAAAAAATTGAGCGGGAATATGCCATTAAAGCCACGCAAGTGCCTGATCCAGCGTTGGAATTTGTAAATCAAACCTTTGACAAAAAGCGTATCAAATGGTACGCTGAAGAGAGTCAGAAAGGTCGGAGCATTGAAGCCAAAGTGAAACAGGATGGCACTGTTTACAGTATTGAATTTGACGAGAAGGGAAACCTTCAGGACATTGAAACCCTTATTTCTCTTAATTCTTTGCCTCAGGATCTCCAAAAAGCGATCATGAAGACGCTTGAAGCAGATTTCACGCGCATAAAAATTCACAAAATGCAACGTCAGTGGACAGGGAATGCTGCAACCCTGCAACAACTCGCTTCAAAAAAGAAGCCTGAAGAAGATTACACGACCAGGTATGAAATTGTAATAAGGGGCAGTAAAGACCGGAGCACCTCCGACTATGAAGTGCTTGTCGATGACTATGGAAAACTTATCAGCAAATCAAAAATCATTCAAAAAGACAGTCCGCACCTACTCTTCTAAATGCTCCTATGAAATATTACCTGATCCTTGCGCTGTTAATGTTTGTGAGTTCAATAGTTTCCGCGCAGAACCAGTTCGGAATTCTACCCGTGATTAACACTACCATTAAACTACCAAATGACTGGAAAATCAACTCCAAACTGGAAGGCCGACAACTCTTAAAGCAACATCCATTTCCTGTTGACAAAAACGATCAGGTCTTTGAACGTCTAGACCTTGAGGTTGTAACCAACAAAGCACTCAATTCATCTAATGATGTGGGCCTTGGTTATTTGATTCGGCGGCAAGAAGGCAAATTTCTTCATCGTTTTATTCAACAGTATGCCTATACACAGAAACTGTACAGCTCGCGACTGAGTCATCGATTCCGTACCGACCAAAGTTTCCAGGAGGATGAGGCGGTACAGTTCCGGCTGCGTTATCGTGCAAGCTGGGAAAAACCATTAAGCGGTTTACAGGTAGACCCAAAAGAGTTTTATTTGAAACTCAACAACGAGTATTTCGGTATTTTGCAGGCTTCTAAGACAAACATGGAAATTCGTGGACTTGCAGTGGTAGGCTATACCATTGGCGAGAACAATCGGATTGAAACAGGAGCTGATTATCGGATGGAAGAAATATTTACGCAGCTGCGCCACAAGTTGTTCTTAAATATTGGCTTTTACCACAATTTTTAGTTGTAATTCTAATTGAACCCCCCATGGAAGATCTGCAGGCACAACAACTAATTGCCAGCACTAAATTCCTTCGTTAATATCATCTAATATCTATCGTATGGTCATGAAATTTAGATATGCGGAACTGTCCGACATCAAGCAAATGCAGGTTGTAAGAAATTTAGTTAAAGAAAATAGATTAAGTGATCCTCGATTAGTGACCGATGAAGACGTAGCCCTTTACATTTCAGAACGTGGCCAAGGCTGGGTCTGTGAAGTGGTTGCACAGGTTGTTGCATTCTCGATAATTGATATACAGGTGAAAAGTGTCTGGGCTTTGTTTGTAGATCCATCATTCTCGGAAATGGGTATTGGCAAAGAACTACACAGACTGATGATCAACTGGTATTTTTCGCAAACTCAGGAGAACGTGGTCTTAGGTACCGCGCCGAATACCCGGGCGGCTACATTCTACCAGCTTCAAGGCTGGACTTCTGTGGGAAGTTATCCTAATGGAGAGGTTAAGTTCGAGTTAAGCTATACCGATTGGCGTAGACAGAATGGAAAATGACTGCCCATACAATTTGATTCATTAGAATCCGTAAAAGTGTTAAACATTAGCGTATTTCATGTAAGTTAAAGCTAAGTTTTACAACGATATTTGCATCATAACTCATAAATACAAATAGGTTAAACTAAAGTAGCTGATATGTATACAACACCAAAGCAGCACGGAATTTTAGAGCGTTTGAGATCAGGTGAACCCATCCGCTTGGATGACCCAGAATATGAAACCATTCATAAAATTGTAACTAGAACAATTTCAATTGTTCAATCTATGAATACAGCGACTGACATTGATACAGTACGTGACTTTCTTGCCGAGATCATTGGATCGGATATAGACAAGAGCACAACTATTTTTGCGCCCCTCTATACGAACTTCGGAATATTTACCAGCATAGGGAAAAATGTTTTTATTAATCATGCTTGTTCATTTCTGGATATGGGAGGCATTACGATTGAGGACAATGTTCTAATTGGTCCTAAAGTAAATATTATTACAGAAAATCATCCCCTAGATCCCAATGATAGAAAAGCGCTGATAACAAAACCCGTTGTGGTGAAAAGGAATGCATGGATCGGTGCCGGCGCTACAATATTACCAGGTGTGACGGTGGGTGAAAACGCGGTTGTAGCAGCAGGTGCTGTAGTGTCCAAAGATGTTCCGTCAAACACTATTGTCGCTGGAGTACCGGCGAAGATTATTAATCAAATTTAAAAGGAGATTGTAACCTGGCTACAGAATTGACCGATGCAGAATATTGTGGAGGCTAATTTTAAGCTATTCATGTTTTAAGCATTTTATCGGATCAGCATGTGCTGCATTTATCGCTTGCATGCTGACCGTTATCCAAGAGATAAATAGTGCCAGGAACCCCGCTGCAACGAAATACCACAACTGCAGATCAATTCTATAAGCAAAGGATTTCAGCCAATAAGTTGTCAGCACGTAACTTAAGGGCAGTGCAATAAAAATGGCTACAACAACAGGAATGGTAAAATCTTTTGATAAGGTATAGATGATGTTTAATTCACTTGCACCCAAAACCTTCCGAATACCGATTTCTTTAAGTTTTCTTTCTGCGGTAAATGCAGCAAGGCCAAATAATCCCAGGCAAGATATCAGGATCGCAAGTACAGCAAAGTATCTTGAAAGCAAAGCGACTCGATTTTCAGACACATACTGGGCCTGGTAGTCCTGATCTAAAAACTTGTAATCTAATGAATAACCAGGATTGTATTGCTCGTAAAAACGTTGGATGCCGGCGATGGTTGACTGCTCCTTCCCAGCACTGATCTTCACCATGATTCTGTTTGTATGCTCGGGATTAAATCTAAAGAACATGGGCTGGACAACTTCATGAAGAGACTCGAAGTGGAAGTCTTTAACAACGCCAATGATCTGGTATTCTTTACCCCACAATGTAAAGACTTTTCCAATCGGATCGGCTAACCGCATGGCTCGGATTCCCGCTTCGTTTATGATCATTTTAGAAGTATCAGAAGCAAACTTCGTGGAGAAACTTCTGCCAGCAGCCATTTGAATTCCGAGCGTTTCCAACAAATCTGCATTTATCTGTGCCCGTTGAAATTTTATTACCTCTTTTGGGTCTCTACCCTCCCAGGAGAAGTCACCAAAAGTGAAGCTTAAGTCCCCAAGAAAATTCCTGTCTATGCTAGAGGCATTTATTACGCCCGGGATTTTTTTAATCATGGATAAAGTCTGGTTCACTGTAGTTTTTACCCGACCATCTGTTTCGAAGTAAAGGACGTTATCTTTCTTAAAGCCCAGATTTTTAGATTGTACATATTCAATTTGCTTATAAATTACGAATACCGATACGATCAGGACTACGGAAAGTGTAAATTGAAAAACCACCAATCCTTTGCGCGTAAAAAGGGTTGCTGCTGTTTGACTTAACTTTCCTTTTAGCGCATCGGAAGGGTTAAATCCGGAAAGGTAAATTGCTGGATAGCTGCCGGAAACTAAGCCAGTACAGACAGTGATGGCTAGTAAAGACCATATGATGGTCCAGTTAAAAGTTAAGGTCAGCTCCTTTCCGATGATGTTATTGAACCAAGGGAGTAACATTTCCACAGAAACTAAGGCAGCAAATAAGGACAAAAAGGTGAGTATCATAGACTCTGCCATGAATTGAATCATCAACGATTCCCTTCGGGCGCCCATTACTTTTTTGATGCCCACTTCTTTCATTCTCCTGGACGCTTTTGCAGTAGAAAGATTCATGAAATTGATGCAGGCGATCACCAATATAAACACCGCAATTAAGCTGAAAAGCTTTACGTACTCAATTCTTCCGCCGGTTAACTTACCATTTTCATAACTGTTATAAAGATAGCCGTCGGCATAAGGTCTGATGAATAAAGATCTATGCTGTTGTCCTTTTGTTAGCATAAAGTCTTTGATTTTACTATTAAATGCGTTTACATCAGTTCCTTTCTTCAACACGACGAAGGTATTAGGTCCAATATTCCCCCATTTATGATAATTCGGAGCAGTTTGTAAAAAGATGTCTTGTGTTACCAGAAAATCAAACTGATCAGAAGAGGCTGGAGGGATATCTTTGAATATGCCTGAGATTAATGCATGGTTTTCTTTTTCCATATCTCCATTCCTCCAGGTAATTTCCTTACCCAGTACATTGGTGGATTTAAAGAGTTTCCTGGCCAGGCTTTCAGAAATGACAATCTTGTTTAATCCTGTAAGCATCAGATTTACATTACCACTGATTACAGGGTAGGAAAAGACCTTTAAGAAATTAGGTCCCGCAAACTTACCTCGTGCTTTGATGTTATTGTTGTCCTTTATGGAGATCTTTGACTCGCCCAGCCAATACGTTGGGGACGACATTACGGCATCTTCAACCTCCGGAAATTCTTTCTTCAGTGCTTCTGCGAGTGGAGCTGATGTTTCATCGGTCGTATTTATGGCAGCAGCAGTTTCACTGTTTTCCATAATCTGGTACAGTTGCGAGCTTTTTTCATGAAACTTATCTATATGCGTTTCATCAATTACCCAGAGGTAAATCAGGATTGCACAAGAAAGTCCGGCCGACAGACCAACTAAATTGATGAAAAATGAGCTTCTATGTTTTTTGAAGTTCCTGTAGAATAATAGAAGATGATGCCGCAACATAATTAATACCTTTCATTTGAAGGCCCAAAGCATATGCCATCGCCAATAAAAGCGCTGGTTAAGGGCTAAGCCACTATTTTCCATGCAGATGTTCGAATTCGAACAGTTTGATTGTTCGGATGTGAACAAAAGCAATGCAAAAAACACAGATTATAAACATACTATGTTATGGTGGCATTTGAGCCAGGAACTAATCAAATATAATGTTGGAAGTTTCCGCATTTAGCAGGCATTATTTATAAATTGCTCGTATGGAAAAGCTGATAGGCTACCTGTTACAATTAGGAAGTAGCAAAGTTCAGCATATCGCTAAATCAATAAGCATGCAACCATCAACGTACCCCTGAGTAAACATTTCGAATGGTAAGGAATATTCATTATGAAAAGAAGAAAATTTATCCACCATGTATCCATTGGGGCTGTTGCAATTGCAATTCCTACTTCGGCCTACGCCATACATAATTCCAAACGCTACATGCCAATTCGAACCAGTTATACCCGCAATCCATCCTTTTCTGCAGTGCCCGGTACTGATAATTATCCTGGCACACCCCTCGACCAAAAAGGGTTATATATGAATGAGGAGCATGTATTCTTGCCCAAAATGCGGGATTTGATCAAGTGGCAAACTTCCGCTAATCCATATAAGGCCGAAAAGAAAAAGGATACCCGGCGATTAAAAGTTATTCCAAGACAAGCGCTTAATGAAGTCCCGGATAATGCCATCACCTGGCTAGGTCATGCCTCCTTTCTGATTCATTTAAATGGTGTTCGAATGCTTATTGATCCGGTATTGACATCGAGTACGTTTTTGAAAAGACAATCAGAACTGCCTTTCAACACCCAGGTCTTTAAGAACATTGATTATATACTTATATCACATAACCACCGCGATCACTGTGATAAAGAAAGTATTCAACTGCTGGCAAAACAAAATCCGGAGGCCACCTGGCTATGCGGATTGGGACTGGATAAGCTTTTGCTGAACGAATGGACGGGATCTAAACGAATTCAGGCTGCCGGTTGGTATCAGCAATACCCCTTGGATCATGCGCAGCTGCAAATAGCGTTTCTTCCAACCCGCCACTGGTCACGTCGGGGTCTTGGTGATACAAATGCCAGCTTGTGGGGTGCTTTTATGATTCAAAGCCAGGGTATGAAAATTTATTTCGGAGGAGATAGTGGCTATGGTAGCCATGTAAAAAAGGTAGCGGAACTCTTTGGTGTTGTAAACTACTACTTAGCCGGTATTGGCGCTTTCGCTCCTCGCTGGTTCATGGCTCCCTCGCACATGCACCCTGAAGAAGTGGCTAAAACAAGTAATGAACTAAAACCCATTAATTTGATTCCCATGCATTATGGCACCTTCGACTTATCCGATGAACCCTTGCTTGAACCCGCCCGTTTAATTCAGCAACTGAAGGCAGAAAATGCCTTTTCTGCTACTCTGTTACTCCCCGCGGTAGGAGAAATCATTAATCTGTAAGTATCATATCCGGATTGGTCTTTTGTGTTAAAAGCTAGAGCTTGTTGAGCCACAACGTTAATCTATGTTAAAGAGTTGTTCGTTCTCAAACTTTATGTAGTTTGGTTTTCTCAGAATGTACTCCTATGATCAAAAATACCCTCTCAATGGCATTTGCTTTAGTAATGCTTGCCTCGCTGCAAATCTTTGCTCAAGAAAACAGTAAAGCTATCGTTACAAGTCTCAACAAAGTAATCTCGCCGATAGAAAGTCTTAAGGGCGACACTAATTTCAACGACATTGAGTTTCTAAAAGAAACCTTGAAAAATAAAGACATAATTGCCTTAGGGGAGGTTAGCCATGGAACTGCAGAAGTTTTTGATTATAAAGATCGTTTAGCCAGATTTTTAATAACCAATTCAGGCTACAGAGCAATCGCTTTTGAAGCAGACTTTTTAGCCATAGCGTACATAGACGATTACATAACCGGTAAAGTGGATAGTATAATCCCTGCCTCTGGCACCGCAATAAGAATGACCAACCATTTAATGATTGAATGGTTAAGGCAGTATAACCGAGACAGAATAGATTCAGATAAAGTCCACATTTATGGGCTCGAAATAAGAAATTACACCAATATATTCAACAAGATGTTAGCTACATTTCCAGATCTTGATGAGTCAGATAAAGGATTGATGACCTCCTATCTTGCAAAACCATTTAATAGCAAAATAACCAAAGAGGAAGTAAAGGCGATCAAGAAAGTAGTACTAAAACTCCAGGCTCTACAATTATCTGACATCAATCGGCAATACTTGGAAATGCTAAAACAACTTAGTGACACTGACGAGAAACGCGGCTATCGAGACAGCTATATGGCTAAAAATGCAGAATGGATTAAAGCACGGGCCAAGGATGGTAAGCTAATTGTGTGGGCGCATAATGGCCATCTCAAAAAAACGGAATCATATGGTTACCCCACACTCGGAACGCAACTGGATAGAAGGTTTGGGTCTAAGTATTACGTGATCGGTACTGATCATAACTCGGGAAAAGCGTATTTAAACGTTTATGTTGCTAAGTTTAAACCTTTGTTAGGTTTTCAACCTTACCACTATCCAAAAGTAAAGTCGGACAAGTGGTATGAATATTTCTTTACTCAATGCAAGTACAAGAATTTCATTTTGGATATTTCAAATGCATCGAAAGAAGAAATTTTGAAGGACTTTTTAGAAAAACCCCTTCAAATGCGGAATATTGGAGCTTGGAGCATTCCAGAAGGGGAAAAAAGATCTATCACAAAAAGCTTTGACATGATCGTCTATTTCGATAAGACTACCAGCATTTAGTTATATAAGAATAACATTTTTTGCATGGCCAGGCATATTTTACTGATATGTTGCAGTGTTTTTTAGGCTGCCTTTTAGATGAAAGCTTCGGCTGAATACGTTACTTCTCATTACTCCTTCATTCTCGTAAAAAAGCTGTTTGTAAATAGCAACAGAAACGCTGGCATTAGGCTATAGCGTTGAGATGTACTCTGAATAAAATTAAAATGAGGTCGTATTCTAACTCTTCACTGGAATAGAAAAGCTCACAGTTTCTTCTGGAAGACACCGCTTAGCATTACAAGACATGAAGGAAACGGTACCTTTCACGAATAGGTTTGACTTTTTAATATTTACTTTCTGTTGGAAAATAACAGATTTCTCAAAATAGTTTGATATCATTTTAAAAGAATCATCATACTTCGAAATCGGTTTCGGCGCATTTGTTCCTCCAGTTATTGTATATTCTTTTGAAGGCTTAAAAGAAATCGTGGTCTTGGTTGGCCCTCCTTCAGGTAAGTTTTGAGCATATATGTGCCATCCGTTATCAATGGTGGCTTTAATATAAATTGTAGCAGTGGTATTAGAAGTAATCTTTGCTGCATAACTCCATTTGATGGGTTCAAATATTTGGCTTTTAGCTGAGATGACACTCAACATTGCGAACAGGATTATATAGAAACTCTTCATCATTTTTAAAGTTAAAGGTTTCGGAATGTTAAATCCACATGTGTTCTAATTTGGTGAGTATTTAGATCAACAACATTCTGCCCCAGCTAATACCTATCAACGATATTGCATAAAACAATATACTTGTAACGATGATTTCGAAGGATTTTGAGAATACGACCGGATTATCATTATTCCACCGTGGCTGTTGCACAACTCCAATAAATGCAGTTTTGCTTTTATAAAATTTCTGAAATGCTTAAATTAAAGGCATGCAAGGCCGAAAGGATTATACCGAAAAGTTGTTTACCAGCTTCCAGCTCTCAAGCCGGGTTCCCAAGGAAAACCTGTACCGTAAACTCCGCGAAACGCTTGATCTGA
>Ga0265798_10008017_pt1 | contig 13550 bp, 10 predicted proteins | sample P3T30metagenome_FD_192430 | JGI IMG/M metagenome (GOLD analysis project Ga0265798, IMG submission 192430) | Plant litter microbial communities from East Loma Ridge, Irvine, California - P3 T30 | ecosystem: Environmental > Terrestrial > Plant litter > Unclassified | place: USA: California...
TTCCAAATTAATGCCTTTCCATTTTTCACGTTTTACTTCAAAACGGCCCGAGGTGATATTAAAGAAATTAAAAATAGGCTCATCCATTTGGTAACGGAAGTAGGCACGGCCGTTTTGCTTCCATTGTTTCTTTAGGTAACCGGGCGATATGGCGATCTGATCGGCCGAAGTACTCAGCGTTAAATCGAGACCGGTACGGCCGCGCTGACCAAATAAGTTTAGCAGGCGCCCTACACTATCGGTACGAGGAGGCAAGCCCTTTTGCTCTTTCAGTCCACGCTTTTTGCGATCATCGGTATCGCCCAACTCATACTCGGTACTGTAGCCTAAGGATGGAAAAATGTCGGTGTTATTGAAAAAAGTTCCGTTTTCTACATAACTGTAGTTAGGGCCATTATTGGTAAACCCTTTAGGTAAACGTGAGCCTGCCACATGCAGCAGCATCGAATCGCCGGGGAGTAATGGCTTGTTCAGTTTATATACTGTGAATTTAAATTTCGGGTAATCTTTAATCACGCTTACCGGAACAGAAAATTTAAGTTCGCTGTACTTTAAAATTGGATCAGCAGGATGTTGCACCAGTAATTGGGTAATGGGCACACGCATCAGGTTCTTATAAGTCACCATAGCGTTTAAGTCCATCCCCTCCTTTTCCGGGTAGATGTTAACGGCACCTACCACATTTACCACGCTTGGCTGCAATACCTTTCCGTATTTAGCTTTTAGCTGCTTTTCGTAGCTCACCTGCAGATCTTTTTGCTCTTCGGGGTTACCATACTCGTTCCACACATTGGTGTTTTGGTAGTAGTAAAAGCCCGAAGCAACGGCTATAACCAAACAAACCGCCATAAACACGGCCTGCGCCCGGCCAAAACGCTGGCGCATACTGGTTAAGCGTTCTTTAAAGCCAGTAGAGGTTCCGCGCTGGTATAACAATACGGCCAGCGTAAGCAGTATACCGCCAATGGCTATCCAAAAACATTTTAGCACCAAATATTTATCCATGGATGCCGCAAAGCCATTCATGTCCGAATACTGCCCTACTCCGCCACTGTTAGGGATGAGCAGGTTGTAAAAGATCTTCATTTGCCCGGCAAACAAAATGTAGATGTAAAACAGGATAGACACTGCATAACCCACAAACTTATTGTTAAACAAGCTTTGCAAAAAGAAGGTCATGGCGGTATAAATGAGCATAGGAATATATACCTGGAAGAACAGAATCTTGATGTAAACACCCAACTCAATAAAGGTAAACCCCTTGGCCAACTGAATAATGATACCTACTGGGATCATTAATAAAAGGTAAACCAGCAGCATACCCGCCATAGCCAAAAACTTGCTTACAATAGGCGCCGCATAGCCTACCGGCAGCGAATCAAATATCTGGCTAAAGCGTACTTCCTTCTCCCTCCATATGAGTTCGCCCGAGTAAAACAGTACCATGATACTAATGATGAGTACGACCTCATCGGCAATAAAGCTGGCAATAAGCGAGGAAACCGGATAAAGTTCTTGTCCGTAAAAAGTGGAGGCGAAGTTGGCATCGATACCTATCAAGATGATACCTACCAAACCAATACCCATAAACGGAATGGAACGAACCACCTCTTTAAAGTAAAGGCGCGTAAGCACATTAATTTGACTTAACCAGGTACCGGCCGAATAGCTGGGTTGAACAAACGGAACAGGACTATTATCGGCCGCTACTACTTTATTAGCTTGAAAATAGCGTTTCTTAAACAAGCCGGTATACACAGCCCTGAATTTGAACACGGCAAACGTAACCCCAAAAAACAAGATACCCACGCCAACCCATAGCAAACGGTTTAACAGTAGCACACCGGTAAAGGGCACTTGCAAGGCGTTACGTTCGGCTACAGTCCAGTACCGGGTAAGCGCCGATATGCTGTACGACCCGAAGGGATCAAAAATGGCGGCTTTTTTGAGGTTCTCTACATCGCCCACCAGGGTTTCAACTACGATATATATTGCCAGCAGAATGATGGCCTGTAAATACACGAACAGCATTTTGCGGGTAAGCGCACCTATGGCAAAAAACAGGCACGAAAAAACAAACATGTTAAACACAATGAGTATTAGCCAGGGCCTGGCAAACTGCATTAGCGTAATGGGCAAAAACTTGGTGGCATCGTTCCAAGGCATATGGGCGCCCAACCATCCGCCCCAAATGAAGCCCGAGCTAATAAACAGCAGTACCACAAACGAGCCCATAAAGCGTCCTAGAAGGTAACTGGTTTTAGTGATATTAGTGGTAAACACCAGCGATTCCATCTTATGTTCAAAATCGCGCAAAATGGGTACGCCCATAACCGCCGATGCAAAAAACAAGCCGGGCAGCAAACTCAGTATACCCGCAATATTAAACAATACCACGGAGGCATTTTGCTTGATCTTGCCAATATCGCCGCCTACCTGTATGCCGTCCCAGCACATCACCGAGAAGGCCAGCAAGAACCATATAACAAAATAAATATACGTGGCCGGCCTGTTGAGCCGGTATTTTATCTCAAATCTAAAAACTTCCCAAAGCATAATGGCGGCAGATTAAAGGGTAGCTAATTCTTGTGGACGGCCAAATATGTAAGAGAAATAAACATCCTCCAGGTCGGGCACAATTTGCTCAAAACCTCCTTCGGGCTGTTGCGGTGCATAAACATGCAGCGTAGGCTTGCCAGCAATCAGTTTATCTGAGATTACATTCAACCGTTCCTTGTAAACGGCAGCTTCTCCCCTCTCCACACGCTTGCTCCAGATCTGGCCTTTTAGTGTTTCTAATGATTTTAGCGGGTTGCCCTGCATCAACACTTCGCCTTTATTGATAATAGCCATATCGGTGCAAAGCTCTTTTACGTCCTCTACAATGTGAGTGGATAGGATGACGATAGTTTCATCACTCAGTTCGCCCAGCAAATTAAGAAAACGGTTACGCTCGGCTGGGTCTAAGCCCGCAGTAGGCTCATCTACAATAATCAATGTAGGATTAGAAAGTAAGGCTTGGGCAATGCCAAAGCGCTGTTTCATACCACCTGAGTAGCCCGATAAATGCTTTTTGCGGTCGTTATATAAATTGGTTTTATGCAGTAGTGAGGTAACCAACTCCTTACGCTCTTTACTATTGCTGATGCCCTTTAGCACGGCCAGGTGATTCAACAAATCATCGGCCGATATTTTAGGATATACGCCAAACTCCTGCGGCAGGTAGCCCAGCGTTTTGCGTACCGCTTCTTTTTGCTTCAGCACATCAATAGGCCCCAGGTGTATACTGCCAGAATCGGGTTCCTGCAAAGTGGATATGGTACGCATCAGGCTCGACTTACCGGCCCCATTTGGCCCCAGCAACCCGAACATGCCCGAGTTAATGGTAAGACTAATGTTTTTGAGCGCCTGAACGCCGTTGTCGTACGTTTTGGAGAGAGATTGGATAACTAACTGCATAGTGAAAGGTTGTTTGTGAGCAATTTAAGCAATAGGATAGATAAAGTGGCCTGATTTAACAGTTTTAACACTTCCCTACCTACAAACGGACTACCTGAAGCTTTATTTGTTACAAAAAAGCCGGTTAATTGCAATAAAACTGAGATTTCAGAACTTCTCTTCACTTAATAACACCGGGGAAATGTTAGCAACAAAAAAAGGCCGCATACTTGGTACCGACCTTTTAGATTTCTAAGAGCCCTCCCTTCCGGGGAGGGTTGGGAGGGGTTAATACTCCGCCAGCACTACCACCTTATCGGCAAAGTGCTTAATTTTTTCTTTACCGTTTAAAAGGCCTAGGCCCACCACAAAGGTAAAGCCGGCCACTACGCCGCCCATCTCTTTAATTAATTCGCTTGCGGCGGTAACGGTACCCCCTGTAGCCAGCAAATCATCATGTATCAATATATGCTGACCGGGCGTAAAGGCATCGGTGTGCAGCTCGATGGTAGCTGTACCGTATTCCAGTTCATATACCTTTTGCTTCACTGTAAACGGCAGTTTGCCCGCCTTACGTACCGGTATAAAAGGTACACCCAACTTACTGGCCAGTTGTAAACCAAATAAAAATCCGCGGCTTTCTACACCGGCAACAGCATCAATTTGTAAACCCTGCACGCGCATTACAAAGGTATCTACAATGCTTTCGCACAAGCCGGGCTCTTTAAGTATAGGCGTAATGTCTTTAAACACAATACCGGGTTTAGGAAAATCGGGGATATCGCGGATAGCGTTTTTGATCTGCTGCTCAATCATGGCGGTAAAGATAGTTTTGATTTCGGATTTCGGATGTTCAATTTAAAATTTAAGTATGCACATGTTTCATTCACCCAACTATTCCTAAAAAAGAAACTCCGGTTCAAACCAATTCCGAAATCGAACATCCGAACTCCGAAATCAAAAAATCCGCTATCTTTGACGCGCTATGAGTAAAAATACCGACGAACTGTTTAAAAATGTGATTGCCCATGCCAAGGAGTATGGTTTTGTGTTTCCATCCAGCGAGATATACGACGGCCTGAGTGCTGTATACGATTACGGCCAGAACGGCGCCGAGCTAAAGAACAACATTAAAGCCTACTGGTGGAAAAGCATGGTGCAGTTGAACGACAATATTGTTGGGATTGACTCAGCCATTTTCATGCACCCTAAAATATGGGAAGCCAGCGGCCATGTAGGCGGCTTTAGCGACCCTATGATAGATAATAAAGATTCGAAAAAACGCTACCGTGCCGACCAGCTCTTGGAAGACAAGATAGACCGATACGATAAAGACGGCAAAACCGATAAAGCCGAGCAATTACAGCTTGAACTGGACAATGCCATGAAAGCTGATGATTTGAACCGCCTGCGCGATTTAATCATTGAACATGAAATTGCCTGCCCTGTAAGCGGTACCCGCAACTGGACCGAAGTGCGCCAGTTTAACCTGATGTTTAGCACCCAAATGGGCGCCATTGCCGATGATGCCGACAAAGTTTACCTGCGCCCCGAAACTGCCCAAGGTATCTTTGTAAATTACCTGAACGTGCAGAAATCGGGCCGGATGAAGATCCCGTTTGGTATAGCCCAAATTGGTAAGGCTTTCCGCAACGAGGTAATTGCCCGGCAATTCATTATCCGTATGCGCGAGTTTGAGCAAATGGAGATGCAGTTTTTTGTACGCCCCGGCACGCAAAAAGAATGGTTCGAGAAATGGAAAGCCGCCCGTTTAAACTGGCACTTAGCTTTAGGTACAGCCGCCGAAAAATACCGCTACCATGAACATACCAAGCTGGCCCATTACGCTGATGCCGCTTACGACATTGAATTTGAGTTCCCATTTGGCTTTAAAGAAGTAGAGGGTATACACAGCCGTACCGATTTTGACCTCAGCCAGCATCAGCAGTTCTCGGGTAAAAAAATGCAGTACTTCGACCCTGAGGTTGATCCTGAAACCGGCAAGCCTTTTGGTAACTACATTCCTTACGTTATCGAAACATCGATAGGTTTAGACCGTATGTTCTTGCTTACCTTATTAAACGCTTACAAAGAAGAAGACCTGAGCACCGACGAAAAACAAGATAGCCGTACCGTGTTACGCCTGCACCCATGCCTGGCCCCGGTAAAAGCTGCTATTTTTCCATTAACCAAAAAAGACGGTTTACCTGAAAAAGCCCGCGAAATTATGGACAGTCTGAAATTGGACTTTAACCTGCAATATGAGGAAAAAGATGCCATAGGTAAACGCTACCGTCGTCAGGATGCCATTGGTACGCCTTTCTGCATCACGGTAGATCATCAAACGTTAGAAGATAATACCGTAACCATCCGCCACCGCGACACTATGGCGCAAGAACGCGTAGCAGCCGACCAGTTAGATAAAATTATTGGTGATTTGGTAAGCTGGAAAAATGTATTAAGATAATATAAGCCAAAAGCATCAGCGCCTGATAGTGAATAACTATCAGGCTTTTTTATGCGGAAAGATTAGGATTTGATATTACTTTTTTAGTAATTCATATCACCTAAATCAACCGGTATGAAATCTCTTTATACAGCTGTTACTCTTCTCCTGATTATATTTTGCCCTGCGTTAAGCAACGCTCAAGAACGGGTTACACGAGCGCAACAATTAACCTGTGGCTGTTTAGACAGTTTAAAAGCACTGCCTTTCAAAACCAGGTCCGACTCTTGTTTTTCCAAGTCTATTGCTCAGGCTTTGCTGGAAAGTAAAGGGTTTCCGTCGACGGTTGACTTTATGAAAAGTTTTATCACTGATGTAAAAAAAGCGGTATACGCTAACTGTCCTGATTTCAGGCAAACCTATAATGAAGAGGAATATAAAAATTTTGAATCACTATCCTCAAATGAAAAGGCTAATGAACTCTATCGCAGTGGCAACAAACTACTTACTGCCGAAAAGTATGATGAAGCTATTCCCTTCTTTGAAAAAGCCCTTAAAGCCGATTCAAAGTTTCTGTTCGCTGCTGATAATTTGGCTATATGTTATCGCAAAAAGAAAGACTACAACACGGCTCTAAAATATTACCAACAATCCTTAGAAATTTTTCCGGCTGCTAATCTTGCTTTACTCAACGCCGCAGTGGTATACACATTAAACAACAATGATGACGAAGCACTTAAGCATTATGCAAAGCTTAAGTATTACTATCCCAAAGACCCTGAAGGTTATTTCGGGGTGGCAAAAATGAGCATTCTTGCAGGCAAATATGAGGATGCGTTAGATAATGCTTTTACTGCCCATTTACTTTATGTTGATGCAAAATCGCCTTATATAAATGACAGTAATACACTTGTCACCTACATTTATAAACAAATGAAAGAAAAGAACATGCTGGAGCTTTTTAACAGTAAAGCAAAACAGTACAACATTACTGTAAACAACAATTAGTTTGCTTAAACACCGAATAGCTGATTAATTAAAGGCACATACAACGAAGCAGCTCTTTCTATTTGTATGGCTGCAAACATTACCATAATTTATTGCTTATGTAAGTATTACGTTAAATTATGCAAACCAAGCAATACCCATTTTACCTTCAGGCAACCACAGTACTATTCGGACTTATACTGTTCGTATACGTCCTATCTACCCTGGCCGATATTTTAATACCACTGGCATTCTCTGTATTCATTGCCATATTGTTAAACCGCTTATGTAACCGGCTGCAAAGGGCCAAAATACCTAAAGTGATGTCCATTGTGATATCCATGCTTATTGCGGTGATCATTATTGCCGGCATCTTTTACTTTTTGTCTTCGCAAATTGTATCCTTTGGCGATACCCTGCCTACGCTCAAGGCCAAGTTTGCACAAATAACGGTAGACCTTAAAAACTTTGTGCATGATAAGTTTGGCATTGATACCCGAAAGCAAGTAAAATTCATTAATGATGCGGTAAATAACAGCAAATCGTTGTTGGGGAAAACCCTTAACACCGTGCTGGGTACGTTAAGTATTATCTTCCTGATCCCTATCTACGTATTCCTGATGCTGCTGTATAAAACACTCATCCTAAATTTTATTTACGAAGTATTTTCAGAGGAAAACTCTCTGCGGGTAGGCGAAATACTCACCGAAACCAAGGCGGCCATACAAAGCTATATTGTAGGTTTGCTTACCGAGGCTTTAATTGTAGCTATTATGAATTCTGCAGCTTTGCTGCTATTGGGTGTGCCTTATGCCATACTAATTGGCGTAATAGGCGCCTTGCTAAACATGTTGCCTTACATTGGCGGTTTAATTGCTATTGCCCTGCCGGTATTAATGGCTACTGTAACGCACGATGGCTACAGCACACAGTTAGGCGTAATTGGCGCTTACCTGGTTATCCAGTTTATTGATAATAATATTTTGGTACCGCGTATAGTGTCTTCCAAGGTGCAGATTAATGCGTTGATCTCAATTATTGCGGTGTTTTTAGGCAATGCCTTATGGGGCTTGTCGGGTATGTTTTTATGTATCCCGTTTATTGCCGTGCTTAAAATAGTGTTTGACCGTATAGACGATTTGAAACCTTGGGGCAAATTGCTGGGCGATAACATCCCTACCCGTAACATTGGCCGCATATGGCAGCTACGCAGTAAGAGAACGGTTAAAACGGTGGAGTAATTATTTGAACTTTAGTACCACTGTTTTGCCCGATACACTTTCGAGCAATGGTTTAAATATGATTTGGGCGTTTTCGCGCGCTTTACCCAAAATGTTCATTTCGGTAGCATTGTCCAGCAGGCGCTTTTCAGCCAGCTTGTAAATATCTTCTATCATGGCCTTGGTGGTGCTGGGGAGTATTACCCCGCTTACATCATAAACCTTTGATTTTTGATGATCGAGTTTGGTGTAACAGATCTCGGGCTGTGGTAAGATTACGGTAATTCGCTGGTCTGAACTGTCGCGGCTAATATCCTGCTTACGTACGCGGGTAAGGTCAATACAGGCCGTTACCTCTCCCACCGCAACAAACAACACGCGTTCATCTGGCAGCAGGGTGTGGATCTGTTTTTTCTCTAGAACATCTTTCATGCTGTATTTGACCAGTTCAAGTTTACCCATGCTGGTGATCTTTTCCACCATTACATCTTCCTTTACTTCAGTACGCACCGTAGAGAATTGATGCTTCATGTAAAAGAACAAAAATATGAGGAAACCTACGGTAACCAGGGAAATAATTAAACTTAAAGAGGTACGCGAACGGGACATGTTATGTTGATTTAGTATATTACAACAAAAGAGCAGATGTTATACCTGCTCTTTTGCTTATTGAATTGGCACTGCCATTCCTAACTATACAAAGGCATCTTACAGAGACCCCTTCAGCAGGAATGACAGATTTTTATTTTAATTATATACCGTAAGTAACGTTCAGGGTAAACGGAACGCTCAGGGCTTTAGAGATAATGCAATTCTTTTTAGCGTCTTCGGCTACAGCTTTAAACTGTTCTTCGCTTACGCCGTCAATAGCGCTCGCTTTCAGTTCCAGGTGAATACCGGTAATGCTCAAGGCAGCCATGTCCAGGTCCAATACTGCGGCGGTATCTAAATCGCCGGGGGTAAAACCTTGCTGGGTTAAGGCAGCGCCTACGGCCATCGTGAAACAGCCTGCATGAGCAGCAGCTATAAGTTCTTCGGGGTTAGTACCCACGCCCGATTCAAAACGGGTTTTGAAAGAGTATTGGGTTTTGTTTAAGGTGGTGCTTTGCGTGGTTAATTCGCCTTTACCATCTTTTAAAGTTCCGTTCCAGTGTGCGGTTGCTGTACGTTTCATGTTTTGGTGTTAAATGTATTTAAGGTTGAAATTAGTTGCTATTTGGTTAACGCCATTGGGCACGCTCATATTGTGCAGGCCAGGTAATCTCCTGCCCTAACTCATGTGCAGCCCTTAAAGCAAAACGCGGATCGCGCAGCATTTCGCGTGCAAAAAGCACGAGGTCGGCCTGTCCGCTGGTTACAATATTGTTAGCCTGTTCAGGCTCGGTAATCAAACCAACCGCACCTGTCAAAATACCGGTTTCCTTTTTTATCCGCTCGGCAAACTCTACCTGGTAGCCTGGTTTATTAGGGATATTTGCTTTCGGTACATTACCGCCCGATGAACAGTCTATCAAATCTACACCTTTTTGTTTTAAAATAGCCGATAGCTTTACCGAATCTTCGATGGTCCAGCCGCCTTCAGTCCAGTCGGTAGAAGAGATACGTACCAGTAGCGGATAACCGGCTGGCCAAACCTCTTTCACCACATCCGTTACTTCTAACAACAAGCGAATACGGTTCTCGAACGAGCCGCCATATTCGTCGGTACGCTGGTTACTCAGCGGCGAGTAAAATTGATGGAACAGGTAGCCGTGCGCGCCATGTATTTCGGCTACTTTAAAACCAGCTTCCACCGCGCGCAGGGTGGCTGTTTTAAAATCCGCTTTTACTTTTTCAATGCCGGCTTTGTCCAACTCAATGGGTGATTCCTCACCTTCAGTAAATGGCAACGCGCTCGGCCCAAAAGTTTCCCAGCCGTTTTCATGAGTAGATGCTATTTGCTTACCGCCTAACCAAGGTTTATCATGGCTGGCTTTACGGCCCGCATGAGCCAGCTGTATACCGGCAATGGCACCTTGCTGCTCTATAAAAGTGGTGATCTGTTTGAGTTTGGCTACGTGTTCATCTTTCCATATCCCTAAATCGGCATAAGTAATACGACCCTCTGGCGATACAGCCGCTGCCTCGGTAATTATAAGCGCCGAGCCGCCTGTGGCAAAAGCCCCCAGGTGTACCAGGTGCCAGTCGTTCGCAAAACCATCTTCACTGCTGTACTCGCACATGGGCGATACCGTGATGCGGTTTTTCAGGGTAATATCTTTAATGGTTAACGGAGAAAAAAGCGTTGTCATAGTGATTCAAATGTATGTTCATTAACCGCCTAAACCAATAGCGGTTTGGTTATTTGTACAATACCTGATAATTATATGATATTTACCCTGAACATTTACACGGGCTTTACAGTTGAGCTATCATGAGCATAAACACTAACTATATCAACCTGGAAGCAGCCGATGGAAGCACCATGCTGGCCTATGCCGCTTCCCCCGAAAATATAACCGCCGAAACGCCTGCCATTATTGTACTACAGGAGGCTTTTGGTGTAAACAGCCATATACGCAAAGTGGCCGAACGCTTTGCGGCAGAAGGTTACTTAGCCATTGCACCTGAACTATTTCACCGCACGGCACCCGAAAAAACGGAGATCAGCTATACCGACTTCCCTTCGGCCATGCCACACATGCAGGCCTTGACCGCCGAGGGTTTAACGGCCGATTTAAAAGCCGCTTACTTGTGGATTACCGAGCAGCCGGTTAGCAAGGAAAACATTTTTAGTGTGGGTTATTGCCTGGGCGGCAGGGTATCATTTTTAGCTAACGCCGTATTGCCACTCAAAGCGGGCATATCTTACTACGGTGGTGGCTTAGACCAGTTAGCCGCACATGCGCCTAACCTGCACGGCCGGCATTTATTTTATTGGGGAGGCAAGGATCAGCATATTAAGCCCGAAAACATCAGCACCATTATACAAGCCGTGGAAGATGCCGGTAAAGATTACGTGAACGTTAAGTTCTCCTACGCCGACCATGGTTTTAATTGTGATGAACGCTCGAGTTATAACGAAACAGCTTCTAAAGAAGCCTGGGCTTTAACGCTGGCCTTTCTGAAGAATAATTAAGCGCAGCTTTGAGTACTTACACCACATTGATTGTACTAAGCGGACTGGTCATATTTTCGTACCTGTTCGATTTGATTGCGGGTAAAACCAAGATACCCTCGGTGTTGCTCCTGCTGTTTTTAGGAGTGGGCATTAAACAGGTGGTCGATTATTTTGGCATTGCCATATTTGATGTATCTACCATACTGCCAACGCTGGGTACACTTGGCCTCATCCTCATTGTTCTGGAGGGCGCCTTAGAGCTTAAATACACGCCGGCTAAAAACTCTGTTATTAAGCGTTCGTTTTTTTCGGCGCTGGTTATTTTGCTCTGTACTACGTTTTGTATTTCGTGGCTATTATACGAATTGAGCGGCGCCGATTATTACCGCTGCTTTGCTAATGCTATACCATTTTGTGTGGTAAGTTCGGCCATAGCCATACCGTCGGCTTCCAGTATTGATAAGCATAAGAAAGAGTTTATTATCTACGAATCTTCCTTCTCTGATATACTCACCGTTATTCTGTTCAACTTTATTCTGAACAACAAACACATTAATGTGGGGTCGTTTGCCAAACTAAGTGCCGAGCTGTTTACCATACTGGCTTTTGCCCTGGGGGCTTGCCTGTTGCTGCTTTATTTAATTGGCCGCATAACGCATCACGTTAAATTTTTCCTCATTATAGCATTGCTCATTTTGGTTTATGCTATTGGGCAGTCTTACCACCTGTCGTCGCTTATTATTGTGCTGGCGCTGGGTTTATTCCTCAACAATGCCGACCAAATTAAACTGCCTTGGTTTCGCAAATACTTTATTTATCACGGTTTAAATTTAGACCTGAAACAGCTGTTGCAGCTCTCGGCCGAGAGTGCCTTTCTGATGCGCACGTTTTTCTTTATCATTTTTGGCTTTACTATGAATATTGAGCAATTGCAAAAATGGTCAGTGCTCACTATCGGCGGCTTAATACTCTTAGCTATCTACCTCATTCGTTTTGTTTACATCAAAACGGTGTCTAAAACCGACCTCATGCCCGAACTGGTGATTGTCCCCCGCGGATTGATTAGCGTATTATTGTATTATAACTTGCCACCTGGCCTGCGCCTGCCTGGAGTAGAAACCAGTTTACTTTTCGTAGTTATTTTATCTACCAGCATTATCATGAGCATTGGCCTGTTTTTATACAACCGGCAAGCCGGCAGTAGAAAAGAGTTTGGCAATTTATAAAACAGCAATGCCCGTAAGTATAGCACTTACGGGCATTGCTGATAAAAACGTGTCCTAACTTTTACTTAGCCCACATATTGTTTTTTGGAGTAGCATCTACAAATATACCGCCATCCAGAGTAATATCTTTTACTTCTTTACCCGCTTTGATCTTGATAGCAACTTGCTTTTGGTCTTTTTCCCAAACGGCAGGGGTTTGATGAAAAGTACCCGTAGTGCCGTCGGCATAGTTTACGTTCACATTGAACGGAACAGCGAAACCACCTGTGTTTTTTATGCTTAAGGTATAGTTGCTGCCAGAGTTTTCTACCTTGTTCAACTCTAAATCAATGTAGGATGGGGTGTAGAACCAGTTATTGAAAAACCAATTCAGGTCCTTACCCGATCCGCTGTTCATCGAGTTAAAATAATCCCACGGAATAGGGTGCTTACCGTTCCAGTTATCCATATAGGTATGCAAGGCTTTTCTGAACAGTTCATCTCCTAACATATCTTTTAATGCCAGGTAACTTAACGAAGGCTTTCCGTATGAATTGTTGCCGGAGCCATAAGTTACCTCCGGAGATGGTGTGATCACCGGCACTTCGCGGTCATGTGATGCTTTGATCCAACCGTTTACACGAAATTGTTTATAAAACTCATCGGCCTCCTTTTGTCCTTTTTCCTCAATGCCAATCAGGTACTCAAACGTGGTTGCCCAACCCTCATCCATAAACGCATAGCGGCTTTCGTTGATGCCCATGTAAAATGGGAAATAAGTATGTGCCTGCTCATGATCTTGCACTAACTGGGCAAAACCTAAGTTTTCTTCATGGCTATCGTTGATCATCATAGGGTATTCCATATCGGCAAAGCCCTGGAAAGCGGTCGACTTCTCGAAAGGATAAGGTACGCCCGGCCATTTGGTAGAAAAGTAACGTAACGAGTTACGGCCAAACTGCACCGAATGATGAAAATCCTGCGAAGCATCGGGGTAGGCAGCCTGCATGCTTACACGGCGCTTGGTTTTATCGTCTACCACCACGCTGGCAGCATCCCAGTTGTAATGGTTGCTCACGCCTACCGTCATATCGCTAATGTTGGCAGCAGTCCAGGTCCAGGTATTGCTGGCGTTTTGTGCGGTAATGGTGTTA
>Ga0265798_10008018_pt1 | contig 13549 bp, 10 predicted proteins | sample P3T30metagenome_FD_192430 | JGI IMG/M metagenome (GOLD analysis project Ga0265798, IMG submission 192430) | Plant litter microbial communities from East Loma Ridge, Irvine, California - P3 T30 | ecosystem: Environmental > Terrestrial > Plant litter > Unclassified | place: USA: California...
AATTACGGTTACGACCGTACCTCATACCCAAAGCTTCGCCACGGGACGTAGCGTAGGTCGGATTGGGCCGTAGCGTAGTTGAGATAGCCCAATCGTAGCCGTAGTACGGCCCGTTGACCACGCTGGGTTTGAAGAGTCCCTCGCGCCCACTGAGATCGATTAGCCTACCCGATCATGTAGCCAAATCTGTGCCCACCTTTACCTGCTCATCATGTGATTGTACATGCCTCGGGCCAGCCCCTGTTGGCGGCCTGCGGGTTACTGGAGATATTCCATCGGACCATTCCGTTGATATGTTCCTAGATGGCCGTGTCGTGGAAGCCACATCATCCGCCCGTAGATCTGCTGCATCACTGACGGGTTCTTCTACGCCATGTAAGCTGATGTGAAGCTCCTTCTTGATATGCTGTGCCTGTTGAGTTGATGCTCCGATGGCTTGACTTTGTACGACGTTTCGGAGTGGATCAACCCGAGCGGTAGCAGCCGCCGCCGCTCGGGTCTGCATGTCGATAGGCGCCGACGTCGAGGCGATCGTACGTCGACGGTGAGTCACCGACGCTAGGTCAACGCGAACCAGCATATTGCGATCGCCAGCATTGAGCTTCTGCAGGCTCTCGACCCATCGCTGCCACTCATCCTCGCCCATTTCGTCGAGCATTTTCTGCATTTCTGTTCGTACTTCTTTCTGCTTTGCACTTGCCTTCAGCTTCTGCTTTGCAATTGGTAACCCATGGTAGGCAAATAGGTCACTCGTGCGCCGGAATGCATTTGCGATATCCTCGGAGGACAGTCCCTTGGGATTGATATCCCATCTCCACGAGGGCGAGATTTTCTTGTTCTTGTCGACGTTAGGCTCGCGTGCCAAGGGGATTTCGATGGTATTATGGGGAGTATCCATGTCCATGGCTGAGTTTTGATCAGCTACTTCGTTGCTGTTGGAGTCGCTTGTCTTGGCTTTTGTTGGGCGTCTTAGTGGCTTCGCCGCTGGTCTCGGAGCAGGTGCCTCGTCTGCAGAGGATACATCTACAAGAAGCTTCTCAACAGGTTCTACTGCGTGCGTACGCCTTGAAGTAGAGATACGTGGGTGTTCTGGCTCGTTCTTCCCATGCAGGGCCTCGCTTGCGGCTTCATAGCCTCAATGCCCCTCTGCACCTTCTCAGGCGTGTCTAGAAATCCGGCCAACATCCACGATACACGAGCAATCATTTCCAGGCGGTAGATCTCGGTCATCTTTGCGATATTCTCTTCGGGGGCATTTTCTTCTCGCATATGCCTCTCGATGACATCGACGCCGAGCTCTTGCAAGACAACCTATGGAAAGCATATCCTAATGAGCCCCTCCACAGCCCTCTTGAACACCTCATCCTGCAAATTCGTTGTTGATGAGATCACTTTGACCCCTGAAGATCCAATCATCATCCGTGGGCAGCGTCTCATTACGTCCGACGCTTGCTCGAAAGTAGGAGTCGGTCGATCTAGGGGCAGTGGATTGTTGACGTGACGATGCTTCTTGGCTGCCTGGTGCTGAAGCATGATGAGGCACCTGTTTTTGGCGTTTCGAGGGTGGGCTGCTCGGAGGCACAGGCGAGAGCTTGTGAAGTCAGCATTTGTTAGGTGCGCTGTTTCGTGTACACACCTGTCTCTTCTTCTTGCTGCCGCTCGCCATGTTGACGTTGTGCGGAGATGTCGAAATAGTATGGGTCACAAGCCAGAAGGAGAGGACTGGAAGTTAAAAAAGCAGAGTGGGCGACCTAAAATTTCTAGTAAGCGAGAAATGAGTAAAGTGAAGTGAAAGCAAGCTCCGGCACACGCGTGGACATCACTGGTCATCATCGGCATTGGTATCTACATCTCGCTCGACGCGCTCTCCCGCGAACGAAGATCGGACTTGACACGGCCATTTCCGACGTGGTGTATGAGGTGCATGATGGCCATGTTTACCATCTCATTCTGCATTGTGAGGCAAACGCGTAATGCATATGTACCAACATGCTTAACATTGTGGTGAAGGATGCGCGTCACGGGTAGCGCGTCATGTTTGGCAGGCGCGCTAGTGGATGCCGCCAAAAGTTTGATAGTTCTCAGACTGCAAGTGCGGAACTCGCGTCACACCAACTCACCATCGCGAGCTGCCATGGCGGCCCAATCCGCGCGCATGCGATTGACGGTCGAGGTTCTGCCGCTCGCCGACGAGAATGCACATGGGCCATACCGAGAACAGGCAATGGCTGTTTTCAAAGGCAGGCGATTCGCGATGCCTGTCTCGGTTGACGACTCGCTCGAATCAGTATGGCAACAGCTCGAACAACGCTACAAGAAGAACTACCTCGATGCCCAGCAAGCCGCTGCGTTTACGATAAAGAAGCTGCAGGATGCTTACGACTGCGATCTGGATCTGGGCGACACCGTCAGCGATATCTTCGACGGCGAGACGGATCCCAACAGGCGCGTCGTGAAGGTCGTGCCTTCCTTCGTGAACCGAGACTTTTCTGTACCGCCCACATCGAACTTGCGCCCCGTGAAAGAGCAGAAGCGCATGCGCGAGCGCCAAATAGAGAGCGCGCACAAGAGACGGCGGACGGCTGAGACGGAGCCGCGCCATGAGTACGTCGAGACCAAACGTGACCAGGCGCTTCCCTCGACAGAGACGCATACACCCGCCCTCGCGCAAGCCCCGAACGGCTTCCACAATGGCTCCCGCGCACAAAGCCGCACGTCGAGGTCTCACACGCGATCATCACTCGTCGTCGTCCAGGACACGCAGACTGGGCAGGCAGAGTTTGGGCCTGTCATCAAGGAAGAGTCGCCAGAACTGGGTCTTCCTCCACCACCACTACCGCCACCGCCGCCTGCTCGCAAGTCACTGTCCGGGTCGCAGTCCATACCCAAAATCATGTCAAGATCGCCTCCCCGTCCGCCCGCACGCATCACCCCGCCCCACCCCGCCGCCAAGCGCAAAGACATCTACGACCTGCCGAGCTCAGAAGATGAGAGGCAAGAATTGGCCGCGCCAGCAAGGCCACGGGGCAGGCCTGCACGCAATGCGACCACCGTGCAAGAGGAAGTCAACATGCTGAACAACTCTCGGCAGAGGGGCAGACAAAGCAGCGATCTGACCACGGCCTTCCTCGACACGGCACACACTCCGAACAAGCCACTGCCAGCGAAGAAGTCGAACTCGGATGTACAGGCAAGGTTGGACAGGCTGTTGCGACAGCAGCAGGAGAGGAAGAGTCGTCTTTCAGTAAAGCCAGGCGAGCAGGAGCCAGAGCCAGAGCAAGCGCCGGAGCCACAGGCAATTGTGGATGCGGTACCAGAAACGATGCCCGAGCAAGAGCCAGAGCCCGAGGAAGCTCCACAACCGGAAATAGAGCCAGAGGTAGCATCGGAAACAGAGCAAGAGCCAGCTGCAGTCCTTGCACGCTCTTCCAAACCCAAGTCTCCGTCTGTGAGGCCTACGCCGTCCTCCCGCGCATCTGCCGCAGCTTCGCATAGCCCAGCTCGCTTTCTTAGCCAATCTCCCGCCGTAGAGGCGGCTGCTGGTGAGAGCAGCTCGTCGTCTGACTCTGAGTCTTCTTCCTCTGAGGATGAAACCGAAGACGAAGAAGATGAGGAGATGGAGGAACAGCCTGGAGCGACTATAGCCGAAGACGTTCCAATGCCGGACGCTGCCGTGGAAGTGGAAGCAGGACAGTCTCAAAGACGGAAAGCTCTTGAAAAAGAGGAGGAGGGGGAGGGGGAGGAAGAAGATGATCAAGAGCCAGATGCCACCCTAGAAGAACCGACGCCCACCCCAGCGCAACCACCAAAGTCCCAAGAACCACCCGCCGTCATCCACGTCCCCTCCTCGCCACCTCGCTTGAACGGTTCGACGCCCTCTGTCAAGTCCAGCCAGCTCACGGCTTCCCAGCTGAAACCGGCTGTCCGACACACGCCCATCCCACTCCCAAGCAACCTCAACAGAACACCAGCACGGCCCAACCCAGCCCAGCGTCCAAGTGCGCGATCCACCACGTTTCGTACCCTGAGGGAACAGCTTGCGGACGCAGAGACGACGCCGCTGACGAATGGCATGAAGGCGTATGATCCCAGGACACTATCTGCCAAGAAGTTGACTGCAAAGACGCCGATCAAACCTGGCATGGTGAATCATCTTGGTGTTGATGAGGATAGCGATGATGAGAGTAGTAGTAGCAGCAGTAGCAGCGATAGCGATTGAGCATGAGAAAGCACGACAAGTTGGTCTCTTGATCTCCATTTCACTCGATGCTCAGTGATGAAGGTCGCGATTGATTTGACTAGCAGAAAAAGAAGTAGGGGTATCCAAGACTGTCTCAAAGGGACGAGCGAAAAAGGAAGAAGCGCAACCAACAGCCCCGAAACCACCGCTCAAGCACTGGGGCCCGGCTCCTCGTCATTCGGCTCGTAAGTGGGGGGATGGTCAGCGGGGGGAGACGCAGGCACTGCAAGTCCATCTGGGATCACCTCTTCGGTAATCGGCTCGAGTCTCTCAGGCCCATACACCATCGCCCCCAGCCTAGCATACTGGTCTTCGACGACGCCATCCATGCCCTGCTTTCCCACTCGCAGCTTCGACTCCTTCTCCGTCTGGCAAAGTGAGCAACACAAGCAGCAGCACGACTTGATGCTATCGGTCGCGATGTTGCCCTCTAGGTTATAGCGGTCGCGGAATTCTTTGAGCTGCATCCACTGCATGACGGCGTGTACGGGGCTGACGTAGGTGCAGAGACAACAGAAGATCATACACTGAAATTATGAGCCGGATAGATTCAAGGTGGAAGGGAACAGTGCTCACCGATGGGTTGATGCTGTTGTACGTGGTCATGTTACCGTCATTTTCGAGTCGATGCGACGTTTTGCCGAATGTGACGCATGGGCAGAAAGTAGTGACAAGGCCTGATGGATTAGCGTCGGTTTCCAGCTTTACTTTTCAGCGACAGACGTACAGAGATCGAACGGCACGAAGCATGCCCACAAGCTCGTTTTCCAAGGATTCTTCAGCGTTCTTGCATCGTGTACATCGACGGAGGCGGCGAGCTTGCTTTGGCCGTTGCGGTAGATCGCTTGCGTTTTGTCGATGATGTTGTTCATGGCGGATCTCCAGGAGCTAGCGGTGGTGGTCATGGTAGTAATGATGGGGCGGATAGTGTATGTTGTTGTTGAGTGAAGATGCTGTTGGAACTGAAGTTAGAGATTGAGTGACGTTCTGATCGTGAGAATAGAGCAGGAAGGTGCGCAGGTTAGTGAAGGAAGTGGCATTATCGGCATCCAGGATGTACCTGCCATGCATATTCATGGCTTCATGGATGCGTAAACACGTTGAATCTCCGTCTGGTAGGTTGGCGTCCTCCTCATCATTATGGGCTACTGCTAGGGTCTTCTACAGCACACAGAAGGTGTACCTTGGACACAACACACGCAGTTACGTATAGCGCAGGGCGCAGATCGTGTTCTCCTGCTGTGCCTTCAGGCCGCATTCCGACATCGAAAAACGAGATCGAAGGCCACCGTAATGCTGCCAACTCCCTCACGACAACACCACCTGGGCGCTCCTTCAGCAGCAACGGCATTCTGGCGTGATTCGCCATCTCACAATTTATGAAGGCATGAAGCGACTCCGCAAATGTGCCGATCCTGTCACTCTTCACTAGGATATGTCGCGCTGTTGGAATAATGGACGAAAAGCATCTGAACCTTCAAGCTCATGTCAAGCTCAACTGCATATCCTACAATTACTGCATTTAGCCGTATCTGGAGCACAATGTTCACGGGAGCACGTTGATTGGAATACCAAGACAGATGTGCATCCCGCCCGCGCCGCCAAGTGCGGCCTACAACTTTCCGTACATCACGACTGGCTGCGGGATGTGCATCTTCCTGACGCCGTCAAAATCGATGAATGTCGCTATTTGGTGGCTTTATGGCACTACACACCCGAACATTGGGAATTGACTGAGTACAAGAAGATGCGGTGCGCCTGGATGATCGTTTATCGCATTCGACACGATCTGTCTGCACTTTCAACACAATGAGATTCTTCACCGTGGCAGCAGCTCTCAGTGCTACTGTAGCCAACGCACAATACTCCGGTGACATTGTGCAATATTGGTATTGAGGAGCACTGTGTCTCCAAACTTTACTGACCATCGCGCAGGGTTGACCAATCTGGACTGCTAGCGAACAACTCTCTCATTGGTGGTCTACAGTCCCCTCCCTCGGGCTGGTTCGAAGCGGTAGTGCAAGCCTCCATATACGTGGCCGCGATCGAAAGCAAGAACGAGTCTCTTGCTTTTCAACAGCTTTCCGTGTCACATGCCGCCCACGACAGTCTAACATGGACTTTCCATGGCACCCGAAACTTCGGCAACATCTTCAAATCTGCGCAAGACATTGTAGCCAAGATCAACATCAGCGAGTCCGACGATCAATACTGGCGTGCAGCAGCCATTGGCAGAAGAGCAGCAATTCGGGTCACAAACGCACGAGAGGATGACATGCTGAACAACTTTGTCAATTACGTATATCAGCCAGCCACGCCGGGCGTCTATCAACGCACACCCGGTTCAGCATTCGTTGCTCCAGACACACCACAAGCCCGCTATCTTCGTACCTTTGGCGGCATTGGCGACGTGACCAAGTTCAGGGCTCCACCGCCACCGTCTGTCAATTCGACAGGCTACGAAGCAATTCTCAACTACGTAAAATCTCAGGGCGAACGAAACTCGACCGTACGCAAGCCATTCGATACCGAGACGGCGTTCTTCTGGCGCGAGTCTTCACCCATACAATGGAATCGCTTTGCCCACCAAGTCATTGGCAATAGATATGCCAAAGACGTGCTCTCATCCGCAAAGTTCTACGCTCAACTCAACTACGCGCACGCCAATGCTGCAATCGCAGGTTGGGACTCGAAGGGCTACTACAATACATGGCGTCCAGTCACTGCCGTCCGACGCACGGATATCTGGCTACCCAGCAAGCGTAATGTGAGCAACCCAACCTGGACCCCTTTGTTGGATCCCACGCCAAATCACCAGGAGTACATATCCACCCACGCCACGTTTGGTGGTGCAGCAGCGGCAGTGATTAGAGCATGGAACGGCGGTAAAGATGAGATCAACATCACGCAGAGTACCAATGCTACAGGATCGCCCGCGCTAGGTGTGCTGAGCAGAAGCTACACAAGCATCAAAAGAGCTGTGAAGGAGAACGGTGACAGTCGAGTCTTTGGAGGCGTAAGTTCTCCCGAATGCCCATTGAAGGATGCGACTAACGATACTAGATTCATTTTCAGTTTGCGAGTGATGTCGGTAGCGAGATTGGCGACGCAGTTGGGCGAGCGACTCTGGCGGCTTTTGACAAGAATTGGGACAAGTTCTAGACATACGAAAGAATCAAAAAGGCATCACGCAGAAACAGCGAAGAACAATGGCCCCTGTGAGACTGCTGACTCACAAGCAAACAGAAAAAGCTGGTAGAAATTCTAAGCGGGCTTGCGAACGTATGTGCCACTAGGACTCCACATTGAGGCGCTTCTGTCACGGGCGATTTGTGTGACATCTTCGCCGACAGCTACTTGTGTCATGTGAAAGTCGTTCGTGAGTGGGTTTGAAGACTGACAGGATCTAAATGGAACACATGAAGGGGCAATAATGTTGTGTCCTAAGACGTGTCAACGTTGGTGGCATAAGGGAAGGTTGAAGTGGAGGACTCTTGTAACAACGGAATGAAGGCCGCTTCCTTGGCGAGAGCCCCACTGCGCGACATATCTGAGCTCGTCATCCATGGATTGCAGTCGCTTTGCCACTGCAACACCCTTTTCTTATATCAAGCCAGCAGCAGCTTCAATGCTGCCATTTGGTGTTGCAGCTTTCCGCCATGGTGCTCCTTGTAGATCTGGACGATGAGCCGGCCTCGCCACCTTCACATGCCGCCCGCGCGGCCGAGCTCATGCGCAATGTGAAGCCGGTGCACCATTCGCTTGCTCCAACAGTGGCAGAGAGTGAAGGATCCGCGTCGGTGGCGGCAGAAGAGAGGGCCAATCCCAACATCAACGGCTTTAGCGCTGCTCTGAGCTGCTATCCGTGAGCCTGACACCTCAGCAAGGACTCGATTCCGCGCTCTGATGCATGCTAACCACCAAGATAACACAGTATAGTACGGCAGCTCGCCGGGCAGCTCGATCTCAACACGCTGCACGACCTATCGCGCACGTGTAGGCAGTTTCGTGCCAATCTGCTCGAATATCGCGATCTTGTCAAGCATACATTGCACTGCTACAACGAGCAAGATGATCTCGGGACGAAGCTGGGCGCGCCTTTGCGTGAGGCTCGGTTCAACTTCTCGTCATCGAGACAGTTGACCAGTGGACGCGTTGGTAAATGCGCACGCGACATGGTCGGCGACTGTCAGCGTTGCGGAACTGTAGTGTGTCGGGTGAGTATGCTCGTCGTATGGCGCATAGCAAGAGTGCTGACAGGCCAAGAACTGCATCATGAAACCGCCTCCAACTCCATCTCTAAGGGCCAGACATAGGCGACTATGTCGCACGTGTAATAAGGCACCGCTCCCGCTTCTCGTGGCTGCGTTCAGACCCCGCACATTGTCCTCAGACTCGTCCTCTCCATCGAGATCGCCAGTTCCGAACTTAGTCGAGCTAGAAGACGACAACGAGAATCTACGAGCCTTCACCGCACCTGCATTCGAACGAACACCCTGTAATTGCGATAACGTGGTCTGGCTTTGTGCGCCTTGTGGCAAGGATCTCAGGAACGCAGACACCATGTACGTTCGTGCATGGACTTGGCGTACGCGGCACAGCAACTACCTAGGCGGCCTGGGAACAGGCGTTGGCGAAGGCAACGAAGGCGTGGAATGCGGAAGAGGCTCGACCTGCCTCGGCGCAAAGATCGTCGAGCACGAGACGTGCGAGCAGGAGATATTGGACGTACTGGCTGCTGAAACCAACTCACCCGACGCAACTGAGCGCTGGAAGGGAACGAGTTACTTTGCGCAGGAAATTGAGGGCATTGGTGGTGTCCTCAAGGTCAAGCACAAGAAGCAGGTACGTGTTGGTGAGTGCGTCAAGCACTATGAGGATGAGCGAGAAAAAGCAATACAGTATCTCGAGCGCGAGGTGTCTGGCACACTCAGGAGCTGGTGTTCTTGGTGTGAACGCGTTGTTCTAGGCGAGAAGGATAAGGCTACAGTCGCTGGACTACCACTTGCATCTAGTGGTTCCAGTTCAGTATCATCCAGCAAGTCGAAATGAGCAAAATTTAGGGCTTTCGGCTCATCGTCACTTTTTACGCTCTTTGTCTTTCCCAGTTCAGCTTACGTCCTGCCTCATTCGTCCTACCCCATCCTTGACCATGACTATGGTATTAAAAAGAGCGGTGTTGAAGATCAATCGCAACGCGCCACATCAATTCTCACCGTCTTCAAAGACTAAGTGGTTCGGCGACTCATCAACGTGGCGGATTACCTCAGCCGTTGCTTGCAGCTTCATTCGCCGACCAATGCGAGCGATGTCTGCGAACAGGTTTCCCCGACTTGCTGTCGAGGTAGTAGCTGAGACGTTGTGCCGAAGTCGTCAGCATCAGCCCTGCCTACCGTACGAGCTGCGTGTCAGCCGTCGGATCACAACCGAGCTTGATATTGCCTTGGCAACTGCAAACCAGGTGCCTTGGTATTGTATGTCACCATGTCAAAGGGTGAATATATCAGAGCCCAATGCACTACTATCGAATGACCGGTCAGCTTACTGGCCACGAAAAGTACTACTGAGGCGGGATATTGTCCTTGCTAGAGAAAGCAGGTGGCTGCAGTCTTCCCAGGTTGCTTTGACTTTGGCGCTGAACCTCACCGACTTGCGTTATAACCATGTCTCAAATGTAACCTCGAGAGTGGACATGGAGTAGACATGTGTTGTGCACTCGTGTATAAGGGCACACGCCAGATCACAAGGTCCTTGAAAGGATCAAACTTGCCAGCACTCTAGCTTCCGCGAGAAGAACAGCAAGCATACCATGACTGCTTACTATGCAGTCGTTGGATCCGAGCAGACTTCAGAGTGTCTGACCGGTACCAATTCGTACTACTTGTCTACTGCCAGCTCGCCTTACACGAGTTCTTTCGAGGCATATCCAGACGACCTGTCCTTGGCATCACACGTTGACGAAAGCGTTTGCAATGCCGCGTCTTACTACACACACTGGGAGAGCCCCTATCAATGGAACACTCGCAAGGGAAGACCACTCATCAATCCTATGGAATACTCCTACGTTCCTTTGACAGCAAGGCAACATTCGGACTTTTACTCGGCCTCCAACAGAAATAGCCCAAAGGAAGCGCCTTCAGCATGTTCGTCACTCTCACCTCGGTCCTCGACACAAGACTCTGCATGCGACGAGGATCTGAACCCGACAACTTCGCTGCGCAAACGGGGACGACCACGTACACGCGACATGAATGCACCGTCACAAGACACAGGACGTTCAGCATGCTTGCCACACAAGCAGGTGGAGCGCAAATACAGAGAGGGGCTGAACATGGAGTTTGAGCGGCTAAGGAGGGCGGTGCCCACGCTGCCTCAAGGCAAGGACGCAAACGTGATGGGAACGTCGAAACCGAGCAAGGGGATGGTGTTGGCTGCAGCGATTGATTATATTGGGAGTGTGGAGAGGGAGAGGGATGCTGTGAGGAAGGAGGTGGAGGTGTTGCGGATGCTGATGTAAGACAAGGTCTGGGGTTGCCGCGGACAGAGCTCACTAGCGCGAACGGTGGCGGGAAAGGCGGGGCACACCATGCCGGATGTGAGCGTGGACCGAGGCAGGCATGACGCTGGACAAAGTATCTCGTGCTGACGGGGACGTAAGGTTAAGGAGGCGCCTGGCCCTCAATTGGCTTTAATACAAACGTCGCATTCAAGCACTTGAATTATTTTGGTACTTTTCGAATACTGAAGCCATCCCAACACCAAGAACTCATCAAGATGGTCGACGTTCCGCCGTTCGAGCACTCGGCCATGGAGGGCATCGCGAAGACGTGCGCCACGACGCGCGCCTCGTTCCTCTCGCACAAGACGCGGCCGATTGCGTTCCGGCAGCAGCAGCTGCGCAAGCTGTACTGGGCGTTCAAGGACAACGAGGCGCTCATCACCGAGGCGTGCAAGCGCGACCTGGGCAAGTCGACGTTTGAGACGTACCTGGTGGAGATTTCGTGGTGCATGAACGACTGCGTGTGGATGGCCAACAACCTGCCGCGCTTTGCAAAGGACGAGAAGCCCGCCGACATTGCCTTCACCAACAAGTTTGTCGGCCCGCGCATCAGGAAGGACCCGCTGGGCACCGCGCTCATCATTGGCGCCTACAACTTCCCCTTCCAGCTCACCATCGGGCCCCTCATCGGCGCCATCGCCGCGGGCTGTACCGCGGTCGTGAAGCCGTCCGAGTCTGCGCCGCACGCCGCCGCCGTCATCCAGAAGGTGCTGGCCGAGGCGCTGGACCCAACGTGCTACACGGTGGTGCAGGGCGCCATCCCCGAGACGACGGCGCTGCTCGAGCAGAAGTGGGATACCATCTTCTACACGGGCTCCGAGGGCGTCGCGCGCATCATCGCGAAGAAGGCCGCCGAGACGCTGACGCCGCTGGTGCTCGAGCTGGGCGGGCGCAACCCGGCCATCATCACCAAGAATGCCGACCCCAAGCTGGCCGCGAAGAGGCTGCTGTGGGCGAAGACGCTCAACGCGGGCCAGGTCTGCGTCAGCCAGAACTGCACCTTCATCGACCGCGAGATCGTGCCTGCCTTCGTCGCCGAGATGAAGAACGCCCTGGCCGAGTTCTACCCCAACGGCGCGCGCAACTCGCCCGACTACGGCCGCATCGTCAACCAGAAGCAGTTCCAGCGCCTCAAGAAGATGCTCGACTCCACCAGCGGCACGATTGTCGTCGGCGGCACCATGGACGAGGCCGACCTCTTCATCGAGCCCACCGTCGTCCAGGTGAATGACATCAACGACTCGCTCGTCACCGACGAGAGCTTCGGCCCGCTGCTGCCCATCCTGCCCGTCGCCAACCTCGACGAGGCCATCCGCATGGCCAACGAGACCCACGACACGCCCCTGGGCACGTATGCGTTTGGCAACAAGGCCGACATGGAGCAGGTCCTCAACCAGACGCGCTCGGGCGGCGCCTCGATGAACGACGGCTTCTTCCACGCCTCCATCCCCACGCTCGCGTTCGGCGGTGTCGGCACATCTGGCCAGGGCGCCTACCGTGGCAAGGCCTCCTTTGACGTCTTCACCCACCGCCGCTCTGTGACCACCACGCCCGCGTGGCTCGAGGGCCTGATGGACGTGCGATACCCGCCGTACACGGCCAAGAAGCAGAAGAAGTTTGCCGGCATGAACGCGCTGAAGCCCAACTTTGACCGCCAAGGACAGGCGCTGGGCTGGGGGAGCTGGTTTCTGGGACTGCTGGGCTTGAAGAGTCTCGCAGTGCTTCTGGGTCAGTAGATTACTCTCAAATGAATACACACTCGAGTTAACACATTGCAGCGGCCATCGGTATCAGACAGTATCTCCAGCGGAGAAGCAAGTTGTAAATCGTGTGCTGTTATCCTTATCAAGTCCTGGATGTATTCAAAGGGTCGTCTTACTTCCTCTTCCGGTCAGTTCCGTGATGCAAGTTCGTGAAAATGACCGTCTGAGACATTTTGAACGCACTGAGCAGCTAACACCAAGCAAACATGGCAGCCAGTCTCATCTGAGAATAAGACAGCATACAGCCATGTCTTTGCACAAACACGCGAGCTCGGCAAGCAAGACAATGCCTCTTCCAGACATTGTTAATAAGTGGTCGCAAGAGAAGAGCGGCACCAATTCCACTCCAGATACCACACTTGAATGCGAAACACTATTGCACCATCAATCATGTCGCTCGCCATTGCACCAGTACCAGCTCATGTACCACCTCCTATGCTGCAACAAACACCAGTACCCGCACCAGCGCCCGCGCCCCAACCTACCCCCACGCCAAAGCCCCTCGTTCGCATCGTAACTCCACTAGACGACACCTACAGCTACATTTGCTCCACCTCCTCCGACACCTCCGATACATCCATGCCTTTGTGGTTCAAGCCACGAACTTGTCAACCAACTCCGCCATTCTCGGACGCCTCTCATGTTGCACACATGAGCATGGCGAACGATCTTTACTACGGCGTCGGGCCGCTATATGACGATGACGGATATGCGAGACGGAAATATGTCGTGTGGAATCGCTTGGGGCTTGTGCAGGTCGAGAGGTGGGAGAGGGTGCATGGGGCGGGGAGGAGAGAGGAAGTGGGGATGGGTAAGGTCAGGGTCAAGGTGAGGAGGAGGGGGGAGGGGTTGGTGTGTGTTCGGCGGAGGGGATAAATGATAGGGGTATCGGGTGGTGGATAGAGGGAATCAGAAGGTGGCTGATCCCACGAACGATCTGGATTCCTCGTACAAAATCTTCATCTGGGGGGGGGGGGGGGGGGGGGG
>Ga0265798_10008019_pt1 | contig 13546 bp, 15 predicted proteins | sample P3T30metagenome_FD_192430 | JGI IMG/M metagenome (GOLD analysis project Ga0265798, IMG submission 192430) | Plant litter microbial communities from East Loma Ridge, Irvine, California - P3 T30 | ecosystem: Environmental > Terrestrial > Plant litter > Unclassified | place: USA: California...
GCTTCATGGTGGCGGGTGCGCGCAGCCTGGCGGCGACCCTGGCCGACCATGGCGTGCCGGTGTATGCGTATCGCTTTTCGTATGTGGCCGAGTCGATCGGCAAGCCGGGCGCCGGGCATGCAACCGACATCCCTTATTTCTTCGATACGGTGAAGATCAAGTATGCCGACGGGGCCACGGCCAAGGACATCGGCGTCGGCAAGGCGATGAGCATGTATATGGTCAACTTCGCGAAGACCGGCAATCCGAATGGCAGCGGCTTGCCGGCATGGCCGCGCTATGCGCGCTCAAGCGACGGGTTGATGGATTTCGCCGAGAGCGGCAAACCGGTGGCGCTGAAAGACCCATGGGCTGCCGAGATCGACGCCGCCAGCCAGGCTGCGGCCGACAAAAAATAAGTCGACCGCCAAGGAAGACGCGATGCTCACTGCCCTGCGCGACTTGATGCAACCGCCGCCCGGCCTGGAATTCGATTTCAGCCAGCCGCGCGGCGAGCCGGCGCTGACGCCGCAGGACGGCATTTCATGGCAAGTGTTCGCCAATCCGGTTTCGCTGTTCATCGGCGGCGTGGCGGCGGTGTTGCTCGAATTGGCCGAGCCGTCGGTGCGTTCCGGCGTGTGGGACCACAGCAGCTTTGCGCGCGATCCGCAGATGCGCTTGAAGCGTACCGGCTTCGCGGCCATGATGACTGTCTACGGACCGCGCACGGAGACTGAAAAACTGATCGCGCGCGTGGTGCGCATGCACGGGTACGTCAACGGCACCACGCCTGGCGGCGTGGCGTATCGCGCCAACGATCCGCGCCTGCTCGACTGGGTGCAGGCCACCGCGACCTTCGGCTTCAGCGGCGCCTATGATGCGTATGTGCGCCCTTTGTCCAGGCTTGAGAAGGATGCCGCGTTTGCCGAAAGCGCAGCCTCCGCGCAGCTGTACGGCGCCAGCGGCGCGCCGCGTACCTGGGCCGAGTGGGAAGCCTTGCTGGCCGTCACCGCGCCGCAACTCGAAGGCTCGCACGTCCTGGAAGAGTTCCTGCGCATCATGAACGAGGCCCCGATCCTGCCCGCGCCGCTGCGTCCGCTACAGCGCCTGCTGGTGCGGGCCGCCGTGCAGATCACGCCCGAGCCGGTGCGCTCGCTGCCGCAGTTGCAGGGCCGCGGCCTGCGCACCGGGGAAGCGACAATCGTGCGCGCCTTGGCCAAAATGGCGGGCCTGCTGCCGCTGGGCGATACACCCCCAAGGCAGGCCGCGCGGCGCCTGGCTAGATAAACCCGAGCGTCAATCCCTTCAGCGTCGCGGCCGTCCGGGTCGAGCAATCGAGCTTGCGGAAAATGCTTTCGACATGGGTGCGCACCGTCGACGGACTGATCTGCAATTCACGCGCGACTTCCTTGTTGCTCTCCCCAAGACTGATGCGACGCAACACCGCCGCCTCGCGCTGCGACAACAGCTTCCTGCGCTGCGCCGATTCACCCGCGTCGAGCTGCCGGCCGTCGGCCGCCGCCAGCACGCAGTCGACCGCCTGCAAATCGAACAGTCCCGCCCCGGCATCGTGCGCCAGCTGGCGCGCCGCTTCTCGAGCGGTGCAAGCCGCACGCCAGGGTCGCGGCATGCACAATGCTGCATAGGCGGCGGCCGCTGCCAGCAGCCGTTGCGGCATCGCCAGCGTGCCGGCATCGAGATCGCGGTGGTAGCCGCTGCCATCGAGCCGCTCGTAGACATGCGAAGCCAGCGCGGCCTCGGCGCGCAGTGAAGGAATCTGCACGCCGGCCCGCGCCGTCCAGTACGGCACCAGGCGCACTTTTTCCCAGTCCGCCGCAGCCAGGGTGCCGGGCCGCTCCCAGACCGAGTTCGGCACTGCCGCGCGCCCGATGCCGTGAATCAGCGCGGCGCGGCCCAGGCAGCGCTGCTGGCTCGCCGGCAAGCCGGCCAGGGCGGCCGCCCGTTCGACCAGTTCCGCCACCCGCCGCGAGTAGCCGAGCAACCAGGGCAGCTTCAACTCGATCATGTCCGACACGATGGTCAGCGCCACCTGTTCGCCTTCGGCAGGGAGCGCCAAATCGCACGGCGCCACGTCGACCGCCTGCAGCCATGCAGCGGCATGCGCCGTCACCATGCACACCAAGTCCGCCGGATACTTACGGTCTGCGCGCGCGGCGATCATCCGCAGCGCCTCATCCAAGCCATGCGCCCGCGTCAGGATGTCGAGGTCGCTCGCTAAATTGACGTGGTAGACCAGGCGCGGAATGTGCGGGTCGCGCAGGCGCTCGGGCATACCGCTGCCATCGTAATGTTCCCATACGCGCCGTAGACCGGTCTCGACCTGGGCCGGCAGCCCCAGCGCTTGCGCGATCGCGCCCGACACGTCGCAATGGATGCGCGCCAGCGGCGCCACGCTGGTAAAGCTTAGTTTGGTATCGGGCGGCAGGGTCTGCGTGAGCAGCGCGTCGCGTCCACCGACATCATCGCCCAGCAATGCTGAAAATCCACTGGCGTTGGCGGTGCAACCGGACCAGCGCAGCAGCGTCACCAGCCGCGCGTGATCGCAGGCCGCGGCGTCGGCGCCATCCTCCAGCGCCAGGCGTTGCGCCAGCGCGGCCGAACGCAGCGACTGGCCGGCCGCCTGGCCCATGCTCAGGTCGCCCACCAGGGCCACCAGTTGCACGGCTTCATCGACAGTAACGGTGTGGTCTGCTCCCATTTTTTCACTCTAGCGCGAAAGCCCGAACGCGGCAATATCGGCGCCGCCGCTTCATACGCGATGCCGGGCGCGGATCAAGTCCGCTGCCCGCTCGCCGATGACGACGCAGGGCGCCATCGTGTTGCCAGTCGTGATGCGCGGCATGATCGAGGCGTCGGCGATGCGCAGATTGTCGATGCCATAGACCTGCAGCTTGCCGTCCACCACCGACATCGCGTCGCGCCCCATTTTGGCCGTGCACGACTGGTGCCAGTAGGTGACCGCGCCATTGCGCAGATACTGTTCCATGTCTTGGCGGCCAAGGTTGCCGGGCATGCTCTCGCCCTTGACCAGGTTGCCGAACGCGCTGGCGTTGCCCAGCTCGCGACACATCTGCACGCTGGCCAGCGCCGCACGCATATCGTCGGGGTCGCTCAAGGTATTGGCGCGGATGATCATGGAGTCATTTGCTTCCGGCCCCGACAGCAGCAGTTCGCCACGGCTCTTCGGATGGGCCAGGCCGGCGAACATGGTCCAGCCATGCTCGGGCACGCCGCGCGCCGCGTTTTCGGCGCTCGGCACCGGAAACTCGACCTGGCAGTGCAGCATGTCGGGCGCGTCGAGCGACGGGTCGCTCTTCCAGTACAACGTCGCTTCCGAACCGCCGTTACCGACCTGCTGCGGCTGCGCATATTCCCAGATGCAGCCGAACGACACGTGGTCCTGGTGGTTCTGGCCGACGCCCGGCAAGTGCTGGCGCACGGCGATGCCGTGGCGCTTGAGCTCGCCCTCGGGACCGATCCCGGACTGCATCAGCAGCTTCGGCGTGTTGACCGCGCCGAGCGACAGGATCACTTCGCGCGTGCTGCCAAAGCGGCGCAGGCGGCCTTCATGGATGACCTCGACGCCGGTCACCATGTTCTGTTCGAAGACCAGCCGGGACACCAGCGCATCGGTGAGTACGGTCAGGTTGGGCTGCGCCATCTTCGGGTAGGTGTATGAGCGGAACAGCGACAATCGCTTGCCGTCGCGGATGCGCAAGTCATTGATCGCGGCGCCACCGTCGCCTTCCATCATCGCGCCATTCGGGCTGTCAAAGGTGGGTACGCCGAGCGCGCGCGCGGCCTCTAACATCAGGGTCGCAGTCGGCTGCGGCTGGTGCGCCGGCGCCACGTAGACCGGGCCACCCTGCCCGCGCCGCTCCGGGTCCGCCGGCCCGTGCCAGTCTTCGATGCGGCGGTAGATCTGCAACACCGATGCGTAGTTCCAGGCGTCGTCGCCCGCTTCTTGCGCAAAATAATTCCAGTCGCTGCGGTGGCCACGCGTCCACACCATCACATTGATGCTCGAGCCGCCGCCCAGGACTTTGCCCATGTTCATCGGGATCGAGCGGCCGTTGAGCTGGGGATTAGGCTGCGCCATGAAGCCCCAATCGCGCTCGCTGCCCAGGTTGAGCGGCCATTGCGCCGGCTCGATCACGCTGGCCACCTCGTCGCTGCCGCCCGCTTCCAGCAGCAAGACCTGCACTTCCGGGTTCTCGGCCAGCCTTGCGGCGACCACCGAGCCAGACGAGCCGGCGCCGCAGACGATGAAGTCGTAGTGGGTTCTCGAAGCGACCGCTTGCGCCGCTTGGTTGCGGCGGACCGCTAGTGCTAAGGCTTGTTCGGTAGCGAAAGACGTGTTCATTCTTGATTCTCCGATTGCACTTACGTTGAAGGTTGGCGCCATTGCGACGGGGCGACGGCGCGAGAAAATGGCGCCTAGATGGTCGGGATCGTCCCGCCATCGATAACGAACTCGGCGCCGTGGATCGATGCCGCCAGCGGCGACAGCAGAAACGCCACCAGATCGGCCACCTCTTGCGGCCTGCCGGGTCGGCCGAGCGGGATCCCGCCCAGTGACGCCATCAGCTGCTGCCTGGCGTCGTCTTCGCTGCAGTCCCAGTGCTGCGCCAGGCGCGCGACCATTGCCTGGGCGGCCGAGGTTTCGATGAAGCCGGGCGCGATGCTATTGACGCGCACGCCGCGCGGGCCGAACTCGTTGGCCAGCGATTTGCTGTAGTTGGCCAGCGCCGCCTTAGCGGCGGCATACGCCACGGTCGACTCGAACAGGGGCATGCGGCGCTGGATCGAGGTGATATGGACGATGGCGCCGGCGCCGCGCGCCAGCATGGCCGGCAGCAAGGCGCGGTCGATCCGCACGGCCGCCATCAGGTTCACTTGCAGGGCTGCATCCCACAGCGCGTCGTCCAGCGCCAGCGCGCCGCCGCCGGGTGCGGACGAACCGCCGACGTTGTTGACCAAAAAATCGACGTGGCCGAACTCGCGCTGTATGGCCTCGGCAACCTGCCCTGCTCCCTCAGCCGTTGCCACATCCGCCGCGAGATAGCGCACGCCAGGTAGCGGCGCCTGCGGCAGGCGGCGCGCCGTCGCGATCACGGTCGCGCCGTCCCGCACCAGCTTGCGCACGATGGCCTCGCCCATGCCTTGCGTGCCGCCGGTGACGAGCGCCTGTTTGCCGGCGAATGGAGCGGCGCTCACGGCTTGATCTCCAGCGAGCGGATGCCGTGCGCATCGAGCACGAAGTGGAACTTGAGGCTAATGGGACTGCCGGGGAATTGTCCGCGCACGGTGGCTTGCAGGGTGTGCGCGCCGTCGGCTGTTTGTTCGAGTCCGGCCGCTTCGATCGTGGCGTTGTAGCGCATGCCCGTGTCGCGTGCCCAGGCCGCGATCTCGTCGCGCCCGCGCCGCAGGTGTCCCTCGTCGAGGACGGTGGCGTCGGCATCGAAGCAGCTGGCGAGGCGCTCCGAATCCTGCTCGTTGGCGGCTGCGATATAGGTTTGGATGGCTTGCGGTAGATGGTTCATGTCGTTCTCCTGAAGTTGTGCAGCCAGTCTAGATTCGGGCATCATTGCGAAAAAGGAGGCAAATGGACATGCGTTATGAACCGATGGTTCAGAATCGGGCGCTATGAGTTCGCTCGATCTGATCCGACTATTTTTGGCCGTGGCCGAAGAGCGCAGCTTTACGCAGGCCGCGCGGCGGCTGGAGCTGACCCCGACCGCGGTCAGCAAGGGCGTGCGTGCGCTCGAGAAAAAGCACGGCGTGCCGCTGTTCGTACGCACCACGCGCAGTGTCTCGCTGAACGACGCCGGCGCAAGCCTGCTGGCCGCCCTCAAGCCGGCCGTTAGCCAGATCGAAGAAGCGTTCAGCGAACTGGCGCGCTTCCAGAGCCGGCCGTCCGGCCACGTGCGGCTGACCGCGCCGCGCACCTTCGGCTACCTGGTCGCGCGCCACCTGGTACCGCGCCTGCGCGCCGCCTACCCCGACATCAGCGTCGACCTGTCGCTCGACGACGGCCTGGTCGACCTGGTAGCGGACGGCTACGACGCCGGCATCCGGCTGGGAAAATCGGTGGCGCAGGACATGGTCGCCATCCGCCTCAGCCGTCCGTTGACGTGGTCGCTGGTGTCGGCGCCCGGCTACTTCGCGCAATCGGGCACACCCGAACGGCCGCACGACCTGCTGCGGCATCGCACGCTGCGCTATCGCTTCTCGACGTCGAGTCGCCTGCCGCCGTGGAAGCTGCTTGGTGCGGATGGCGAACTGCTGCTCGATACTGACGCTGCACTCACTGCCAATGACACGCAGATGCTTGCCGAGTGGGCGCGTCAGGGGCTGGGCGTCGCCTACCTGCCCGACCTAGAGATCGCGGACGATGTGCAAGCGGGACGCCTGGTGCGGGTGCTGACGGAATGCGTTCCCGCGACTTCCGGCCTGCATTTGTACTTCCCGATGCGCACCCAGCACCAGCCCAAGATTCGGGCGTTGATCGAACAAGTGACGCAACTGGCGGGCGAAGGCGCGTTCGACATCACGTGCGATCGCTAGTGAGCTTGTTATTTAGCGGGTGGCGGTGACGGCGTCGAGGATGACCTTGGCGACATCGTCCGGGCGCGACTGCTGCGGCACGTGGCTGGCTGGCAGTTCGGTGGTCTTGGCGTTGATTTTCTTTGCCATGGCGCGCTGCAGGCTTGGGGCGATCATGCGGTCCTGGGTGCTGACGATGAACCAGGATGGCTTGGTTTTCCAGGCGGCGACGGAGACTTTCTCGGCGAAGGCGCTGGCGCGGATCGGGCCCTGGGTCGAGGTCATCACTGCGGCTTGCACCGCCGGCACATCCTGGGCGAAGTCTTCGCGCATGACTGCTTCCGGCAGTCTCAGAAAACCTTCTTCATCGGCGACGAAGCGCTTGGTGCCTGGGGCAGCGGGATAGCCTGCGCCGGTGTCGGCAGTGGACTTGCCTGCATCGGGCGCAAAGGCGGCGACGTACACCAAGCTGCGCACCTTGTCGTTCTGGCCGGCTTCGGTGATCACGGTGCCGCCCCAGGAATGGCCGACCAGTACGACCTTGCCGGGCTGGATCGCGATCGCGCGGCGGGTTGCGGCGACGTCGTCAGCGAGGGATGTCAGCGGGTTCTGGACGGCGGTGACTTTTACACCTTGGGCTTGCAGCAGCGGGATGACCTCGGACCAGTCTGAGCCGTCAGCGAAGGCGCCGTGAACGATGACAACCGAGGGCTTGGTGCTGTCGTTGACCGGGGCTGCGCTGGCTCCCGTGATGGAGACAGCGAAGACGGCTGCGATGGCGAGCAGACGTAGTGATGTTTGGACGGTTTTCATGAAGGTCTCCCTGGGCGTGATGGATAAGTCAGGCCAGTGTAGAGAGGGCCGCGTGGGAGCGATATCGGTTGAATAACCGATGGGGAAAGAATAGATTCGTAATTTCGCGATGAAATCAAGCCTATCGAACGTTCAACGGCAATCGCCACTTTGCAACCCCAATACGCTGCCATCGCAATGGAGATGAGGTCCGTTCGAACGCGCGAACCACAGCAGAAACCGCGTTTCGATTAGTCCATTGCGCTCGACACTTTCGGTTCAATAAACTGCGTCAGGATGACAGGAGCATCTAGATCTCCATCGGCCTATTGGATGGGTTGACAGTCCCGTCATCGATTAGTGCGTCCGTATTTTCTCTTAGCCTAACTGGACATCGAAAGGCCAGAGGAAATACGGCCCGAATCGCGATTTTGCAACGTATTCAATGCCAGCCTGCTCGCCCTTCTCGGTCGGTCCATACTTGCCATCGCCGAAGGACTCGATATACCCAGCCATAGCGGCGCGCTCCAGCACCTGAGCGGTCTTCAAGCCAAGTTTCTGCCCAAGCTTAGACGTCGTCACCTTTCCTGCATCCGCCCCTTCTTCGCTCGCGACTGCCACTTCGGGCTCGTCCGGTACTCGCTGTGGTGAGGCGTGCAGCTCGTCACTGATGCGGATGAGGCGCTGGGCTTCTTCGTAAGCGTCCTTGTAAAGCTGCGCGTCTTCTGAACGGCGGATCAGAATCCCCATCTCGTTATTATTGACTTGGCTGAATTCATAGAGGTTAAGACTGGTAATAATGCACAGCTCTTCGCTCATGTAGCATTTGGCATGCAGGTTCTTGCAAAAGCTTGTACGCACATACGGCAAGCTACGCAGCCACTCCATTTCAGCAGGCTGTAATTCGCTTTTTCCGTACACAATCCTCACATCAATCTTGAGTCGGTCCTTGTCGACTAACAGCTCCTTGATTCGGTCGTTCAACCGCAAGAATGGACTGATCAAAATTACGCGATCTCTGGCGTCTTTGATCAACTCTTCAAGAAAATAATTGGTGCCACTCGTATTTAGAAATTTCGCCATACTTAATGTGTAATCGTTTGCTCTGGGTGGCGCTGTGCCTGCCCTCTTCATGATGCAGCCCTCTTGCGGCGGGCACAGCTACGATTGTATCGCTCAATTTCAGCCGGAAGAGTCCGAAAGACTTTGATGAACACAATTCCGACATGTACTCTACGTGAAGACGAAAAAAAGCCCCAACGCGTGGGGCTCATCTTCAATATGCTTTGGCGGAAGCGGTGAGATTCGAACTCACGAACGGCTCACACCGTCGGCAGTTTTCAAGACTCCCGCCTATACCTTAAAAATCAAACTCTTGGCGCGAAATCGTTTCCGCAGGTAGAGCAATTTATGGATACCCAAGCCATTGTTTATATTGGTTTGTGGGCATACTTGCGGAAACGATTTTCGGGCTCAAAACCAATGCCGTAGAATCGCTTCAGCACAGGAGGGTAGCCATGGGCAACGAGATTTACGACGAACTGGACGAACTGCCGGCGCCGCCGCGAGTTGACATTCCAGCAACCGATCTGGTGCTGCTGGAGCGGGCTGCGCACGCGATCGGAGCGCGGTTTGAAGAGGTTGACGGCGAAGGCTACGGCAACCTGCACTTCGACAATGGGCGCGTGGTCAATGCCTGGAACCCGCTCGCGTTCAGTGGGGACGCCTTCGAGTTGACCGTAAATTTAGGGCTGCATCTCGATTTCGCAATGGGTATGGTTGTCGCGTACTCTGGAAGGCGATACGAGAAGCAAAGCGTGGAACATCTTGAGCCTGATGAGAATGCTGCGGCTCGCCGCGCCATCACCCGCGCCGCGGCAGAGATCGGGCGGTAGCGCCCTACTTCGGCCAGGCCTGAACCGTCTTCGCGTGGCGCGCCGCACATACCGCATATTGCGTGATGAGTCCGTTACCCCACTCCTGCCAGTCGTCATAATCGGGTGCAGTCGGTCGCTCGATCGGCGGGCATAGAGTCGCCAACTCGCTATCGAGGGATGCTTTTGTTGGCGGCGTCGATTGCGGCGTCGAGGTTGCGCACGCGGTCAGGAGTAGGCTTGCAATCAGCAGGCAGAGGCGTGGTATTACGGACATTACGCAGCTCCTTGGTCAGCGCCGTCATCTTCGGCGCCAGGGTGGATTGGATGGCGCCGAACTCTGTCGCGGCGCGGCGCACCTCGGCTGCGTCAGCCTGCAGCGTGGTGAGCGCGTCCTCGGACAGAGTGGCGCGGAACTCGGCATGTCCACGGCGCAGCTCAGCGATCTCGGCGTCGTGGCGCCAGCCGTTCGCGAACCAGCCAGCGGCGCCGGCCAGCAGCATGCCGACAAGCGCGGCGCTGGCGGCCGCCAGTGCGCGGTACTGAGCGGGGATCATGGAATCACCTTCAGGGCCTCGATCGTCAGGAAGCGGCGCTCCTGGTAGCCGATGGCGTCGCCGATCCGCTCCGTCTTGCGTCCCATGTTCACGCAGTCCGACACGCCGTCGATGTCGTCCACGTCGGCGAAGCGGTTCAGGTTGTTCAGCTGCCAGAACCAACCGGCCGACAGCGCCGCGCCGGCGTCGGTGGCCAGCCAGGCACCGATCGTGTCGCGCGGGATGCCGAAGAAGTCGGCGCACGCATTGTGGTTCGCGGCGCCGGTCAGCTGCATCCAGCCGGCGCCGCGCGTGCGCCAGCCGTCACCGCTGTCCGGCCCACGATTGCCCATCCGGTTCGCGTAGGCGATGTCGGCGATCGCCTGCTGGTCCGCCGCGTGGGTGCTGGTGCGACCAAACTGCTCGGCCTGCTGCGGGGTGAAGCGCTGGACCGTCCGCGTGTTGAACGTCGACAGGATCGCAGTCGGCGTGTAGTTCAGGTTCTCGCGCTTGCGCACGAAGCCGCCGCTCTCGTGCGCCACCTGGGCGAGGAAGTGCGCCAGGCGCCGGCGGGTGCTGATCCCGAAGCGGTCAATTGCTGGCTGGACTGCAGCGGCAACGGCGGCCGCGTTGGCGCCACACTGCGGCGCGACGTGGCGGATGATCGATGTGGTGACGATCATGGTCGGCCTCGCACGTCACGCACCACGTCGGCAATCGTCGCGGCGCGGTTCTTCTCGATGTAGTTGAACAGCCAGCGCACGATGGCCCAGCCCGGCAGCCCGCAGGCGAACACCAGGCCCAGCATCGCGACCAAGCCGATCGGCGTGTGCGCCCAGGCCTCGAGCCCATAGTGCTGGATGACTGCGGCGCCACCACCGATCGAGAACACGATCGTGGAGATCAGGCCAACGGCCCATTCCTTCGGGCTGCGTGGCGTCATGGCGCACATCACTACCACCGACGCCAGGCCGGCGCCGATCGCGCCGATGCCAGCCAGGCCGCCGAGCAGCTTCCAGCCGAAAGCCCCGGCTGCGGCGCCGGAAATTGGTTCACTCATTGGGGATACCTTCATGGGGTGGGTGCTTCAGGAAAAGAAAAACCCGCCGAAGCGGGTTTCAAGAGGGTCAATGTGCTGGCCAGCGCGCCAGGCGAGTATCGCCAGGGATCAGGGATGCCGAGCGCCGCGGCGACCGCTTCCGAGCAGAACCAGCGGCGCCGGCTGTGTGGCACCGGCGAGATCACGAATTGCAGGTTGCCGACCAGGTCGTAGCCGGCGCCGCGGTGCGCTTCGAACCAGGCGACGGCCGCGTGCTCGAGCGCCGGCGGCAGATCGACCAGATCCCAGCGCGCGGGGTCAAAGTCGATCAGCTTGGAGCGCACGCCGCCGTCTTCGAACGACGACGACCAGGCGCGGCCGCTGGAGAGCACCAGCTCGACGTGCGAGTACGGCGACTTCGTCCACCACCGCACCACGCGGCTGTAGATGCCGGCCAGGCCGGGCCGGGTGCCGCGATAGAAAGCAGCCTTCATCAGATCTCCTCTACTTCAATGGATGTTGCATAGGCGCCCAAGAATTGATAGGCGATGTCGGAATCCTTCGTGCGCCGGCCATAGACGGTGAAGTCGCGCTCGAGCGCCAGGTCGGCATGACCGGGGAACACGGACAGCAGCACCGGATGCGCGCGGCTGTTGCGCACCACGTTGAGGAACGCCGCCCGGTCCTCATTGGGCATCGCGCGCAGGTCGACAGGGACCTTCCGGCTAATCGTGCCCGGGTCGGCCAGCTGGTCGCCACCGGCGCCGCGCGAGAGCTCGGTGCGGTCGACCACGGTGACCGTGGCCGCAGAGGCGTTGTAACGCGGCGACCAGACTGGCCCCGCTACCAGGCATGCGGCCTCGACGTAGCCCTGGAGGTTGTCAGGGTCGTTGATGTCGATCGCTACGCCGTGCGCCCGCATTGCCGCCGAGAGCCAGTGGAGTGCGCACGCGCCGCCACCGTACACATAGGCGCTGGCCGCCTGCGCTGGCGTGAAGCCGCGCGGGCGCAGCGCCGGCGCCGGGCAGGCCGGCGTCCACCCGCTGTCGTAATCATAGCCCTGCCAGCTGTCGATATAGCCAGCGGGTCGCGTGGCGGCCGAGGCTGTAGTAGGGTAATAGCTGGTGGACTCGCTGCCATACTCCACCTGGAGGCGAGACACTAGCACCGAATTTCCTATGACAGTCGACACATTGCCGCCCGGGTAAATGACAACCGATCCATTGGACGCCTCCGAATACACGCGAGAGATCTTGAGTACGGTATCGACAGTGGTCGAGAGGTCGTACAGATGAAATAAGCCCCCCGCCGCCTGGGCCAGGCTTCCAGGTCCTTCGAGGATTCGAGCGTTGGCGCTGGCATTTGCCCCCCAATCACTAGAGCCGCCAATGCTTAGCAACCCGACCGATGCATTCTTGGACGCCCCGGCTCGCAGTGCTAATGTGAAAGTGATAAGGCCGTTCACTACTACTGCACCGAAGGAGGCAGTGCGGTGCTCGTTTGCACCGGACGTCACCTTTTTGACCTCCACATAAGGGACCTCCCCCTTGAATCGGACGGTAGTTGCCAATACCGACGATCCAATCCAGCCATGCGCGGCGGCAAGAGTATGGGAGCCAGTAACCCGATTTGTAGTTGCCATCTCCTTAGAGGCCCGCACCCGTATCAACGCAGTTGGCGACAGGTTGCAGAATGGGAGCGCGACAGCGCCGATCTCCTCTACCGCATCCCACCGCGCGGCCACACCAGCAACTGTGCCGGAGGCGCGCCACACGCTCGACTTGCGGTCGACCTGCAGGTTCGCCGCCGCCAGGCCGCCGGCCGTGCTGCTGGCGACGAGCGACACCGCGCGGCCGACAGCGTTGTCGGACACGATTCGAAGATTTGCCATGTGGATCCTAATTGGTGAGGGTCAGTTGCAGTTGCTGCGCGATCGCGCGCATGTCGCCTTCCATGTCGTCGCAGATCGTGGCGATCTCGGCGGCCGAACTGGCGAAGCGCACGTCTTCCTTATTCGCCAGGCGCAGCGCGCGGATGTCGTCGAGGATGGCGTACCAGCGCTCGGCGGTGGCCAGGATGTCGTCGGCGGCCTGGCGCGCAGTCCAGCCGTCACGATACTTCGCCTGCGCCCAGCTGGCCACGCCCGGCGGCACGTAGGCCTCATCGCCTTCCGGGTACCCGGCGGCCCGGTATTCGCGCGCATGCCGCTCGGCGCGCTCGTATTCGGGCGTCTGGGTCAGCCTGGTGATGACAGCCATACGCAGCGCTTCACCGGCAGTATCGATTCTGTCGAAGGCCTGCGACCGGTAGTCCTCGATCGCTACCGCTTCGACCCACTCGAATGTGCCGTCGATGATGTGCAGCTGGCTCCCAGCAGAGGGCTGCCCGGCCCAATCGATGGGTTCTGACAAGAGGACGTAGGTTTCATCGTCACTCGGGGGAGGGGTCGGCGGGCCAACGAATCCAGGTGGATCCACTTGACCATGCTGGGATTCGACTATCCCGTTGCTTATGAGTACGTATGAGGTCAAGATTTCTCCGTTAATAGTGATCGCACACCGCGTTCACCGTGAAGGCTGCGCTTCTGCCCTTAGAATCAATGACAGTGACCGTGACCGTCCCTGTCACTGCAGTAGGGACTTGTCCTACTGCGCTAGTAAAGCTCGCGGTTGCAGACGTGCGATTTGCAATAATTATCGAGCCGCCGGAATCTTCGGATGAAACAAACGCCCAGCTATATAGGTATGGCCCGACGCCCC
>Ga0265798_10008022_pt1 | contig 13545 bp, 16 predicted proteins | sample P3T30metagenome_FD_192430 | JGI IMG/M metagenome (GOLD analysis project Ga0265798, IMG submission 192430) | Plant litter microbial communities from East Loma Ridge, Irvine, California - P3 T30 | ecosystem: Environmental > Terrestrial > Plant litter > Unclassified | place: USA: California...
GGTTGCCTCACTTTGCCTAGTTTTCTGATGTTGTGAACCCTTGCCTCACTAGCTTTTCATGTACGGCATCGAGCATCTCCAGACAGTACATTAGCCGACGTCTAGTATGAAGGAGAGCAGAGATGTTCCCTGCTCGGAGACTTGTACTTGGTGTGCTGCGCACTGGCCACTGGCCACTGAAGCTTTGACTTTGCCGCCCATCGTTCATGCTGTGTTCAGATCAAGCGTTCGGAAACGAGCAGGATCGTGTGTGCTGCCCTCGTGGAGGAGTCAGATAGCCAAGCAACGTGGCACAATGGCTTTGCGGTCGTGGAACTCGACATGCAGACAAAGCCTAGACCCAAGAACGTGTGAAAACTCTTGACCAACGTCAACTGCGCGTCACAACTCCAGAATTTGCAGTCAATTGGGACCAGTCATCCGAGAAGCAGTTCAAATGCCGCAGAGCACCTTGAGTGAAGATGGTTCGTCTTGAATTCGCATGTGTATAGAGGGTGCATGCTCAAAATGCGCGCAAACGAGTATCCGGATATCTGGACTTCCCCTGAGATTTCCTGTGGTAAGAGATAGCAGTGATCGGTCACTGCTGTTTTCGGGAAAAGACTGTTGTGCAGCGTGCTAGTGAAGCTTCGCTTTGTATTTTCCGGCGTTGTCTGGCGAATGCACCTGCTGGTGGTGCAGGTTGCAGCGGGTGTGAAGCTGAAGTTCTCAACAGAATATGCTGCATTCCCATAGGTCGGCCACATGATTATCAGCATATCCTGTATTAGAAGCATGCTCAACACGCTTCAAATATCGCTATTGGACCTGCCGATTTGACCGATCTTCTGAGATGAACCGGTTCGGTACGGGCGTGGAGTTTCTGCAATAACCGCTTGATGTACCCGTGCCTCCAGGTATGCAATATGGCAAAGTGACCGAGATGTGTAAAATCTTCAATGTGACTGGTCCGACGAAGAGTAGAAAAGTCTCAGCGTCAAGCGACCATCAACCGGCTATGGCGAAACCATAAGATCAGATGGACCAAGTGCCAAAACTGTAATATGAGCTGGTAGCATCGGATAGACTGAACATTGGAGTTTTGTTTCGTTCCAGGTGCGAATGTCGACAGCAATCCGAAAGGAACAAGCCGAGTCAGCATACTTCCCGCTTGTCAAAGGCGTTAACCAAACCCTGGAGATTGATGCACGACATCAAGGATGGACTCTCAATGCATCCGTCAATTCTAATGGCCAAAGACTGCTTGGACACTGGACAGAGCAAGCTACCCCGTAGTGTCGAATGAACGCGGAACGGCGATCAGAATACCTCAAACCGGGTGTGCATGTGCAGCGCTGATAGAATGGGTGAATGGACCCTGTGTCTCGCAGCCAGTTAAGACGGTCGACATTGCCTGCATGCTTCGAATCTCCTGATACTGTGCTTGCGCAAGCGTCTGCCTCCAATCACACCGTTCGGCAAGGGCAGGAAAATCTGGCGACAGGCGCATATGCCGCTGCACGAAATAGGACGGAGGCCGCTCCTTGCTCGATACCCGTGTCTGCAGGTTTGCAAGTGCATCATACAAAACCCTTCGTCGCGTTGGAGGTGGCGCTGGTAGGATCGCGACACTTCCTTCCCGTATCGCATTCAGCATTTAATTGCGGATGCTTCCCAGGATAGAGAGGATGGAGAACGTGCGGAGCATGATGTGACCTGTGAGCGATGTCTCGGGGATGGTAAGCTCGAGGTCGAGACGTGGGGAGGTTGCCCAGACATTTCAGACGGGAATCTTAGTGGCCACGCTAACGACATTTCGAACGGCAGGCCCCCGGCCCCCGGCCCCCGTCAATCTTGCACTGTCGTGTAACGAAGGCACTCCAATCCACAGCCTTCAAAGTTCAAGTTCCTTCGGTTGGCTGACTGTTTCTTTACATACAGCAGTGTTTGAGTACGTTCGATTGAGCGGCCGCCGCCTGGGCGTCGAGCACGGAGTCCACGCATTCCGGCTGTTTTGGCGCCGCAAAAGTCTGGCATGTAGTTCTGCATGTTGGGGGGGGCAGGATGCGTACTCACATTTCTTGGACTTTCGTTGGGCATTGCCTTCAGGACATGATTCCCAACGTTCACCAGATCCGAAAATTGGGACGAATTTGGCGTCCTGAAATGTTCCCAGGACGTATCTAGCGACTCCAACAGGCGCCCGGCTTTGAAGGCATCTCTCGCGACCTCTGTAGTCTCAACACAAATGCTGGAGCTCAGCACGGCTTTCTATTTTTCCAAGATGCTGCTTGATAGAGACTGAGACAACGAAAGGAAGAGCAGGAAGCGTGGCCCTGGACCTCTCTAAACTTTGTCCACGAAAACTTTGTCTGAACCAGAGATGCCGATCTAGAGTCTTCGCAATTCGTTCGTAAAGTAAAGGGCATCTTTAGTTATTGAAGCTCCGGGAGAAGAATTGTGGATTGTATCATCTCTTCGTTGAGAGCACACCGCGCGGCCCGTGGAACCACGAGTTTGGGGAATCTCGATTATTGTTCATCGGCTCGAAATCTGAAGTCACGGAGTTCGCACGTTCCTATCGCCACACTTTGTAAAGCACAATGTCACAAGAGAACAGTAAACAAACGGCTGACATCTTTACAGTCCGTCGCTATTTCGCGTGCCCCTGACTTCAAAGCTTCTCGAGCTTGCGAAGAGCTGCCTTGTTCTTACCTCGCAAAGACCTCATCAAGTTTATGCCTCCTGTACGATGTATCCTAACAGTATACAGAATCAACTCTCCGGCCATGTGGTTCATATCAGCCGCGACACATTGCAACGTTGCTGGAACTGGGCTGTCTGCACAGGGCCGGCGTCGGAGTCAATGTACAGCTACCGCTTATCCAAAGCCCAGGAGCCAGGACTGGAAATGACTGACTGGAAATGACTGCCGGCTATAGTGTAAGGAGCGGTGAACTACCTGAACGTCGGACTCTGCGAAGGAGGCTATGAGGCTCTCAGCCCGATGTCCATAATGGCTGCCATAGCCGTCGCGGTCAATACAGACTCTCGTGCGTAGATCTCGCTTACAAGGCCGCAGATTATCCTCCAACAAGAGACGTCTCGAAGGTCTATTGAGCTCTGGGGTCTTCATTTCCCTGCTCATAGCACGATTGTCACTGACACCTGATTACCACATTGTGGACTACAGCTAAGCTATATATCTGCAGCTCTGTTAGATACTCGGCCCAATTGCTGTTGCTACGAGAAAAGATTAGGATGAGGTTGTCTTCATGAACAACCATTTGAAGCGATGCCCACCACGCAGCCATAGACCAGCATGCCGCCCCATAAGAATTTTCTTGTCTTTCGTCCTTGGCTAAGACATGTTGTCATCGTGTAGAAGTACACGGCCGTGCTTCTAGATGCATGCGATTATTGCAGCAAAATGGCTCGTGGTCGCTCGCGAGGGGGCGGGAACAGATCCGCAATCTACGGGAGATCAAGCGACCCCCATGTACTTGGGGCTAATGACGCCATTTTACAATGCAATGGTCGTGTATAGCCAAAAGTCCTAATGTTCCAGTGTCAAGCTTCACTTAGAATGGAGGTTGCATTTGGAGCGTTTCACGGGCCACGCCGCCTGAGTGCGCGACTGACTAAACAAGTATTACACTTCTATATATCATCATCTTCCTTTGGCTTAGTTACGCTTCAGAAGACTCTCTGCTGTATAATTCAAAAACAAACTTTTACGGTGCAGGAGGCACATTTCCCGCTTGTGTGCAGGGTTTACCAACCCGTCGCTCGAAATTCGCTTGCTTGCATAGCATCCGGCCGCACACCACTTCATATATTGTTGCATATATATGCATGCATGAACAGGCCTCATATGTACAAGCTGTCGAATGGCTATCGAGCGCGTAAGACGTCCCGCGGGCCGTCAGTCATGATCTGCGAGAGTAAGGTACAGGCCTATATCAGTACAGGTAAGATGACCAAGAAGTGTAGATGTTGCGGACAATGTGTGTCTTCAGCCGATGTACCTTTCCCAATGCGCTGGTCCTGGCGGCTCAGCTTTGATTACTGCCAGGTGGTAATCTTTGGTTGCAACAGCATAAATTCCTTGTGTACCGGTACAACACCACAAGAGGCACTCTAGCCGACAGCGAGAGATTGTTTCATGTCTGGTGTTCCAACGCAAACCACTGGATCTGCATTTTGCGATGAGCACGAGCACCGTCGTCTAACTTAGTAGAGCATGATAACCTGAAGACACGTTGCTCTCATCTTCCTCGATGACACTGGGGTCAACAGGCCATAATTGTGGAGCTTCGGCTAAGCTCGACAGACGCTCTCAATATATTCGCGCTGCGTCCGAGAAAATGTTCCGTTGGCGAGCAATGGAAAACATTGCGATATTGACGGCGCCGAACACTGTATGCAGCTTTGAAGAGCCGTGGCTAACAAATTAGCCGTGCCGGGCGTCCAACACGAGCTTCACATCTGAAGTCTGAGGGCAAACCTGGAGACGCCAGCGCCAGCCCTGCCGCCAAAGGACGACCGGCGCCTATCGTCGCCAGTACGCCACGCTCGCGTCCGCTTGCAGCGGCTAGTGTGTGTCACTCCACCACGCATGCGCAATTGGGGCCTAGAGCCATTGATCTCTTAGATGGACTGTCGCCAAGCGGGGCCATATATTGACCCATCGATCATCAGCCGCATGATATGTTACATACATATCTACTTGCACAGCCCTCCCCGGTGTCGCTCTCCTCGGACGCCATGCTGGCGTCAAGCAGGGCCACTTAGTAGGACTGTACGACGCCGATGTGTGTCTGATGGCGCAATGAGGCGAGCCAGCGGGGCATGGTGTCTCGTGCTCCAGCAGCACGACACCGGAGCGAGCGCGGGGCGGTTGCACAACTGAATGCCTGTCGTCGGCGCACAGTGCAAGTCGATCCTGGCTGCGCGCCAGGATGCTTGCGAGCTACGAGCGATTTCAACGGCTGGCGGGATCCAAGCACACCTCATGCGCGAGCGCGTCGCTGGGCGCTACTACTATTCCCGAATCGTCGACACCCACCCATGTCCCCCTGTCAACGATTTTGAACTACCTCATGCTCGGCCAGGTTCACACTACCCCAAAGTCTGCTAAGGATATCTCCTGCAGCTTAAACAGCGCCGGGAAGCGAAGCATCACCTCGCCGCCCTAGCCCGCTCGTAAAGATGTGTTTAAATACTCACACTTCCGCTGCTTCCCCGATGCAAGCGGCTTTTTGCTCCCACCATTCGATGTGATCTTCGTTTGGCTTCCACTTGTCGTAGTTCACGTTCCGTACTACACGCTCGTTGGTCGTCGAAATGTTTCCCCTTTCCTTCAGCCTGTTTCCCAATTGGAGTTGGTTCTGTATATTTGTCGCGCTCTTGTATGTCGTCTCCCTACGCTATCTGCGGCCACTCCCACAATCCTAGCCATCAGATCTTGAGGACTGACTCGTGATCACAGCCTGTTCCGTTATGTCAGACTCTGGGTCAATCTGGCGAGCAACTGGACGTATACACCCATCCAGCCCATTGACGATCCCACCGTCACCTCGAAAGACATGACGGTAATCATCCCTACTGTTGCCGAGAATCTTCAACAATTGAAGGAAACGGTACAAAGCGCATATCGCCTCGAACCACTCGAGCTGCTCCTGGTAACGCCCGATTCGAAAGTCAAGCGTGTATACCAGATGGTCGAAGAGCTGGGAAACCCGAAATTGATACAAGTGCTGTCGGTGAGTCAGGCAAACAAGCGCCGACAGCTGTGCCGGGCGATTCCAGAAGTCGAAACCAAGATCACACTTCTACTTGACGACGATGTTTGGCTTCCAGAAAAGTTCACAAAATGGATACTTGCTCCATTCGAGGACCCTCGCGTCGGAGGCGTTGGGACCAATCAGCAACTTCGCCGCGCCAACCGCTCGAGCATTTGGGAATTTCTCGGTGCAATCTATCTGGTGAGGAGGAACTTCGACTGCACCGCCTGCAATTGGATTGATGGTGGCTTGCCTTGCCTATCGGGGAGAGCTGTGGCGTATCGCTCTGAGATTCTCCAGGACCCCAATTTTACGTACGGCTTCACACACGAGACCTGGGGTAGCGACCATTTCTTGAATGCGGACGATGACAACTTCATCACTCGGTGGCTCTTCTCGCACGACTGGAAGATCCAGCTGCAGAACCACCGCGAGTGCGAAGTGGAGACGACATTGGAAGACGATTCGAAGTATCTGCGTCAGTGCCTGCGCTGGGTGCGATCTAACTGGAGGAGTAATCTGACCAGTTTGAGCGAAGGCCGGATGTGGTGGTAAGTAGCCCACTTCTGCACGATTTTTCACCTCTGGCGTCGTTACGCGCCAAGCCTGCCCCTCTCAGCTTACTCCGCCGACTTGCAATTTAGCACACACTAACCTTGCACGCCACAGGAACTACCCTTGGTCCATGTATGCCGTCTTCCAAACCACCGTCACGCAATGGGCTTTGCTGCTCGATGTCCTTCTCTTCGTGTCCTTCTACCTCGCGCTGTCCGAGTCCGGTTATTACGCAGCAGACGGCATGGACCAGGCTCGTAGTGAAGGAAGACAGCGTTCCGTACCGGTATTCTGGGCGATATTTCTTGCGCACTTTGTGTTTGCGAAGACGATTAAGCTGCTTCCACATTTGTTGAGGAATCCTGGCGATGTCCGCTTCATCCCCGTGTCTATCCTCTTCGGGTATTTCCACAACCTGATCAAGTTTTACGGATGTATGACTGTGACAGAGGTATGTTTTTGATAATCAACTACGCTTCGTCCATCCTCTGTGGCTAATTTCTGGCGTTAGACCACGTGGGGCACACGCGAAGGTGCAGATGCAGATGACAACATCAGAATGCTACCGATCCCACCGATGGCGACGATTACTCCTCCATTAACGCCGCCCCCGGGTGGTCGTAACCTTCGCGAAAGAGGCTTCTGTATACCGTCTACTTTGGCTTGATATCTCAGTACAACATCCTTCAGCGCTTTCCGGCACAGGCCACTTTTCCCGTAGTAATGTTAGACACTTCACGGTTCCGCAACTCGAGTTCGTCATCATCGCACACCATGGCGGACTCAGAGTTGGTCTCTTTTCTACACTTTCATTTCAGCATGGAGCACCGGGTCAGGTAACTCCAAGGTACCAAAATGGGATGGTCTGGGTCCACGGTGTTCAGGCGCTCAGGGTCAATATCGGGGCAAGACTGCGATCATTCAACATTGTATTTGAAGCATTAATCTGCTGTACGGAAGGTCCTCGCAAGTTGGAAGCTGCATGCGTTTTACTGGTGTTATAAAAGGAAGCGCGAACGCCGCTTGTCGGCTTGAGGTCAGGCGAGAGGATAATGCAGTCGATCAAATCTCATCTAAGGAAATAATCACCACGACTACCAGCCTGTGTTCTAATCAATATGCCGTCTCTGCTGGACCCTAAGACTACGGTAGTCTCGCGATGCACAGACGTGAATCATCACCCGCAACAACAGCAACACCCACCTATTAATCCTTTATCAAGCTCTGGGCCGTATCCGACCAGGAGCGTAGCCAGGCGCAGGGATAGTTCATGTTCCTTGACGGAGCAATCTTGGGTGACACGGAAGCTCCAAAATGAAGCGCATTGTACCTGGTAATCTCGCCGCATTTGGCGAGATGTCCGGACTTGAGCTGTGTTCTGAGCGTGAAGGATCAGGAAGTCAACACAGGCGGCACGTTATCGACTGCGAAAATGGCGCTACGAATGTGACAGGGTATACAGCCGACGAACCATTCGAGTATGGCAGGTGCTTGTACCTTCTCGTCTCCACATTTGAGAACAGAACCCCTCAAGAACAGTCTCCACCCTCGGCCATACTTTTGGCGAAAAAAAGGATGAACGCCACCAAAGATGAGCGGACAATTCACCTCAAACCAGAACGATGATTGCGTGCATGCGCTTTCAAACAGATTCCGATGGCGCTGAGAGGTCAGCATGGATAGTGGCCGTAACGCCCACCCTCCACCCACCAACATGACCATTCAAGCGGGCCTGCATCCTGCGGGTCTTAGTTGGGGCTCAGGCAGCGCCGGACCTCCAATGCACTCTTGTATCGCCGGACTTTTATCTTTCATCATAGTGCGTCTAAACAACATTTTAGGCCCGCCGAAAATGTCATCACCACCAGCCTTTTTGCATGCCAACAGTTTTTTTTCGTCCCTGATGGCCAGCACCAGCACCCCGGATTTTCTCGCGAGTAACGCGAGTAAGGGAAACGAGACCCTGTGGTTAAACCTTATGCCCGTCATCCCGTCCCGCAGGTCTGTGTACTTTACAGGCCTGCCACACTAAGACAGGCGCCGAACGCGGCGTGACGCCAGTCTCGATCTCCGCACCTCATCACAACTAGTTGCTTACCTGCGAGCACCTTCGTGCAAGCACAATTCGCGAGGGAAACTAGGTACCGACAAGAGGTACACCCCCAAGGACCATCAGTTCGATAACACGAGCAAAGCCGAATTTTCTGCATGCAGCGCATTCTGTGGTCCGGGGCCCCGATGCATCTTGACGCAAGTCAATTTCGACACGGACTCACAGTTCGACACTCGCGTGCCCCATTATGGCGAACAAACCACACAGCAGGCATTGATGACTGGTCGATCAAGTGTGCTCGAAACGAACAGGTGCGTACGCCACATGCCGGGGCCAGACCGTCGTTGATGACCCGGCTGCTCCACACCATCTCAACAGACATGTACCTCGATGTAACTGCACCGACATCGATGGGTATGGGCGAATATACATGTTTCCATGGAGCTCTCTCGCATTATGGACATGTACACGTACCTTCTTCTTTCATATTGACAGCAGACGAGAGCTGCCATGAATGGATACCACTCTGCTGGAACATCAGGATTGAAAACTCTGCACAGCTCGCTTCACGCGTAAGACGCGCTGCCGGTACAGCGAGATTGAGTGAATAACGGCCGTTGACCGATCAGACCGTCCCAAACTTTACTGCTTCACCGGGCCGTGTACACTGTAAGCAACAATCTATCGGCTTCCAACCTATCGCCTACGTCAGCAAAGTGGGATAGTATCTACAACTAAACTCAGACGTTGCGTTGTCCGCTGAAAAGTGGAGCGGAAGTCTCTCTCTCTGCAGGAAAAAACACATGTGAATCTCGCGGCCTCCGAGCGTGCATATCGTGGTACCTACCACGTGTAGTCATGCGCTGTTGCTTGTGTCTTGGAATTTCACCATAAGTCTCGGCTTCGGAGCCTTCACAAACACGCGGCAACCAGACATTTACAAGTGCATATAACGCGCATGAATGACCTTTGCTAACACGCAAAGCCCATAATTTCAAAGATCTGCAGCTCTAACCAAAGCGCCTAAGAGATGTGTACCGGCCAAGTTGCCAAACCATATCGTTGCAAGCTAGCACCTGTTCGCGGTATCTTCAACCCCACCACTTAGCTGCGCTGAAAATCTTGTTAGCACTTCGCACACGAGAGTCATGGTACTGCCGTCGTCAACTAAGATCTGTGAAGGGAAGATGGGAGATCTCAACTACAAAGTCCTTCTTTCAAACCTTGATGGTAGCGCCGTGTCGAGCCGTGCCGGTCTCCAGTTTGATCTAGGATTGGAAGGCTATTGAGTCATTTTCCAGATGATCGACCAACAACTTCGTTGGGAATGCGGCTCTATCAGTCAGAACACGGCGACAGGACCCAGTTTCGCTAACAAGAATTTTTGTCTCCTGTCATGATGGAGTATCTTTGCCGACTAGACTTTGGTAAGTGACCATTGCCGATGGCGATGTCTTCTACTAAGACGCGATAGACTCCACGCACAGCTGTCGCATGATGCGCTTCGCCGGGATAAAAGAAGAGGCTGGGAGTGGCCGAGCAACACCGACCTTTTTTTGCACTCGGAGAGACCCATGTCACGCGCATGCACGCCAAAGACGAACCACAGTTCTCTGCACCCACACAAGCACACAGCACTAGCTACCTTTGTACACATTAACTAACAGATTCGCAACCAGCCTAGCGCGCTGTCTCCATCTCGCGATCTCACACCCCCGCTCGTCATGATCAAAACCTCTAGCACGCATTCTATCGAGTTTCAAGAGTCTAGTCCGGTCGTGGTTCGTCTTCTTGGCGACCACAGCTGTTACGGCCTGTCAAAGCATCATGGCGTCGATTTACAAACCTGGTGGTTGACGTGACAGGGAAACCATACGCCCATTTGATCCTTGTGGTGGACCAAGATGTCGTGCAGGACTCGGCAATGGCAGGATGAGCTGACTCGCGGACTGTGAATGAGGGGTCGCAACTAAGCGAAAATTGCAGGCTAGCAATCGAATTGAACAGGATGGCCTGGGTGCAAAGATGGATGTGGGTTGACATCTCACCATCTTCTACACCCACAGATATCAAGAGGGGGTCTGGTGGCGTTATGGTCATTTGCTCTCCAAGGCTTTGCGATCCGGACGAGTCTCAAAGGAATACGCGACAAAAAGCGATACTGCAAGTCATATATTGGCGCAGGATCGTGTCTTACATGCCTCCACGATACGATGACGAGCATGCGATTCTCAGGTAAGAATTACGCACGCCGCCAAGTCTGAAGACGATCTAGATGCTTATGTGTAGGGAAGATCAAGTTGAAGACGTGACTACCAAGCTTTGAGAAGGCCCTTTTTCAAGGACATCATGACGGGAGTGGCTGATGTCTACGCAATAGGTATGCAGTATGCTCGAGTGTGTTAACTTGGCAGCAAAGGCCAGATCCTGGCTACTGATATCAGACTCTATTATACCCAGTCCTCAGCTTGCCCATTTTTGAGTCCAACAGACCCACTACAGGAAAGTCTACCGGTGAGCTGTGTCGGCGCTATTTTCCGACGTTCACTCTTTTTCCTTCTCGATATGCAGTGAAACATGCACGGCATACGTTGAGCTCGTGCTGATCATGCACGTTCGGCAACTATTTCCGTGTTTCACTATCTGACGTTTAAAGCCGACTGTCTGGTTGGCAGGTCACACAAGTACGACATACTGCATCGTGAGTATAGTGTGATATACTCCAGACTTCTTTCCACGTTATATTCGCGGAATCAGCTGAGGCAGGATGTGTTGATAGTTTCGGATAAAAGAGTGTGTTACCACACGATGATATCTGTTGTAGTAGACATTGCCGCGCATTTAATTGGGATGCTTCGAACGAGGCAGATACGTCAGAGCAATAGAGTTCACCACGTGTACGATGCAGGAGATGTACATTGAAAGATGGACAGGCGATCTCTTTCTTCAGAAAGGCATGTATGTCGGTGAGGTACTTGGAAGTATGTACATCGTACTTGTGGAAGTACCACATTGCAGATACCGCCTGGGTAGTCTTCGACATCTTGATCGCACATAAAAACTTAACACTAAACATGTAAGCATGCCACAATCAACGCGCCTTGCGCTTGATACATTTGAAAAAGATGCCAACGTTTTGTCATGCTTCACTACTGTTGAAATATCAGACTCTCTACATGCTCGATGATCATAAGCATCTTCATAATGCTCCATAGCTATGTGCATCTTCACTGATCTCCCTACACTTCTATCAAAGCAGTCCGTGGGAAGGATTTTCTCTATCTCATCTCAAAGTATCTCATCCATTTCATCTCAAAGTATATGCCTCGCCTCATCTCCCTGCCCACGATGCCCAAGCTCCGCACGTCATATATATACGACAGGCTCCTTGCGTGCCCAGTGACATCCAGTACATATTGGCAATTCTTATCAGTAAGCTTTGATAGGGCAGACAAAAACGCAGTCATGAGTGCCGAAGTGCACATCTTTCACCCTGATATACGCCCATACTACCGGGGACTTCAGTGCGAACCAATTAAAACTAGGCAGGCTACTGGAAGTCCCCTTTTTAAGCGTCTCGACCGTGAACTTGGTGACTTCCCAGACCATACGCCCTCTCCCCAGCCCTCGACCAAACCCCCTCTTCACCATCCCCACCCACCCCCCTCTCCTCCAATACCCTCCCCACAACCCGCACCCAAAACCCCCAGTTGCCCTTCTCGCCCTTCGGCCCACCGACATTACACACCGGCCAGTCCGACCCAAACATAACGCGGTCCGGAAAATTCGCGAAGACTGTGTCGAGAAAAGGTCGGAGCTGTCAACAATTTAGCATTGAGGACAACGCTTTAAGACGCCTGGGACTGACTTACTTGAGAAGTGATATCTTCGAGATTCTCAGGCGTGATGTCGAACTCGTTGAATGCGCCGGATAATTTCATGTATACATTTGAGTCGTGACCGAGACGTTCGAGCGCGTCTTTCCATCGCGGTGGTACGGCTTGCGAGAGGTTTGGCTTGCATAAATGATCTGTAAATTCACACATCAGTGTATACACACACACACTGAATCTGCTTTTCATCCCCACCCATCCGGAGTAACTCACTCAACACAAACCTCACATCCCCTCCCCCTTCTCTGTTCCTCACACTCTCCACCATACCACCAACAACTTCCAACCCCTCGTCCCCATCACGGTTAACATCAACGCCCACATCGAAACTCCACTTCTTACCCAAACTCGCTATATTGTCGAGCCACGCATCGCTCTGCACCAACTCCCTGATTTGACGCGCCGTCTTGCCTTGCAACAAGTACCGGAAACCGACTACCTTCTGCCATAACTTCGGGCCAGCGGTTGATTCTGCTATATGCAAGTACTTTTGGAATGTAGATGGGGAGAGGTGAAACGGCGCCCAGATGACGCAACCATTTAGCAACTTTCCTTCTCCGTTGCGCATGCCGTCTCCTTCTTCACTTTCGCCTTCGACGATCCGTCGTAGGAATCGCAATTCATCCAACGGCTCTTTCGCCCATTCTCTTAACACGTCCTCGACTTCAGCGGTCCCGGAGTCTTGTGGCGTGGAACTAGGTAAGTACCGGTCCGTCTCGACGTAGATGAATCCAGTGGGCTGCGGTGTTGTGATGGCTAGGTAATCGGATATGCCGTGGCGCTTGGCGAGTGCGTGGCCGGGTGTCATCCACGCATGGTTAGTGGGTGTTAGGGCTGTGGAGGGCCAGAGGTGGATGTGTGTGTCGAAGATTTTCTGGGGTGGCATTTTTGATGTGCTGAATTATGTCTGAGAGGAGTGAGAACGGACTTTTGATGGTGATGTTGAGGCTGTTAGTGGAGATGGGTGGAGGCTCGGTGTGCGGGGAAATGTGGTGCGAGATACGAAAGTTGTGGAAATAAGTACGTCACGAAATAGGTTTTGACAGTGAGAGCTACGTTAGGAAGTTTGATGAAGAACGTTGAAGACACAGTTGTGCGCAGTGGAGAAGGCATAGTGATCAACTAATTTATGTGAAAGGTTTCGCAGTATGACAGCCCTCCCCTCGACCCCTCCGTACGCCATGTGATAATCTTCCACACTTGTTATGGCCATGGTCAGCCATGCTCAAGACGTAGTCGCATACTCAGTCCACGACCCTCAAAACCTCCGAACCTCCAA
>Ga0265798_10008023_pt1 | contig 13543 bp, 12 predicted proteins | sample P3T30metagenome_FD_192430 | JGI IMG/M metagenome (GOLD analysis project Ga0265798, IMG submission 192430) | Plant litter microbial communities from East Loma Ridge, Irvine, California - P3 T30 | ecosystem: Environmental > Terrestrial > Plant litter > Unclassified | place: USA: California...
AACCTGGCGCAGCGCTCGGCCGGCGCGGCCAAGGAAATCAAGGCCCTGATCGACGACTCCGTCGGCCAGGTCAACGCCGGCACCCGCCTGGTGCAGGACGCCGGTTCGACCATGCAGGAAGTGGTCGAGAGCGTCGAGCGCGTAAACACCATGGTGGCCGAAATCACCCTCGCCAGCCAGGAGCAGAAGAGCGGCATCGACCAGGTCAACCAGGCCATCGTCGAAATGGACCGCGCCACGCAGCAGAACGCCGCGCTGGTCGAACAGGCCGCAGCGGCGGCGGCCAGCATGCAGGAGCAGGCTGGCAGTCTGGCTGAAGTGGCCGGGGCGTTTAAGCTGTCGAAGGGCGCTGCTCGACTTCAGTTGGCTTAATCAGGATCGGGGACTGGCCCTGCGGGCCTGTCCCCATTTTCAAGTCACCACCAAAATTCAGCGGCGGCTCGACGAAAAACACTGTCAGCTATCACGAAATGTTGGCGGTGCCAAAATAGGGACAGGCCTGCAAGGCCAGTCCCCGATGCTGTTAGCTTTGCAAAAACATCTGCTGCAAATCGTTCAAAAAGCGCAGCCCCAGCTCCGTCGGCCGGATCACCGTGTGGTCCCGGTACAGCAAGCCCTTCGCCTCGGCCGCCTGCAGCGGCGCCTCGATCGCATTCAAGCCCACCCCCGTGCGCTCGCCAAACAGCGCAGGCGCAAACCCTTCCGTCAAGCGCAGGGTATTGAGCATGAATTCAAACCCCATGTCCTCGCGCCCGATCTCGAATTCCTCCTGCACGGGATTGCCTTTCTTCGCCGCCTACATGTAGGAAGCGGGCTGCTTGAAGCGGGCCTGGCGGATGATCCGGTGCGGGAATGACAGCTTCGAATGGGCGCCGGCGCCGATGCCGAGGTAGTCGCCGAACTGCCAGTAATTGAGGTTGTGGCGCGCACGCTGGCCTGGCTGGGCAAAGGCCGACACCTCGTAATGCTGGTAGCCGTGGCGGGCCATGGTCGCGGCAATCATGTCCTGCATGTCGGCGCTGGCATCGTCGTCCGGCAGCACCGGCGGGTACTTGGCGAAGACCGTGTTCGGCTCCATCGTCAGGTGGTACAGCGACAGGTGGGGCGGCGCGAACGACAGCGCGGTGGCCAGGTCGGCCTCCGCTTGCGCCAGCGTTTGCGTCGGCAGCGCGTACATCAGGTCGAGGTTGAAATTGTCAAAGTTCGCCTGGGCGATTTCCACGGCGCGGCGCGCTTCGCCATCGTCGTGGATGCGGCCCAGCGCCTTCAAATGGTCGGCATTGAAGCTCTGGATGCCGATCGAGAGGCGGTTGACGCCACTGGCCCGGTAGGACTTGAATTTTTCCGCTTCAAACGTGCCGGGGTTCGCTTCCATGCTGATCTCGGCGTCGATCTCCAGCGGCAGCAGGGTGCGCACCATCGACAGCAGCAGGTCCAGGCCCGCCGCCGACATCAGGCTGGGCGTGCCGCCGCCGATGAACACCGTGTGGATCTTGCGGCCCCAGATCAGGGGCAGCGACTGCTCCAGGTCGAGGCGCACCGCGTCCAGGTAGGCCTGCTCGGGCAGTTCGCCCTTCGCTTCGTGCGAATTGAAATCGCAGTACGGGCATTTGCGCACACACCAGGGATAGTGGATGTACAGCGACAGCGGCGGCAGCGCGGCCAGCGAGATGGCGCCCGGCTGCAGATAGGCCAGCGCGCTGGCGGCGGGTGAGCGGGGATCGGCCAGGCCGGTATCGATGGCCGGGGTTTTCTTCTCCGCGCCCATGCCGACGAGTTTGATCGGAATCATGGCTGCCCAGCTCCCAGCTTCGCCACCAGCGCGCGCAGGGCCTGGCCCCGGTGCGAGACGGTGTTCTTCTCAAGCGAGCTCAGTTCGGCCGCCGATTTGCCCAGCGCCGGCAGCCAGAAATGGGGATCGTAGCCAAAACCATTTTCACCGCGCGCGGTGGCGCTGATTTCACCGGCCCATACGCCGTCGGCAATCACGGGCTGGGGATCGTCGGCATGGCGCACGAACACCAGCACGCAGTAGTAATAAGCTGACTTGTCGTCGTGAACAGCCAGGTCGGCGATCAGTTTGGCGCTGTTGGCTGCGTCCGACTTCGGCTCGCCAGCGTAGCGCGCCGACCACACGCCGGGCGAGCCGCCGAGCGCGTTGACGCACACGCCGGAGTCGTCGGCCAGCGCCGGCAATCCCGTCAGGCGCGCGGCGTGGCGGGCCTTGGTGAGGGCGTTTTCGACGAAGGTGGCGAACGGTTCTTCCGCTTCGGGCACGTCGAACTCGCCCTGCGCGTGCAGCTCGAAGCCCAGCGGAGCGAGAATCTGGCCGAATTCGCGCAGTTTGCCGGCATTGTTGGAGGCGAGGACGAGACGTTGGGTCATGGCGGAAGGACGGCGTTTGCGGGGGAAGCGGCATTTTACTCCCTCTACGGTTCGTGCGCGTCTTGACAGGGCTGCAACGCTCGGGTCAAATTACCCAGCGGACATGGTTACCGGGGTAGCCTGCGTTGCGCTTTTGCCCGGAATTTGCGATACCCATGACCGACCAGCCTGACCCGTCCCACGCCGCACCTGATTACCGGCTTCTGTTTGAAGCGGCGCCCGCGCCGATGCTCGCTCTCTCGCCTGATCTCCACGTGCAGGAAATCAACCGGGCCATGCGCGCGCTGCTGCCGGTGCTTCCGGACGACGATGCGCCATGTGGCTGGGCCTTGTCCGAACTACTGCCTGCGCTGGCGGCACCGTGCCGGCAGCTGCTGGCCAGCGGCGTCGCCGCCAGCATCGAGGCCGACCTGGGCGACGGCCAGCCGCGCGCCCTGCGGCTGACACCTGTATTCGGCGCCGACGGCGCAGACGGTACCATCGCGCAGATCATCGTCAGCACCGCGCCGCCGGCCTGCCCGCCCAAGACCCGGCCAGAGCGCCTGCGCGGCGTGGCGGCCCTGCGCGAAAGCGCGGCCAAATTCCGCACCATCGCCGACGCCCTGCCGCAGATGGTGTGGTCCACCCTGCCCGATGGCTTCCACGATTACTACAACGCCCAGTGGTACATTTTCACGGGCATGCCGCGCGGGAGCACCGATGGCGACGGCTGGAACGAGATTTTTCATCCCGACGACCAGGAGCGCTCGCGCCAGGCCTGGCAGGCCAGCCTCGCCAGCGGCAAGACCTACGAGATCCAGTACCGCCTGCGCCACCACAGCGGCCTGTATCGCTGGGTGCTGGGCCGCGCCCTGCCCGTGCTGGACGAGGCCGGCGCCATCATCCGCTGGATGGGCACCTGCACCGACATCCATGACCAGAAACTGGCCGAGGAAGAGCTACGCCAGGCCGCCCGCCGCAAGGACGAGTTCCTCGCCATGCTGGCCCACGAACTGCGCAATCCGCTGGCGCCCATCAGCAGCGCGGCGCAGCTGCTCATGCTGGGACAGGGCGACCCGGCACGCGTCAAAAAATCCGGCGAAATCATCCAGCGCCAGGTGCGCCACCTGACCGACCTGGTGGACGATCTGCTGGACGTCTCGCGCGTCACGCGCGGCCTGGTCGAGATTGAAAAAACCGAGCTCGATCTGAAGGACGTGATCCACAGCGCCGTCGAACAGGCGCGTCCCCTGATCGAAGCGCGCCAGCATCAGTTGCATGTCAACCTGACCAGCGCTGCCACCGGCGTCCTGGGCGACAAAACACGGCTGGTGCAGGTGGTGGTCAACCTCCTCAACAACGCCGCCAAGTACACCGCCCAGGGCGGCAGCATTACCGTCTCGCTCGAAGCGGACGAACGGGAAGCGTGCATCATGGTGGCCGATAACGGCAGCGGCATCGCCCCCACCCTGCTGCCCTACGTGTTCGACCTGTTCGTCCAGGCCGAGCGCACGCCCGACCGGGCCCAGGGCGGCCTGGGCCTGGGCCTGGCCCTGGTCAAGCGCATCGCCGCCCTGCACGACGGCAGCGTGCACGCCCTTTCCGAAGGCCTCGGCCAGGGCAGCAGCTTCATGATGATTTTGCCTTTGCGCGCACCGCAGCATCCGCAAGACGATGCGGCGCCAGACGCCGCGCACCGTTCGCACGCGGGGCCGGCCCAGGTGATGATCGTCGACGACCATCTCGATGGCCTGCAGATGCTGACCGCTTTGCTGGAAGCCCAGGGCCACCAGGTCACCGCCGCCCAGGACGGCGCCAGCGCGCTCGCCGCGGCTGCCGGGCGCCACTTCGACGCCTTCATCCTCGATATCGGCCTGCCGGACATGGACGGCTATGAACTGGCGCGGCGGCTGCGGTCAGGTGCGCAGGACGCGCTGATGATCGCTCTGACCGGCTACGGGCAGGCGCATGACCGCGTGCTGTCAAAGGCTGCGGGCTTCGATCATCATTTTGTGAAGCCGGTGGATTTTGGGATGCTGGCTGAGTTGCTGGCGCACCGGTAACGCAATTAGCACCGGGGACTGGTCCTGCGGACCTGTCCCCATTTTCGATTTGCAGCTACTGCAGAACAGGCGCCGGGGGCGCAGGTAAAGATTGAATGGGGACAGGCCTGCAAGGCCAGTCCCCGGTACTAATGTCGTTACAGGCCCAGCGCCTGTTTTTGCAGTTTGATCAAATCCGCAATCCCGCCCTGCGCCAGGTCCAGCAAACGGTTCATCGCCACGCGATCAAACGCGGCCCCTTCGGCCGTGCCCTGCACTTCTATGAAGTGGCCGGCCTCCGTCATCACCACGTTCATGTCCGTATCGCAGCCCGAGTCCTCGATGTAGTCGAGATCGAGCACGGGCACGCCGCCGACGACGCCGACCGAAATGGCGGCGACAAAACTTTTCAGGGGGATGGCGGGGATCGCCGAACGAGCCTGCAGGGCGGAGAACGCGTCGTAGGCGGCGACCATGGCGCCGGTGATGGAGGCGGTGCGGGTGCCGCCGTCGGCCTGGATGACGTCGCAGTCGAGGTGCAGGGTGCGTTCGCCAAAGGCTTGCAGGTCAAACGCGGCGCGTAGCGAGCGGCCGATCAGGCGCTGGATTTCCTGGGTGCGGCCGGACTGCTTGCCGCGCGCCGCTTCGCGGTCCATGCGGGTGTGGGTGGAACGGGGCAGCATGCCATATTCCGCCGTCAGCCAGCCCTGCCCTTTGCCCTTCAAAAAGCCCGGCACTTTTTCTTCGATGCTGGCCGTGCAGATCACCTTGGTGTCGCCGCACTCGATCAGCACCGAGCCCTCGGCGTGCTTGGTGTAGTGACGGGTGATGCGGATGGCGCGCAACTGGTCGTTGGCGCGGCCGCTCGGGCGTGATGTGTCGGTCATGGCATTCCTAAATAATATAAATGGTTTACTTCAGCACTTGATTGGAGCGCTCGATGGCGCCGCGGATTTCCGCGATCGCCTTTTCAATTTCGTCGTCATTGAAGGCGTCGATTTCGTCGGACCCCGCCGCGGGGCTATCTGCGGCGCTCGCGGCGATGGTGGTGCTGACCAGGTTCTCGGGCAGCATCTGGGTCGAGATCAGCGAGCCGTCCGGCGCGCCGGTGGCGTCATCCAGGCTGCCCTGCCACATGATGGCCAGCGCCGTCGTGTTGTCGCCCGTTGGCCCGGCCACCGTGACGGCCATTTCCACCAGTTCGGGGATGGCGCGCACGATCGTTTGCGTGGCCAGGCGGTGGGTCATTTCCTCGTCCGGGATCATGGCCCACAAGCCGTCCGAGCAAAGCAGCATGACGTCGCCCGGCAGCAGGCTGGCCTGGCGGCCCACTTCGATCTTCGGCAAGGACGTGGCGCCGACGCAGTTATACAGCTTGTTGCGGTCCGGGTGGGTCGCGCGCTGGGACGGCTCGGCCAGGCCGCGGTCGATCAGGTGTTCGATGTGGGAGTGGTCGCGCGTGCGGCCGAGGATCTGGCCGCGCCGCATCCAGTACAGGCGCGAGTCGCCGCAGTGGGCCCAGATGGCCGTGTTGTGCTGAATCAGGCAGGCGACGACGGTGGTGCGGGGCGTCTCGGGCAGGTTCTGCTCCTGCCGGTAGCGGTGGATCTCGTGGTGCGCCGCGAGAAAGGCTTCCTCGAGAAAGCGCTCGGGCTTTTTGACGTAGGGCGTGGCGTGCTGCTGGAACATGGTGGACATGGTCTGCAGCATGATCGAGGCGGCCACTTCGCCGCGCACATGGCCGCCCATGCCATCGGCCAGCACCAGCAGCAGGGCGTCGCGGGTAAAGCTGTAGCCCATGCGGTCCTGGTTGACCTTGCGGCCGCCGATGTGGCTCTCTTGGTAGACTGAAAATTGCATGGACGCTCCGGGATCAGGATGGGTCGGCATCGGCCTTGCGGCCCATGCCCTTCACCTTGCCGACCAGGGCGCGCAACTGGCCCCCGAAGGAAGGCATGGCGTTCGAGGGGGCGGCGACGGTCATCGGCATCTGCAGGATCTTCTGCACGGCGAACACGCTTTGCGGGCGCGCCAGCGGATCCATGTCGAGGCAGGCGCGCACCAGGCTTACGAGGTCGGGCGTGTAGATGGCGGCCAGCTTGTCGAGGTGGATGAACATCTTGTCCTCGGTCTTACGCTGGTCGGCCGGCTGCGGCGGCGCGCCGGCCATGCAGGCGAAGATCGAGGCGCCGATGCTGTAGATGTCCGACCACGGGCCCAGCGCGGCCGCCTTGGTGTACAGGTCGGGGGGCGCGAAGCCGGGGGTGTACATGGGGGTCAGCTTGGGCGCGTCGGCATTGATGGTCTGGCGCGCCGCGCCAAAGTCGAGCAGTAGCGGGCTGCCATCGGTGCGCAGGTAGATATTGGCGGGCTTTAAGTCCAGGTGCAGCAGCTTGTTGGCATGTACTTCGCGCAGCCCGCTGCAGACGTTGGCGAATACCTGGCGGATGAATGGCTCGCCCAGGCGGCTGCCCTTGGCGTTGAAGCGGGCGATGTGCTCCTGCAGCGAGTGGCCCGATTCGTAGGCCATGACCATGTAGACCGTCTCGTTGGCGCGGAAAAAATTGAGCACCCGGACCACGTTCGGATGGGCGATCAGGGCCAGCGCCCGCCCTTCCTCGAAAAAGCACTTCAGGCCGATGCGAAACACCGGCAAATTGGGCTTGGCAATGACGGGAATCAGTTCGCCTGGCTGGCGCAGCGCCAAAGCGCTGGGGAGGTATTCCTTGATCGCGACGGCATTGCCGTCACTGTCGTACGCCAGGTAAACAATACTGAACCCACCGGACGCAATTTTCTTTACAATGCGATATCCAGCAATTTCCAGCCCGTCGGGTAACGGGGCGTTGTTTTGTGCAGCCATCGAGAGTAAGAGTTCCTTGCGTAACACAGCGATTGTGTGGATAAATCACAGCTTTGTAAAGAAAAGTTAAAATTCCGGGGACTCCATTGAGCATTTCAAGCATGACAGGTTACGCGGTCGCGACCAGTGAAGGCGCTGCGGGCACTTTGACGATCGAAATCAAAAGCGTCAACTCGCGTTTTCTCGACCTGCAGTTCCGTATCAATGATGAACTACGCGCGCTCGAACCCGACCTGCGCGCCGCCATCATGGGCGCCATCACCCGCGGCAAGGTCGAGGCCCGCCTCTCGTTCGGCCGCAAGGTCGCCGGCGGCTCGCAAGTGCTTAATACCGCCCTCTTGAATGACCTCGCCCGCCTTCAGGGCGAAGTGGCGAAGCATTTCGTCTCGGCGCCGGTGATGAGCGTGGCCGAACTGCTGCGCTGGCCCGGCGTGATCGAGGAAGCCACCGTCGGCCAGGAGTCGCTGCAGACGGACGTGGCGGCGCTGACCGCCCGCACCGTCGCCGCTTTTGTCGAAAGCCGCCAGCGCGAAGGGGCCGCCCTGCAAAGCATGCTTGAAGCGCGCATCGATGCGATGGATGTCATCGTCAAGCGCATCACGCCGCTGATCCCCCAGGTCATCGCCCAGTTCCAGCAAAAAGCCATCGAGCGCATGCAGGACGCATTGGGCCTGGCCGGCCACGGCACCCCGTCGACCCTGACGCGCCAGGAAGCGTTCGAGCGCATCCGCCAGGAAGTGACCCTGTATGGCATACGCATCGACGTCTCGGAAGAATTGTCGCGCCTGACCGCCCACCTCAATGAAACGCGCCACATCCTCAAAAAAGGCGGCCAGGTGGGCAAGCGCCTCGACTTCATGATGCAGGAACTGAACCGGGAAGCGAACACCCTGGGCGCCAAGGCCTCCGTGAAGGAACTGGCCGACGCTTCGATGGAACTGAAGCTGTTGATCGAACAGATGCGTGAACAGGTGCAGAACCTCGAGTAATCGGCCACAAAGGCCGGGGCCAGCGCGCCCCGGCCTGCAACATCATCACCGCCCCACCGTAACAAGGACCACCCCATGCACACTCCCACCGCCTTCGCCGGCAGCCTGTTCATCGTCGCCGCCCCCTCGGGCGCCGGCAAGTCGACCCTGGTCAACGCCCTCTTGAAACAGGAACCGGCCATCAAGCTGTCCATTTCGACCACCACGCGCCAGCCCCGGCCCGGCGAAGTCGATGGCCGCGAATACCATTTCACGACGGCCGAGGATTTTGTCGCGCGCGCCGACAAGGGCGAGTTCCTGGAGTGGGCCGAAGTGCACGGCAATTACTACGGCACCTCGCGCCTGGTGGTGGAAGACGTCATGAAGGCGGGCACGGACGTGCTGCTGGAAATCGACTGGCAGGGCGCGCGCCAGGTGAGAAAGCAGTTCCCTTCAGCGGTCGGCATCTTCATCGTGCCGCCCTCGATCGCGGCGCTGGAAGAGCGCCTCTACAAGCGCGGCCAGGACGAACCGCACGTGATCACCAAGCGCCTGCTGGCGGCCGGCGGCGAGATCGCTCACGCCCCGGACTTCGACTATGTTATTATTAATGAAGAGTTCAACGTCGCCTTGTCCGAGATAAGCGCGATTGTCAAAGCGACACGAGCGCGGTTTCCCCAACAAGCCGCGCGCAACGCGGCCCTGTTCGCCCAACTGGGTATTCACGCGACGCAACCGTAACGCTGCTTCACTCATTGCCCGCCGGCGCCCCCCATCGAACCTGGAGTAAGACATGGCACGTATTACCATTGAAGATTGCTTGAAGAATATTCCTAACCGTTTCCAGCTGACCCTGGCTGCGACCTATCGCGCCCGCCAGTTGCTGCAAGGTCACACCCCGAAAGTCGAAGCCAAAGACAAGCCTACCGTCGTCGCCCTGCGTGAAATCGCCGCCGGCAAGGTTGGCCTGGAAATGCTGAAAAAAGTGCCAATGTAATAAGCCCTTGTTTCAGTATGTCGCCCGAGATATGTCAATCAGCCATTCTGGTATTCTGTTGTTTCACAGCGGCTGATTGACTGGCGTATGACTTTGAACACCCTCGACGGATCCCATCCGGGCACACCTGCAGCGCCTGCCGAGCCTGCCACAGCGGGCACCCCGCCCACGCGCAGCAGCCGCGCGGCGGCAAGGCAGGATGCCCTGGCCAGCGCGGCCGCGGCCGCGCCCGCACCCGTTGCATCGGTGACCCACCTGGTCAACCGCCTGTCCGAATACCTCAGCCCGTCCGAGCTGAAAAAGGTCAAGGAAGCCTACCGCTTCTCTGACGAAATGCACCTGGGCCAGGTGCGCAAATCCGGCGAACCCTACATCATCCATCCGATCGCCGTCGCGGAAATCTGCGCCGACTGGAAGCTCGACGCCCAGGCCATCATGGCCGCCTTCCTGCACGACGTCATGGAAGACCAGGACGTCAAGAAGGAAGAGCTGATCGAGCGCTTCGGCGCTCCCGTCGCCAACCTGGTCGACGGCCTGTCGAAGCTGGAAAAGATCGAATTTCAAAGCCTGATCGAGGCGCAGGCGGAGAACTTCCGCAAGATGCTGCTGGCGATGGCCTCCGACGTGCGCGTGATCCTCATCAAGCTGGCCGACCGCCTGCACAATATGCGCACGCTCGACCACATGGCCCCGGCCAAGAAGCGCCGCATTGCCGCCGAGACGATGGAAGTGTATGTGCCCATCGCCCACCGCCTCGGCCTGAACAATATTTACCGTGAATTGCAGGATCTGGCCTTTTCGCATCTGCACCCGATGCGCTACCGGGTGCTGGGCAAGGCCGTCAAGGCGGCGCGCGGCAACCGCCGCGAAGTGGTCAAGAAAATCCTCGAATCGGTCAAATCGACCCTGGCCAGCGCCAGCCTGCCGGCCGAGGTGTATGGGCGCGAAAAGACCCTGTACGGCATCTACAAGAAGATGCGCAACAAGCACCTCTCGTTTTCGCAGGTGCTCGATGTGTATGGTTTCCGCGTGGTGGTGGACGATTTTGCCCAGTGTTATGTGGCGCTGGGCACCCTGCACGGCCTCTACAAGCCGATGCCGGGCAAGTTCAAGGATTACATCGCCATCCGCAAGCTCAACGGCTACCAGTCGCTGCACACCACCCTCATCGGCCCCTACGGCACCCCGGTCGAATTCCAGATCCGCACCCAGGAAATGCATCGCACCGCCGAGTCCGGCGTGGCGGCGCACTGGCTGTATAAAAACGGCGAATCGAATCTGTCGGACCTGCAGCAGCGCACCCATAGCTGGCTGCAATCGCTGCTCGACATCCAGCAGCAGACGGGCGATTCGGCCGAGTTCCTCGAACACGTCAAGGTCGACCTGTTCCCCGATTCGGTCTACGTGTTCACGCCGAAGTCGAAAATCATCGCCCTGCCCCGCGGCGCCACGGCGCTCGATTTTGCCTATTCGATCCACACCGGCATTGGCGACCACACGGTGTCCGTGAAAATCAACAATGATGCCCAGCCACTGCGCACGGAATTGCGCAATGGCGACATCGTCGAGATCGTCACGGACCCTGCATCGCGTCCCAGCCCCACCTGGCTCAGCTTTGTGCGCACGGGTAAAGCCCGCTCGGCCATCCGCCACCACCTGCGCACGGTGAACCTGAACGAGTCGGTCGAACTGGGGCAGGAATTGCTGGCCCAGGCCCTGCGCGCCCTTAACATCAATCCCGAATTGCCCGACGCGACCATTGAAAAACTGCTCAATGAGTCCTCGGCCCGCTCGATGGATGAGTTGTATGCGGAGATCGGCATCGGCAAGCGCATGGCCGCCCTGGTGGCGCGCCACATCTTCGGCCTCGTCGACGACGACTTCGGCATGCTGCCTTCCGAAGCGCACGCCACGACGGCTGAACTGGACCCCGTCACCATCTACGGCAGCGAAGGCGTGTCAGTACAACTGGCGCCGTGCTGCCTGCCGATTCCGGGCGACCAGATCATCGGCCAGCTGCGCCGCGACCAGGGCCTGGTAGTACACACCTCCGACTGCTCATCGGCAAAACGCTTGCGCATGAAGGAGCCGGACCGCTGGATCGCCGTGCAATGGGGCGCCGAGCTGAACCGTCGCTTCGACTGCCGCATCCGCCTGTTGATCAACAACGAAAAAGGCATCCTCGCCCGCGTGGCCGCCCAGATCGGCGAATCCGACGCCAACATCAGCTATGTCGGCATGGACGAGGACGAAGAGCACGTGATGACGCAGCTGCGCTTCACGATCCAGGTCAAGGACCGGGTCCACCTGGCGCACCTGATCCGCAACCTGCGGCAGGTGCCGGGCGTCAACCGGGTCGAGCGCGAGCGCGCCTAGCGCTCACATCGGCCAGCAGGCCCGACAAGGCCTGAAAGTCGACCGGTTTCAAGAGATGATGATCAAAGCCCGCTCCCAGCGAATGGGCGCGGTCCTGTTCCTGCCCATACCCTGTCACGGCAATGATGACGGCTTGCGCCGTTTCAGGCTGGCCGCGCAAGCGCCGCGCCAGTTCATTGCCGTCGATCTCGGGCAAGCCGATATCGAGCAGGAAGACGTCGGGCCGCAGCGCCGTGCTGCGGGCCAGGGCGCGCAAGGCGTCGTGTTCGATGCTGACCCGGTGGCCAGACGATTCGAGCAGCATGCCCAGCATGGCCGCAGCGTCCGCATTGTCGTCGACCACCATGATGCTCAGCGACTGCGGCTGTTGCGCCTGCCGTGCCGCATCGTCCTCGCCGCCACCGCCGCGCTGCCCCTCCCCTTCGCCCGCCATGCGAGGCAGGCAGATCGTGAAGGTGCTGCCCTGCCCCTCGCCGGCGCTGCTGCAACTGACCGTGCCGCCGTGCAGTTCGGTGATACTTTTCACCAGCGCCAGCCCCAGCCCAAGTCCCCCTGAAGAACGGTCCGAGGAGCGCTCCGCCTGCGCGAACAGGTCGAAGGCTCAGGCGATCAGCTCGGCGCTCATGCCGATGCCATCATCGGCCACCTTCACCAGCACCCTGTCGTCGAGCACCTCGCTGTACACGGCGATATGGCCGCCTTCGGCCGTGTACTTGCCGGCGTTGTTGAGCAGATTGGTCAGCACCTGCACCAGCCGCTTGCGGTCGCCCATCACGACGCTGGCCGCCGCCGTCATCTCCAGCGCCAGCTTGTGGTGGCGGGCGCGCAGGATGGGCGAGGCCTGCTCGATGGCTTCCGTGATGATCTGGTTGATGTCGAGCGGCGCCGTTTCAAGCGTGACCAGGCCGCGCGTGACGCGCGAGACGTCCAGCAAATCATCGACCAGCGCCGTCATGTGCCTGACCTGGCGGCCGATGATCTGGCTGGTCTGCTGCACCCGCTGTTCGTTCAGCCGCCCGATCTGCAGCAGCTCGGCGGCGGCGCTGATGGGCGCGAGAGGGTTGCGCAATTCATGGGCCAGCATGGCGAGAAATTCGTCCTTGCGCCGGTCCGCCTGGCGCAGCCGCTCCTCGCTCTCGCGCAGCGCTTCCTCGATGGCCTTGCGCGCGGTGATGTCGATCGCCGTGCCGATCATGCGGATACACTGGCCCGCCTCGTTGAACAGGCCGCGGCCCTTGGCCGCCACCCAGCGCACCAGGCCGTCCTCCTTGCCGATGGTGCGGTATTCGGCGTCGTACTGGATGCGCAAAGCTGGATCGGCCGCCCTGGCGAATGAGGCCAGGGTGCGCTCGCGGTCATCCGGGTGGACCCCTTCGTAATAATCGGCCAGGATCACGGGCCGGTCGGGCGAGATGCCGAACATGGCCTTCACGCGCGGCGGCCAGAACATGGCCTGGGTCGCCATGTCCACATCCCACTCGCCCACATCGGCCGCATCGATTGCCAGGCGCAGCATTTCCTCGCGCGCGCTGATGGCAGCTTCCGCCAGCTTCTGTTCATTGACATCGGTCGAGGTGCCGAACCACAGGGTCTGCCCGGACCCCGGATCGGTATGGGCGTCGGCGCGCACCAGGAACCAGCGGTAGTCGCCTGTGGCGGAACGGATGCGATGCTCGACCATATAGGTATCGCCGCTGGCGCTGGCCTGGGCCCAGGCCTGCGCCGTGACTGCCCGGTCGTCGGGATGAATGAATTCTTCGATCACGTCATCGGGCGCCATCGTATCGAGCGCCACGCCCGTATAGTCGGCCCATTGCCGGTTGAAGTAGGTGCCGCGGCCACTGCTGTCGATGATCCAGACGATCTGGGGAATCGCATCGGCCATCAGCCGAAACCGCAGTTCGCTGGCGCGCAGCTTTTCTTCCATCTCCTG
>Ga0265798_10008024_pt1 | contig 13542 bp, 10 predicted proteins | sample P3T30metagenome_FD_192430 | JGI IMG/M metagenome (GOLD analysis project Ga0265798, IMG submission 192430) | Plant litter microbial communities from East Loma Ridge, Irvine, California - P3 T30 | ecosystem: Environmental > Terrestrial > Plant litter > Unclassified | place: USA: California...
CCTGATGCGCGTCTTCCCAAACATGCTCCATCATTACAAACATGCTTCATCGCGGTTTCGCGCCACTTATCTCGGCAAGCAAACAGACTGGGCATCCGCCGATGCGAGGTTCATGTTTCGAACATCAAGGCTTTGAAGCTGTTGGTGAGGCCGGTGCGGCATTTTCCCTGATTTCGCAAGCCGTAGCGTTCAAGGGCGAATGGCCGGCGCCAGGCGGCGTGGATGATCGAGCTTCTCCACTCCATTATTTGGTACAGCGGCGTAGGGGAAATTGCGCAAAGCATGATTGAGCGCTGTGGAGAATAGTCCGCACGCTGCGCAGGTGGCGTTGAGAAAAGCAAGTTCATCGTTCTAGACAAGCGAGAGAGGGTGTCGTCACGAAAGGCAACCGCAAGTGCACGGGCGCGGAAGAAAGACATTTTCAAGGGTCTTGACACTGACAGGCGAGGAAGGTTGCATGAAATCAATGCATATATTCGAATATTGAATGCAGGCGCTTTTGTTCTATCATAAGGTGACATTCCGTCTACGTCGTCAACGCGCCGACCGATGCCTTTTCATCATCATCATGAGCACGACATCAACGCCCACCCGCACACCCAACTTCATCGTTGCCAGCTCTCAGATCTTTCGCTCTGCGAGAATTGTGCAACGTCCACACTACATCCAAGCGATGGGTGTGTAACTTGGTGCTGCACCTTCGAGTGCGGTGGCGTCCAACCCCTTGGGCATGAACTTCGTACTCCGAACATCGGCCGCCTGCATAGGGCGATGCGTGGCGTCTGGATGGCGTTGGTATGGCTCAAATGTTGATCATTAAACGTGTTCATCCAAGCAGTTCCACATCTAGACCGATGGCCCTCATGAAGAGGTTTACGTTGGCCGTACGTGCGCTTGCCATCTCAGCGGGCAAAGCCTTGCTAACAGAGACCGTCTCCATGACGCGGTCCTTGACGCCGAGCACCAACCTCTGTTGCTGCTCGGGACTGGCGCCCACACCCATTGCAGCCAGGAACTGCCAGATGTACATGTCGTCGGTATCGTTGATAGTTCCTGGGAACAAATAAGGAAGCACAGGCTCGATGACGTCAAACAGACGATTGTAAAGTGTCGTCCATTGCTGCCAGTCGGTAACCATCTCGGGAGCTGACTGCTTAAGAAGCTCGGCGCGAGAGATGAGGAACGTAAGGAGAGTGAGACCGATCCTGCTTCGAGCCACAGTATGGAGGTTGGTACGGTCCAGAACAAGACCAAGAAGGCCGATAACAATATTCAACGGCGCCTCTGAGATGTGCGCGTGGAGAGGCGACATGACAGTGCTAGAGAAAAGGTCAACCTCTTCTCGGATTGCTGCACTCAAAGGCTCCTCGGGCGTAGCGATAGCACGGCCGACCACGGAAAGGGCATCTAGGTGGACAACGATCATAGTGACGACGGTAATGCGCTCCTGCTCGTTGATGTGGCGGAAAAGTCGTGGAAGTACCTTCTTTCCCTTGGCGTGTGAAAGGATGGAGATGAACGGATGCGGTGTGCTAGAGTTTGTTAGCAAGAAATAGGTTTTGGGAATATTACAACATACGCAGGGTTAATGGGCTCCATGATCTTTGTGTTCAACCACAGTTGCTGGTGGAGCGCTTCGATCTTCGAACGCCATTCCATATGTGCCTGGATGGCTTCAGGAGGGCTGCTCTCTTGGATCGGCGGTGGCATTGCCCGCTCGTGGTCTTCCATTTGCATCAGTGTCTTGTACACTGCCTCGATGTTGCGAAGAGCCTCCTTCCGGTCAGCGATGGAAGACCGGTGGTTCTTCGGCAGCTTATCGTTCGTCTCTGGCCGCTTCAGGTTGAGCAGCGGTCGAGGGGTCTTGGAGTTGCTGAACGCAATCTTTCCAAGACTACCTTCCACAACAAGCTGCCTAGCCTTTGGTCTTGCTTTGGCCGCCTCGACTGCGCGCTGAATCTGTTGCTCCATGCGCTGCATGTGGTTGTCTCCGCCTCGGCCTTGTCTGCGGTTGCCAAACCTGTTGTTGGTCTGGAACAGGTATGTTTGAGCAAATTGGCTTGCTGGCTGCTGTGGGTTTTGGCGTGGAGCACCCCGAATCTGGGTGAAGACCTGGTAATAGAAGTCCTCTGCAATAGCTGCCTCAGGTCCTCTCTCCTCCAAGTTGCCCGTCGCAGTCATCAGTTGCTGCAACTGGATTCGGGTGATGAAGTTCTTGTCCTGCGGCGTCATCAGGCCGTTGTCCTTTGCTAGGAGAGCAATCTTGTGGTTCCGCTTGGCCCGCTTAGCATCTTCTTCAAGAAAGGCGGCACGCTCGGCCTCAGACAGCTGAAGAAGCTGCTCGGGGTGGGTGATGACCATTCCGGGGAACGACGGACCGCGGTTGTGTCCTGCTGGAACACCACGAGGACCCTGGGGAGTATTCTGAACAACAGGCTGGCCTTGTCCTGACAGACGGTTTGGGTTTTGCAAGATCTGTCGAGGCTGGGTGGGTGTGCCCTGGGCCTGAGCCTGGGGTGTTGCTTGGCGCTGCTGCTGAGCGCCGGGCTCGTTGGATTGGGGCCTTTGTCGCTGTAGGATGGTGGGCTGTTGGGGCGGCTGGGATCGGACGGGTTGGTCAGGGAGCTCAGCGCGGACCTGCTGCTGTTGCTGTCTAGGCGGCATCTGTTGAGCGGGCTGCTGCTGTTGAGGCCTTTGCAGAATCTGGGGCGCGAACTGTCCTGGCATGCCGGGGTACTGGGGCTGTCCATGGGGAAACTGCTGCTGCTGCTGCTGGGCGAATTGCTGTTGTTGCGCAAATCCTGGAAAGCCTGGAGGCGGGGCTTGTTGCACTGGAGGGGTACCTATTGACTGAGCGCGCATCATGGCCTCGACCTCTTCCATGCTCATGGCCTTTCTGGTGGGCGCGGGCTGTTGCGAAGCGGCGGGGGGCTGCGGCGAAGGCTGTCTCTGCGCAGCGGGCTGCTTGGGCTTGAGACCCCAGATGTCGGCGCGCGCCTCCAGCTGAGGGATGTACTCGGGATCCTTGTAGCTCTCGTAGCCAGTGCGGTTTGGCTTCGACGCCTGGGGGACGGGTGGTCTCTGCTGGTACTGTTGGGTTTGCTGTTGCTGGTATTGCTGCTGATGGTGCTGCTGCTGCTGCTGCTGCTGCTGTTGGGGGTACTTCTGACGGGCCTGGTACAGCATCTGCTCCTCCTGCAGCGTGTTTGATACCGCAGAGGTCTGGCCGGCGAAGTCGAAGTGTTTTCCGACCGACTGCTGCGTGGCAGGGCCGCCGCCGAAGGTGTCGTCGTTGAGGTCATCGGCATCGTCGTCGAGCTGGTCGCCTAGGCCGTCGTACGTCTCCTCGAAGTCGATGCTGTGGATAGGGTAAGTGGGAGCTGTGGGCTACGTGAGACGCGACCTACACATCGTCATCGGCTGCCCCTCCACCCAGTGCGGCGAAGGCGTCGTGCTGGCCAAACCCGGGCGCATTGGAGGCGTGGCCGCGGTCTCTCGGGCCGCTGGGGTCAAAGCCGAAGAAAGACATGGTGGGCGGTACCCGGCGGTGGGGGTGGTGTGGTGGTGTTTATGCGGCGGGCGAAGTGATATTTAACACGCGAAAGTGGTGACGTTGGGCTACTAAGTAAAGGCAGATTGGCAGGGCGGCGGTCGCATGGGCGCACCCACGAATAAATGGCGGCAGATGGGCAGATAACTCGCGACAGGCGAATGACGCCGCAGGGTACAGTAACGGCGACGGAGTGGGTGGGCGAGGTTGTGCCTGTGGTACTGCGAACCCAGGTTGGCTCCATCGCGGCTTGCTCCCAATTGGCGGCCAGGCCCGGCCTTACCCAAAGAATCCGACTCCCTGCGAAGTGGCTACATTACTACGGCGCCCGTCGACGACTCCTATCCACCTCGTGTCTTCCATCCCTCACGTTGCCTGCCACCTCAACCTCGACTACTGGCCGATGCGCATTCCCCGCGTCTCGCATCCGCTCATTTTTCTGTAGTCCTATACTCCGGGGAACCAACGCGCCGACAGCGTCCGTCCGGCACCACCCCTAGGGCTACCCGTAGACGTCTCACACCTCGTCCACGCCTCCTCCGTACCCCACACGTCGTCCGCAGCAAAGGCAATTGAGCAGCGAAAGTGGAGGGCTCCGACGTGACCGAAAAGAAGCAGCCCAAAGAGCAGCAGCCTCAGGGCCATTCCGCCATGGCCGGCAACCAGCGGTATATCCGCTACCTTGTCTTTGCCGTAGTGGTACGTGCCGGCATCGTGTGACGATTGCGGAAGCAGCGACTGACCATACCCAGGCCCTCGTTCTCCTCTACTTCATCGGCTCCTCGTCGTCTGTGCCTTCCGCAAGCTGGCCAGTCTACCAGGACAACAAGTCGCCCGCGACTCCTCCCCAGGGCAACGCCCCCGTCGCCAACGATGAAGTCCAACAAGTTGCGCCTGGCACTACGCCCAACGAGCAGGAGGGCCTCCCCCCCGCGACTGCCCCCGGCGACCGCATGAACGCAACCTTCGTTACCCTCGCCCGTAACTCCGATGTCTGGGAAATCGCCAAGTCCATCCGCCAAGTCGAAGACCGCTTCAACCGCAAGTTCCACTACGACTGGGTTTTCCTCAACGACGACGAGTTCGACGACCAATTCAAGAAGGTTACATCTGCTCTTGTGTCCGGCAAGACCAAGTACGGCAAGATTCCCAAAGAGCACTGGTCCTTCCCCGAATGGATTGACCAGGACAAGGCCGCCAAGGTCCGCGAGACCATGAAGGAGAAGAAGATCATCTACGGCGACTCTGTCAGCTACAGGCACATGTGCCGCTACGAGTCTGGCTTCTTCTTCCGCCATCCCCTGATGCTCGACTACGAGTGGTACTGGCGCGTCGAGCCCAGCGTTGAGCTCTACTGCGACATCAACTACGACACCTTCAAGTTCATGGCCGACAACAAGAAGAAGTACAGCTTCACCCTCAGTCTTTACGAATACGTCGAGACCATTCCTACCCTCTGGGACGCCACCAAGAACTTCACCAAGCACTACCCCCAGCACATTGTTAAGGACAACGGCATGAAGTTCCTCAGTGACGATGGCGGTGAGACCTACAATCACTGCCACTTCTGGTCCAACTTCGAGATAGGCAACCTCAACTGGCTCCGCTCCGATGCCTACATCGACTTCTTCACCTCGCTCGACCATGCTGGTGGTTTCTTCTACGAACGATGGGGCGATGCTCCCGTGCACTCCATTGCCGCTGGTCTGCTTCTACAAAAGGACGAGATCCATTTCTTCAACGATATTGCCTACTACCACGTCCCATTCACACATTGCCCAACAGGCGAGCAATACCGCCTCGACCACAAGTGCTCTTGCAACCCCAAGGACAACTTTGATTGGAACGGATACAGCTGTAAGTTGCCACCATCCTTAGCCAATTCCCATATACTAACACAACGCAGGCACATCTCGTTTCTACGAAATGCAAGGCATGGAGAAGCCAGCAGGGTACGAAAAGGAGCAATAAGCGCTCAATCTCACGTCTGTCCTTCGTCCTACTTCGATCCGAACAATCTTCAATTTATCCACTTTCTTGACACACCGGTTCTGACTTATTGTCAAGCGCACCACTCTCGACTGCAGCCAAGGTTTGGCGTGTTGTGAAAATTGTCTTCTTCCTCTTCGCAAGCTTTATTCTACTGGCCACGTGCATCATCAGACGGCGGCGGCCTACCGGGCGGTTCAGTCAGGTAAATCAGGGAAAATCTTCGTTGCCCAAGTGGCCCTCGTAGGGATAATCCGAACCAATATCGGTGTGTATGGTTGGATTGGCGTTGGTAGCGGTTCAAATTGTTGGCTGCTTGTCTTGGCACGGCATGCTAATATGGGCGAGGGACTGGCGATCATATATGTATTGTCTTGTTGAATCGACGTATACGTCCACGGGTGTATCTGATGAATGTAGACTAATGACGACCTCATTCCTACCCAGTCGCGTTTTGTCCATGATTTAAACGGCTCCCAGTTTTTTAGCGTGCCAAATGTCTTCCGACCCATGCTGCGAACTTATCTCGGCCTCTTGCGTGGCGTTAGTGGACTCAGCTACGTATGAAGCTGAAGTATGTCCAATCGCCTCGGTGTCATGGTAGAAGTCTAAGGACTGTATGGGGTCACTTTTGTGCAGTACTGACATCTTTTCACACGTACAGCCGTATCGTACGTGCTTCGTCGTCTGCTCATTCCATGGGTGCACGTAGACCCGTTCCTTCTTGTTCTTGAATGTGCCGCTTTCCTTCGCTTAAGATCAATGATCATGAGAGAGTGACGGAGACTGGACGGTTCTATCCAGAAGTCTTATCCCATGGAGAGGTTGGACATCAGCTCATTATTGCGGATTGTCAACCAGAGACATGCTGCAAGGAAATTTACTTATACCAGGCGCATAGCCTTGCGTATAGCTGGCTAAACATATAGAGCCTCGCGGTCGATCTTCTTCGTGGCCAAGATAGCTCCTGTGGTATTGCGATGGACACCCCAGAGCATATATACCTCACACACCCAGCATCTCCTTGATATACAGCTGGATGTGGAAACATCACTTCTGTCTAGGTCACCATGAAAATTGGCTTTGCCTAGGTATGCAACCATGCACAAAGTAGAGGTAAAGACTGTATTGATGCTACGTATAAAGCCCAGCAACTCCGAACGCCTAGGATTTTTTTGGGGTACCGCTATTCACTGGCTTTAGACTTCCAGGACGGTGCTATGCTAGATTTTGAAAGGAGATAACAAATCGGAATAGCCGTAGAAGGAAATTTTTTTTGGGCACCGTTGGTCACTTGGTTCGTACTTCCAGGACGGTGTTTTGTCAAATTTGAGAGGAAACAAAGAATCAGAATAGCAACGAAAGACATGATCCAGTATATCGAAGAAGAACACAGCGAAGGGACGTGGTTAAGTACCACAAAGCAAGCAATTGAAACCCGAGAAAGCAATAAGGAGTGTGCAAACAGTAAGAGGAGGAGGGGGGTTGAGCGCGCAGAGTGTCGCGCGAAAGGTTGCTTGCACCAAGGAAGCCTCATGGCTGTGGCATCCAGGAGAGAACTCTTGATGCCACAAGCCCATGACCCTTCTATCATACAGAATAGTGTTACACATCAGCATATCTGATGGCGCACGAAGCGACTTACGACGAAGAACCATAAGGAAATGCGCTATATCATCTGAGTTCTTGAGCTCTAAAGGCTGTACACATGGAGAAGTGAAGTCGATGAACGATATACCCTAGCGCACGCCCGGTGACATATAAGGGTAGAGGGTCTCGAGTGAGGTTTTGTAAAAGGGTGGTTGAAAGTGTACAACCTGTCCGACTGAGGAATAGGAATAGTTTCGACTGCCATATCAGATGGCTCTGTTCCGCTCTCGTATGGCGTTTGATCGATGTGTGGTTGGCATTGATTAGGTGGCATCCGGAGACCCTGGTCTCGCATCTTTATGCTTGCTCTGTTTGTGTCTTCGCAAGTTTCTCTTCAGCGTAAGAATCTTGTTGCAGCCTGGAACGTCGCAGATGTATGTTTTGTTATCATGTACTGTCTGCTTGTGTTCTCTGAGTGACTTTGCGTGTGGATACTTCTTTCTGCAAGTCCCGATTTTGCACGCAAACACTCTCTGTACGTGAGCTCGCATGTGCCTCCTAGAAGAAGAAGTCAGAAAAGAAGTCCGTACACTGGATCCTGTCCGAGTGAAGATCTTGGAGTACTTACATGAGTTGTCGCTCGTTTGTGAAACCTTCCGTACAGTCTGGTTCTCCACAAGTATATCGAGAGACACAACGTTTGATAGGCATAGTAGGCGGTCGGGTGCTTATTTCGGGAGCAGCGTTTGGCAACAGGCTTCGTGACGCGTGCCGTCCTGACGGCAACGTAACAAGCGTCGTGTCCACGGCTCCTCTTGGCGAGGATGAGTCCGAGATGAAGCTTCTGTCGGGTGAAGCTGAAGTGGATCCTTGGGACTTCAGAGATTCGAGTTGATTAGTAGATGCGGTAGTAGACGAGGAGGCCATAGATGATTGTCGATCGGTCATTAGATTCGAGAGATCGATGGAATGAAAACCCTGGTTGCTAGACTCCAGTTCTTCGCTTGTAAACCAGCTTTCTGATATTGAACAATGAAACCATTCCTGGCCCTGTGGTAGGTAGAGTCCAGGAAAGTGGTTCAGATGATCATAGTAACTCGATATGAGTGCAGCGCGAGGCGGTTATAGCCTCGCGCTACCGAACTTCGTATGGTTTTACTGAACCTTGGAACGCGACGCGTCGCGACGACAAGCGCTGTAGCTGGGTGCAGTGATCGATATAACGGGGTGGTAGATTTCGATAACATCGCCCTCACAGAAGGGGACACTGGTGCTCTCATATACTAATCGTACACAGCCTGGCCGGATGTTAGCTCCGCACAGTTGATTGGTAGTGAGAAGGGGATCTCACCGGCCGAAGGACGAGAAATTGGTCAGTGCGCGGCAGCATCCTGCACCACACCTCTCATCAGTTCGGAGACCCTCTCTCCTTAGCCACCCACCTGCCGACTTCCAAGCCCCCTTCCAAACGCACTGAGACCCTCCAATAATAACACGACCGATATGGGACAAGCCATACCCGTGACAGCTTGCGCATACTGGCTGAAACCATCCTCCAGATAACCTATGGAAGTCATGGCAGCCGCGCCAGCGCATCATCAATGCATACCAAGCCTCGAGTATATGGAGACCCTCATGAAGCCTTCCAATCGTATCGCCTGTGATCAAAACAAAGGTGCCCTCTGTCAGGAGCCTCACTCATCATTATAGACGGGGACCCTCAGCCACGGTGAGGCTCTACACCAGCATCGGCTGATACCTAGGTAGCTGCAAGGATCCTTGCACACTGTGAAAAGCCACGGTTTGTACTGGTCTAAATTTTCAAACGCCTGGGGCATGATCCACTGTCTCATTGGCCGAACGGGGCGCTCAATTTGTGTACTACACAGCCACATGCATCTTGCGCCACTAAATTCCGTCAGACTCGGTGTTGCAAGAGACCCTCCATTGCTTTGCCTGGGCATACCGAGACCCTTAACTCCCATCCACACGCATGTTCGCGGTCTCGAAAGAGTCAAGCATGCTTTTCCAAGGAGGACCTCGATGACTACCAAATGTGTCCTGCTTCGGAATGAAAACTGTAGTACAGTCTTTTTTTTTACAGGCAGCACTGAGACCCTCCATATTTCTTACGAGAACGGATAGAATGCGAATAGGCATAAAGATATGTCCATTCTCTTGATAGCTCGTGTTTGAGGTCTATATATGTTGTTGACTTGCCATCTTCATGCCGTCTAAGCCGGTCAACTAATCAATTCACCATGCCAAACAACTCGAGCGCCTCCAAAGAATCTACTGAGCCTAGGTCAGCACCTCAAGTGGGCAATACAGATGACAGCTCGTACCAAGCAGCAGACATCACTGCGTTCTTGGAGCGGAGGACCAACCGTACGTTCACTCTTCAATCCCCACCCATTGAATAGTCCTAGATAGCGACTAACAAAGGGTGCTAGACGATCGCGTTGCAATCCCAAAAGCTCCGTGGGATGTAACCACTGGACTTTACACGCGAGTAGACGGAACCACAGTCTACATCAGCAATCCGCACCACTTCCAGCCCAGCATTGGAACACATACGAGCATCGAGGCAGTGGTTGGAGATGAACCTCTTGGTGCTGATGGCTCTCAGTAACCCGGTGCTAAGTAGGCAGATTTGAAGTTACGGCCGTGGTAGATCGAGAGCATTGAGGATGATTTCGCTGCGCTGTTGGCAAATGGATGCGAGGTTTCTGAATGTAGGCAACAAGCACATGAACATAAGAGTCTGATTCATATGCACGTTATACTACCATGCTCGCTAAAGAACGCTCATACCATCAAAGCCTAAAACCATTCGCCCGCCGTGCCATGAGTTAACAAATCGTTCAGTCGTTGTAGTTCACAACACCACTCCCATCCTTGTTTGCCTTGCGAATGCCATACTTCTCACTCAACTCGTCTTCCTGTGACCGGCTGTTTGGGTCAAGATATGGCCGCTCGGCACGAACAGTTACCCGGACGGCATGTCGACGGTGAGGCGCAAAACCATAAGTAGCGGAGTGGTTCTACTTGATGTCAGTACAGAGTTTCGCAATGCGAGAGGCTCAACATACCGTAACCCTGTTATCCCAAAACGCGACATCCCCCTCATTCCACTGAAACCTAGCATGAACCTCGGGACTCGTCGCCACAATCTCCGTTAAGAAACTGATGATATGATCCGACTCCGTCTTCGGCACACCAACAATCTTGGTTACAAAGCCAGGGTTGAAGAAGATGCTCTTCCAACCCGTGACGGGATTCGTCCGAACGAGTGGGTGCTCGGTGGTGACGGGCTCGCGACGTACTGTTCGCCCGAGATCGCGTGAGCCTTGGGCTTGCAGCTCAGCAGAGTGGAGAGCCGTGAGGGATTCGAGGTACTTTTGCATGTGTGGTGAGAGCATATCGTAGGCTGCGTATTGAGAGGACCAGAGGGTGTCGCCGCCGCCGCCACGGGGTGGGCCGGTGAGGACTTTGAGGGATGTGTAGGAGGGAGGTTGGAGTTCGTATGTTACCTGGTTCGGGTCAGTAAAACTTTTGTCTCTTTTCATGTGGTATCGAAGTCTTACATCAGAGTGCCAGAGGAACGATGGTGTGAACAAAGCCCTCAGATCCGGGCTATCTTCGCCGGTATAGATAACATGGACATCCTCCAACCCTTCTCGCTTCGGCACTCCAGTTGTAGCATGCTTGTGCAGCTCACCAAAGTACTTGCCCAGCTCCCTTTGCTCATCGATGCTGAAATTCTTCTGGTTCCGGAAGAACACAACCCCACGCGTGGCGATCAGTCGAGCCAGGTCGTTCTTCTGAGCATCGGTGAGGTTTGCTAGATCAACGCCGTGTACCTCAGTACCGATCTTGGGGTTGTAGTCAAAGACGTCTGTGGCAGTTGCGAGGAGGTTCTTGAAGTTGGGATCGCCTAGTTGGCCTTTGTCGGCGTAGGGTATCTCAGTGTAGGCTGGCCATGTGATGTTGGGGAAGTGTGGTCGTAGGTCTTCGTACTTGTACGGTTCGGCATGCTTCTTGACAATGGTGCGCCCGGGGATGTAGCTGTGGGCATTGCTAGACTTGGGTGTTGGGAGGGATGTTGACGTAGCGGTGGGTTGGTAGTGGGGTTCGACAAGTCCTGGCGCCATCGTTGTTGCTGTGATAGATAGGATATTCGTGTGGTAACGAGTACTGTGCGGTCCAAAGCAGTAGGGTATTGCGACTCAAATGAGACGTACTTCTGAACGCAATACAAGAAGTATGGCAGTGGATTGTGGCTGCAAGTGGATGCTGGTGGATGATGTATCGTCAATCGACGAAGGGAAGATGTTTCAACGTGAGGTCTCTAGAGAATGGTATATGATTGATGAACACCCCAAAGAGAAGAAACATGCTCTTATATGTACCACATCAGTACAGTATACGTGTGATTCATGTGACCGTGAGTTACTGCCATATCAGGCCAATTGCGCCATCGCACACAATATAACAGCCGATCGAGCTTGACGCTGAGCCGCATGCCACTAGCATCGAGCTGCAGCCGCATACGGTCAGAGCATGCAAGGCACAAGATACTGGCTGCAAGTCCAACACTGCTAAGTGGATGTATACAGAGGAAGTTGAGTGTGAAAACCGTTATTTTTTGGCATCCCGCCTTCCAAGTCACGTTTTTCGTGACTTGTAAAGCCAATAGCTTTTCTCTCACTGTACTTGCAGTAGCAGATCACAGTTGGTATGTTGGAGTTGGAATGAGATCGGCGCTAGTGAGATGATGCAATTTGACGCGATCCTGTGCTTCGAATTCAACATCGTGGTGCTCGGACCACCTTATAACGCCGACGGCCCTTCCCTGGATATTGACACCCCTCACTCTTGCTGGAAGTCGGTGTATTGAGAAACAGACTTGCAGATGCTCTCGAATCTTCCATTGAATCGCAGAGCGAGATGAAACAAAGGCCTCGATAACGTGGAAGTTGTGGCTGTGCGATCATGCTGTCACAACACCATGGAGGGGCGTTTCCAATTCTTCCTTGTTCCACAGTCGGTTCTTATAGTCCCCATACCAGAGCACAATTAAGCAAGTATCCTCACTCGAACACTGCGGTATTTGATGCCAGTATTCCGTGCGGGCCGCACCTTTTAAAACCCACTGATAGCTGGCACTTCCTGAAAACCCCCCTCCAGGCACCAGCAGCACATGATTGTGGTGTGCGTTGGTTGTTGAGATGAGGTTTTACTGAATTTCGTGGTTGCGATACACTGAAGCCAAGGCTTACGTTCGACACATGATGAGATCCAGTCAAACATGTGTCGATACACCAGCAAGATGTTGTTCTTAATTGGTCGACTTGGGTCCGATGAATGGGATTGGTACACCGTTCACGTTCATCCATTGAATCGAACTTCCGCCGGACTTTTGTCCAGCTTCCAGTCGCGTCCTTGCAGCAGTGTCCGGAGCGTATGTATGCGCCTTTGTGCCCTCACTCATTGTGCCCGCTTGTCCCATTTCCGCCTGCTTGGCTATGCGCGCTCGTTCGAGTATCGGGTTCCAGTGAGAGATGAATCGATAACCCCCGTAATTGAAGAGGAGCAGGATGAACGTAGTCTTCAAGGGTTGCTGTAACATTCTCTCGTGCGTCCTCAGGATAAACTGATGTATGCGTCCAAACACCATTGTGACAGTGATCGTGAGTATTACGAAGTATGTTGAGACAGCTGGAGGATCAAGCGATGCGGACGAGGAATTGGATGTCGGTGGTCGAAAGCTCTATGGATGCAGGATATCGTGGAACTTTGGAACGGCGCCAGCGCGGGGACTGGAGCCTAGCGCGAAATCGCCGCCGAGCCGCATCAACTTTCTTGACGATCCAACACCTTCAGCCATTCACACCACTCTTTCGCAGCCACACCGGGAGGAGGAAAGAGTCGTCGCGTAGCATTTTCGCGCGACATTTCCAAACCAGGAAATACCCAAAATCCTCCTTGCGACCACGGCATCCCCAGATCCTACACCCCGACTATTCAAACGAACGCGCGCCGCGGACGAGGTCACATCGTACAAGAAGAAAAGCTGAACACCCGGAAGCCTACGTTGACGTTAGGCCATTCACTTTGCATCTTTTCAAGTGGATGTAGTCTGCAGACAATATCCTACACTCCAACATTCCGAAGAAAGCGCGCCGCGAGCCAAATCGCAGCCATGGACGACCTCGCGAACCTTGAGTTCTTATCGCTCGTCTCGAAGGTCACCTCCGAAATCCAGAATCACGTTGGTGTTTCAGATAAGACGCTCGCCGAGTTCGTTATCGATCAGCACGCGACATGCAAAGGCGTCACAGACTTCAAGAACCAGCTGGAGGCCATGGGCGCAGAGTTCCCCCAGAGTCTGGTGGAGAGCATTGACCGTC
>Ga0265798_10008025_pt1 | contig 13540 bp, 11 predicted proteins | sample P3T30metagenome_FD_192430 | JGI IMG/M metagenome (GOLD analysis project Ga0265798, IMG submission 192430) | Plant litter microbial communities from East Loma Ridge, Irvine, California - P3 T30 | ecosystem: Environmental > Terrestrial > Plant litter > Unclassified | place: USA: California...
GGGCTTGCTGGTGGCGGCGCTTGCCGTTGATGAGCACCAGCAGCTGGTCCGGGCCCAGGCCGCGCAGGGTGGCGGGGCGGATGATGTCGGTGCCGTCGCTCACGAAGGTGCTGGTGAAGTTGAACGACGGGTCGAGGTCTTGCAGCACCTTGCCCAACTCGAGCGTGCCGGCGGACTGGATGTCCTTGCTGTTGATGAGGCCTACCGGGACCGCGGTGTCGAGCGCGGTCTTGGCCTGGGTGCGCGAGCCGAGCACCACGACTTGCGACATATTGTCATCCGCCTGCTGGGCGCTCGCGGGCGCCAGCGCCGCCATCAGTGCCGACGCCAGCAGGGCGCGTTGCGGCAGTGCTTTCCTGTTCAACTTCTTCGTCATCCTCTACCCCCTGCAATGAGTTTTGTCATGTCATCCGCTTGTCCGGATGTCATTTGATGTTAGCAATGAGGTATGTCACCGCACTACGAAGTTATTGAAATAAGTAAATACGAACGTGAATAGGAGGGGTGGCCGTCGCGCAAAAGAGACGACTCCTCACAGTTCACAACATATTCATGAGTGTCGGGTAATGCATTGAGAATAAAGAAATTTTTCGAGAGAAATGTTGCTGAAGATGTTTGCTGGATTGTTACGTTCTCTAACAAGATTTCCAGTGGTGCGCTGCCCAGTAGCTTTAGCATGGGGTTTCAAGCCGGCGTTTTTGCCGCACTTCGTAGGCAGCCACATCATGATCCAACGACGAATGGACGAGCGGTCCGCGCTCGCTACAGAATATGCGTTGTTCCTGGCCGAGACGCGTGGCGTGTCGGCCGGGCTGGTGTACCTCGAGAGCTGCAATGTCTCACAAGAGATCCTGCTGCGCGCCATGCAGGGTCCCGCCGATCGCCGCAACCGCGAGCGGCGCCAACGGCAACGGAACGACTAGCATGAATATCACCCAGCTATGCAAGCGCTATGGCCTGCAACACCACGGTAGTCTCGAAAGTGCCTGGGACGCGCATGGGCCGACCGGCATCGTGCTGATGCAGCTCTGGCACGCTCCCAACCAGAAGATCAATGACCATCCTCTGCCTGGCGCGCAGCTGCGGGTGCGCTGCTCCCATGCCGACGACGGCGAAGGGGGCGACGACGACGAAGCACGCGATGCCCGCATGCTCAGCATCGCGGCAGTCGAGGAGGGCGCGCGCGGCTATGCCGCGATGTCGATCCCGCCAAGCCAGTCGCGCGGCGCTGGCGCCTGGGCCAAGTACGCGAACCTGGAGCGGGTATTTCCGGTGCTGGCGCTAGAGCGCGATCCCTGCGGCGCGGTGTTCGCGGTGCTCGGCGCGCCGGTGCCGGCATCCGAACTGGGCGTGACCGCCCACCGTCCCGGACGGCGCGCACCCACGCCGCGCCACAAACTCACGAATGGTCGCGCATCCACTCTTTCAGGCCGTTGACCCAGTCCTTGGCCGGCAGGTTCAGGCGCCGCCTGATCTCGCCGGCGCGCTCGTACAGCAGCGCGAAGTCGATCTCCGGCGCATCCCTGAAGGCCAGCACCACCACGTTTGCGTCGTGCACCTCGGGCAGCCAGGCGACGGCGTCGAACACCTGCTCCATGTGCAGGAAGTTCTTGTCGTAGTTGCTGAAATCGCCGAACACATTGGCGGTCATGACGCCACCCGGCGCCAGGCAATCGCGGCAACCCTGGTAGAACTCGACCGAGTCGAGCACCGGACCGCGCGCGTCCTGGTCGTACAGGTCGACCTGCAGCACGTCGAACTTGCCGTGGTTGCCCGGATCGAGCACGAAGTCGAGCGCATTCATCTCGCGCACGTCCAGGCGCGCGTCGTCCTCGGGAAGGCCGAACAGCGCGCGGCAGATCGCGATCACGTTCGGGTTGAGTTCGACCGCCGTGACCTTCGCCTCTGGGAAGCGCTGGTAGCAGAACTTGGTGAGCGCGGCGCTGCCCAGCCCGAGCTGGGCGATGTGGCGCGGCGCGCGCTGGAACAGCGTCCACGTCATCATCATCTGCACGTATTCGAGCTCGATCGTGTCCGGCTTGGCGATACGCATTGCGCCCTGCACCCAGGAGGTGCCGAGGTGCAGGAAGCGCACGCCCTCGAATTCGTCGATGGTGGCGGGCGGATGGCCGGGCTGGGCGAAACGGGGATCGATGGTGGACGGCGGCATGGCGGTATCTGGCAAAAGGCGACACCGATCTTACCAGAGGCTGGGCTGCATTCAGCCCGCAGGGGACGGCAGGGCCGGCAGGAACAGCGTCACCGCCAGCCCGCCGCCGTCGCGGTTGGCCAGCAGGATGCGGCCGCCGTGCGCTTCGGCGATCTCGCGCGCCAGCGCCAGCCCCAGGCCGGTGCCGCTGCGCTTGGTCGAATAGAAGGGCACCAGGGCCTGGGTCAGGACCGCTTCGCTCATGCCGCTGCCGCGATCGAGCACGTCGATGCGCAGCTGGTCCTGCACGCGCCGCACCTGCAGCCCGACCTGATCGGGCGCCGATCCCGACTCGTGCGCGTTCTTGAGCAGGTTCAGGAGCGCCTGCTCGAACTGGGCGGCGTCGACCCAGGCCGGGTCTGGCGGCAGCTCGCCCTCGACCGAAAAATCGACCTGGCCGGCCAGGCGCGCGACCAGCTCCGGCCACGGACAGGCTTCCAGGCGCGGCGTCGGCAGCTTGGCGAAGCGCGCATAGCCGAGGATGAAGCTCTCCAGGTGGCGGGTGCGCTCGCCGATGGTCGAGAGGATCTGCGGCAGGCGCTCCACCTGCCCGCGCCGTACCAGCTCGGCGCCGGAATGCGCGAGCGAGGCGAGCGGCGCCAATGAATTGTTGAGTTCATGGCTGATCACGCGGATCACCTTCTTCCAGGTCTGCACTTCCTGGCGCCGCAGTTCGGTCGTCAGCTGGCGCAGCAACAGCAGCTCGTGGCGGCGCGCGTTGAGGGTGAAGGTGCTGCGCGCCAGGTGATACACCTCTTCGCTCTCGCCTTCGCCGGTGTTGAACAGGCCATCGCCGCCGCGCGCCAGCGCTTCGCGCAGGGCCGGCGCCGCCTCGTCGAGCACGGCGCGCAGCGCATGGCCCTCGAGCTTGCGGCCATGCGCCAGCAGCTGGCGCGCGGCGACGTTGGCATAGACGATCACGCCGGCGTTGGTGCTCGAGTCGGCCACCAGCAGCATCGCCACCGGCGTGTTCTGCACCATCGAGTCGAGCAGCAGTTCGCGCTGCGCCAGGCCCAGGCGCTGCTCGCGCAGCACGGCGCCCAGCCGGTTATGGGCCGCGATCAGGTCGCTCAGCTCGTCGTTGTGCGGCCAATGCAGGCTGGAGGAAAAGTCGCCGTCGCGGTAGCTGTCCACCGTGCCTTCGAGCGCGCGAAACAGCGACAGGATCGGCTGCACCTGCGCGCGCAGGGTGATGATCGCGACCGGCAGCAGTCCAAGCAGGCACAGGCCCGCGACCAGCAGCGGGCGGCCGGGGAACAGGGCGTCGAGGCCGAGCGCGGACAGCATGGCCAGCACGAGCAGGGTGCCGACCAGCGCCGACAGGCGCGTGACCAGCGAGAACCTGGTCCGGGCCGGCGGCTGGCTCGCACTCATGGCCGTGGAATCGCAAGCCGCTCCATGCGGCGGTACAGCGCCTGGCGCGACAGGCCAAGCTCGTTCGCGGCCTGCGCCACTACGCCGCCGGCGCGCGCCAGCGCCCCGACGATGGCGTCGCGGTCGGGATCAAGGTCCTGGGCCGGCAGGCTGGCGGCAGGCAGGCCGAGGTCCGCCACGGTGATGGTGTCGCCGCCAGACAGCAGGTTGGCGCGCGCCATCACGTTCTTCAGTTCGCGCACATTGCCGGGCCAGGGATGGGCCAGCAGGGCCGCTTCGGCCGATGGATGCAGGGCTTTGCCGCGCGCCAGGAAGGCGTGCGCCAGCGGCAGGATGTCGCCTGGCCGCGCCGACAGCGGCGGCAGGCGCAGCTCGATCACATTGAGGCGGTAGAACAGGTCTTCGCGGAAGGTCCCGGCGCGGATCATGGCGGAGAGATCCGCATTGGTGGCGCTGATCACGCGCACCTTCACCTGCCGCTCGCGGTTCGAGCCGAGCCGCTCGAAGCGGCCGGTTTCCAGCACCCGCAGCAGCTTCATCTGCCCTGCCAGCGGCAGGTTGCCGATCTCGTCGAGGAACAGGGTGCCGCCGTCGGCCGCCTCGAACTTGCCTTCGCGCGCCTTCGAGGCGCCGGTATAGGCGCCGGCGTCGGCGCCGAACAGCTCGGCCTCGATCAGTTCGGACGGCAGGGCGCCGCAGTTGAGCACCACGAAGGGGCCGTTGGCCACCTGCGAATTGGCCTTGATGATCTCGGCGATGCGTTCCTTGCCGGTGCCGTTGGGGCCCGTGATCAAGACCGGCACGTCGGCACGCGCCACCTGGCAGGCCAGGTGCAGCACGCGCTCGGTGGCGGGATCCTGCCATACCAGGCCGCGCAGGTCGAAGTTCAGCTCGAGCTCACGCTTGGCCTTGCGTTCGCGCTGCACGCGGCTGGCAAGCAGCCGGTTGGCCTGGCCCAGCTCGATCAGGTTGCTGACCGTGGCCAGCAGGCGCTCGTCGTTCCACGGCTTGGAAAGATAATCGGCGGCGCCAGCCTTGACCAGGTCGACCGCCGCATCCAGGTGGGTCCAGGCGGTGAGCAGGATCACCGGCAGGTCGGGATGGCGCAGGCGGATCTCGCGAAACAGCGCCACGCCTTCCTCGCCCGATGTGGTGTCGGCCGTGAAGTTCATGTCCTGGATCACCAGGTCGACCGGCTCCCTGGCGAGGATGGCCAGGCCCTCCTCGGGCGAGGCCGCGCGCAGCGAGGCGATATCGTGCAGCGAGAACAGCACGTCGAGCGCCATGGCGACCGCGGCGTTATCGTCGATGATGAGAACTGTGGGCATGGCCGCCAGCATAGCATTGTCCCTAGGTGCTGCGGGTGGCCAGCGCCGGCGAGATGCTGGCCGCGCGCCACGCCGGCCCATAGGCGGCCAGGATGCCGATCGCCCAGAACAGCAAGGCGCCGGCGATCAGGTAGGGCAGCGGCAGCCGCGTCATTTCCAGCTTGCTCACCAATAGCTGGTTCAGGCCCACGCCCAGCAGCACGCCACCGAACACGCCGCCGCTGGTGATCATGACGTTCTCCAGGATGAAGTAGCGCAGGATGTCGATTTTCCGGGCGCCGAGCGCGCGCCGCACGCCGATCTGCTTGCGGCGCTGGGTCACCCACAGGCTGGCCATGCCGACGATGCCGCTGCAGGTTATCAGGAGCAGCAGCACGCTCACCGTCACCAGCATCCACGACAGCGCCATGTCGGCGCGGTAGCGGTCCTTGCGGTCGGCCTCGACCGTCTTGATGCGCAGGATCATCGGCGTTGCCGACGACTTGCGCAGCGCCTGCTCGGCTTCGCGCATCAGGCGGTCGCGCTGGCCGGCTTCGCTGCGCATGGCGTACATCGTGCCCGGATGGCCATAGGAGAGCGCCGGGACCAGGATGGAATACTCGGCTTTCTGGCCAACTTCGGCGTTGATGGTCTGCAGGCGCTCGACCACCCCGACCACCAGCGCGCCGCGGGCGTCGCTGCCGGTGCCGAAGTACATGGTCTTTCCGACCGCCGGCGCGCCGGGCCACAGCTTTTCGGCCAGGGCCTTCGTCATGAGGATGTTCTCCGGCAGCTTGTTCTCGAGGGCCTGGTTGACCTCCGGGATTTCATTCGGCAGGAAGTCGCGGCCTTCGGCCAGCTTCAGGCCATAGGTCTTGACCATCGAACCATCCGACATATAGACCGAGGCATAGGCGCTCTCGCGTTCCTGGCGCGGATCGGCGGCAACGCTGGTGGTGCTGCCGCTTTGCGACATCGGCATCTGCGATACCTGGCCGGCCGACACCATGCCGGGCACCGAGCGCAGCACCTCGAGCTCGCGCTTGACGGTGGCCAGCATCTGGTCCGGTGTGTCCTGGTTCAGGTTGCGCACCGCGAAATAGAAGGTCGAGGCCTCGTCGAGCAGGCCGGAAGGACGGGCCGCGACTTCGCGCCGTTCGGTCACGATGTGCAGGGCGTTGGCCAGGATCGCCAGGCTCAGGGCGACCTGCATCGCCACCAGGATCGGGCCGGTCTTGTTGCGCAGCAGCGCAGACAGGATGGGGCGGATTTCCATAGTCATTCTCCGATATTCATTGCGATTTGAGCTGGATGGCCGGCGTCACCTGGCAGGCGCGCCAGGTCGGCAGCAGGCCGGCGACCAGCGAGGCGCAGATCGACAGCACGAAGGTCAGCGCCAGCATCTGCCAGTCCATGCGCGCCACCGCCGCCATGCTCTTGCTCTCCATCCCGATCAGGGCCAGCGCGCCGAAGGCCAGCCCCAGCCCCAGCACGCCGCCGGCCAGGCCGACCACGCCGGTCTCGATCAGGAACTGGCGGAAGATGTCGCGCCGTGAGGCGCCCAGCGCGCGCCGGATGCCCACCTCGGAGGCACGTACCGAGAACTTCGCCAGCAGTAGGCCGACGGTATTGACCAGGCACAGAAGCAGGAAGCCGAAGGCGAGCCAGGCCGACAGCCGGGTGTCATTGCCCACCACTTTCTGCTTTTCCATCCATTCCATCACGTCGTACAGCTCGACCGGCGCCTGGCGCTTCAGGCGCCCCAGCTTGCGCTGCTCGCTCGCATAGTTCTCGAGGAAGGCGTGCAGGTCGGCGCGGTCCAGGGCGGAGCGGGTTTCGATCCACAGCTGGATCCAGGTGCATTCCGACGCCAGCAGCGAGGCATAGCCGGAATCGCGCGACTCGCTGCAGTTCATGCTGCCATAGGCCGGCATCTCGCGCCGTATCGCGGTCGTGAACGGGATCATGAAATCTTCGCCGGTGGCCGCGCCGCTGCCGATCAGCTTGTAGTAGCGCGGCATGGGATTCCATTCGTCGAGCACGCCCACTACGGTGAACGGCTCGCCGCCCATGCGCAGGCGCTGGCCGACCGGGTTGGCGTCGCCGAACAGTTTTTCGGCCACCGCGCGGCCCAGCACCACCACGTTGGCGCCGCGCGTCTCGTCCTCGACGCTCCACGCCTGGCCATGCAGGAAAGGCACATCGAACATGGCGAAGAAGTCGCGCGTCGGCGCCAGGCCGTAGCCAGTGAAGGCGGGAATGTCGGTGCGCGGCGGCTCGATCGGCATGCCGGTGCCGAACATCGCCGTGCCGCGGTCGCCCGGCTTGGCGCGCAGCAGGTTGGTCGCATCCTGGTAGCTCATCTGCATGTCAAGGTGCTCGGCGCCCGGTATATAGCCTTCGACCTGGGCATTGTCGATGAAGGGCACGAACAGGCGGTTGCTCTTGGATGGAATCGGGTCGCCCGACATCGCGTGCAGGATGGTCAGCGTCGAGACGCTGGCCGCCACGCCAATGGCCAGGGTCAGCACCATCAGCGCGGTGAGATAGCGGTTGCGGCGCAGGCTGCGCACGCCGAGCTTGAAGTAATAGGCGAACATGGCGGCTCCCTATGCCGGGACGGATGCCTGGGCATCCACCAGCGACGGCGCGTGCCGCACCAGGTCGGACACCTGGCCGTCGATGATGTGCACGTTGCGGTGGGTGCGCACCGCGAGTTCCGGATCGTGGGTCACCATCAGGATGGTGGTGCCGGCGGCGTTGATCTCTTCCAGCAGGTCCATCACGCCGCGCGCCATCTGGGTGTCGAGGTTACCGGTCGGTTCATCGGCCAGCAGCAGTTTCGGTGAGCCAGCCAGCGCGCGCGCGATTGCCACGCGCTGCTGCTGGCCGCCCGACAGCTCGGCCGGGTAGTGCTTCATGCGCGAGGCCAGGCCGACCTTGGCCAGCGCGTCCTCGATCCTTTCCTTGCGTTCGCGCGCATTGAAGCCACGGTAGCGCAGCGGCACGTCGACGTTGTCGAACAGGTTCAGGTCGGGGATCAGGTTGAAGCCCTGGAAAATGAAGCCCAGCTTCTCGTTGCGCAGGCGCGAGCGCGCCGCGTCGTCCAGGCCTTTTACATTGACGCCGTCGAGGACGTACTCGCCCGAGGTGAACTCCTCGAGCAGGCCGGCGATGTTCAGGAAGCTGGTCTTGCCCGAGCCGGACGGGCCGGTGACGGTGACGAACTCGCCCTGCTGGACGTTGATCTCGAAGCCGCGCAGCGCGTGGGTCTCGATCATGTGGGTGCGGTACACCTTGCTCAGGTTGGTCATGCGCAGCATGGTTGGCTCCTAGTATTGGATGGCGATTACTGGTTGATCGATACGGTGTTGGCGTTGTCGAAGGCGTCGGTGCCGGCCACCACCACCTTGTCGCCCTGCTTCAGGCCAGACAAGATCTCGACCGCCGAGATGCTGGTGGCGCCGACCTGGATCGGCGTGCGCACCGCAATCCCGTCGCGCATCACATAGGCATGGCGGCCGCCTTCGTTTTCCAGGAACGGGCCGCGCTGCACCATCAGCACATTCGGTTTTTCCTCGATCAAGAGGCGTGCGCTGACGCGCTGGCTCTGGCGCAGGCCCTTGGGCTGCTCGCCGTCGAAGCGCACCCGCGCCAGCACCTGGTTCTTGACCACCTCGGGCGACAGCGCCGACAGCTTGCCGGTGGCGCGGCCGGTCGGCAGGGTGATCTCGGCGCTCATGCCCAGGCCCAGGTCGCCGGCATAGGTTTCCGGCACCTCGACCTCGACTTCGAGCTTGGACAGGTCGACCAGCGTCATCAAAGGCGCATTGGCGATGACCACCATGCGGTTCTGGACATTCAGGGTGCCGATGAAGCCGTCCACCGGCGCGCGCACGGTCAGCTCGTCGACGCGGCGCTGGGCATTGGCCATCGACAGGCGTGCGCGCTCCATTTCGTTGGTCTTGGTGCGGATCGCCAGCTGGACGTCGTCGCCTTCGAGATTGGCCGCCTGCGCCGCGTGCTTGGCGCGGATGCCGGCCGAATTCAGGGCGTCCTGGGCCTTCTGGTAGTCGATCTTGGCGATGATGCCGACCACGCCCACGCTGTCGTAGCGCTCCACGGTGCGCTGGGCCGACAGGCGCTCGATCTCGGCGGTGTCGGCTTCGCGCTTGGCCAGCAGCTTCTGCTTGGCGGCCAGGATCTGCTGGCGCGCCACTTCGGCCTTGAGCTGCTCGTAGGTCGAGAGTTCGCGCTTGAGGGCGTCGCTCAGGTCGGGCGACTCGAGCACCGCGAGTATTGCGCCCTTCTTGACCGTATCGCCGGCGGCGACCTTCAGGTTGACGGTGGCAGGCGCGGTGGAATACAGGGTCGGGCTGACGGCGGCCACCACGCGACCGTTGACGGCGGCGTCGCGCACCAGGTTGCCGCGCTGGACCTCGGCGATGCGCACGCGGCTGGCGGAGACGGAATGCTCGCTGCCGCTCCAGGCGGCGTACAGGCCGAAGCTGGCGGCGGCCAGGGCGATGGCGACGCCAATTGCCACTGCGCGGCGCTTGACCTTGTGGCCAGCCGGCTGGGCGACGACGGCGTCTTGTTGGGATGTATCGCGGATCATGTTGTGTCCAGTAACGACGGGTTGCCTGTCGTTACTGCACGATCCGTGCCAGCGCTTAAGTTATTGATTCATATAGGAGTAGGAGGGTGGACACCACTGTCCGCGGTGTCCGTCCGGTCTCGGGCGGACGTTCGCGGGCGTACCGGCGCGGGCATACCGGCGAGGACAGTGCTGTCCGCATTTGCCACCGCCCCCCGCATGTCGTTCCCGCGCAGGCGGGAACCCAAGTCCCTTGCGTAGCCACTACGCTTCACGCCATCGATATGAGTGCAAACTTGGGTTCCCGCCTTCGCGGGAAGTCGTTTCCTCCAGTGGAGGAAACGACGCGCGAACGCTAACGAAAGAACAGCGTCAGCTTACTTCTGCGGCTGCTGCTTCTGCCCGTACTTGCCGACAATCTCGCCCTTGGCCAGCACATGGCCCTTCATCGCCTGCAGCACCTGGTCGCGGTCGGCGCCGAAAGGCACGTCGAGCATCTTGTCCAGCGCATAGACCTGGAAGTGGTAGCGGTGCGCCGCCTCGCCGACCGGCGGCTTGGGACCGTAGTAGCCGGGCGCGCCGCGGGTGGTGCGGCCCTGCAGCACGCCGTCCGGGTCGGACAGGCGCGCCTGCTCCTGCACGCCTTCCGGCACGCTCGTGATCGTGGCCGGGATATTCCACATCACCCAGTGCACGAACGGCGTGACCGGCTTGGCGTCCGGATCTTCCATGACGATCGCGTACGACTTCGCGCCCACCACGGCTTTCCAGGACAGCGCCGGCGAGACGCCGTCCGCGTACTCGGTATAGCGCTCATGCATCATGCCGTTGGCGCTGAAGCTGGACGAAGTCACGCTCAGCTGGCCCTTGGCCTCGGTCTCGGGACGCTTGTTCGCCAGCGGGACCTTGTTGCCCTTGTTGGCCTGTTCCTCCATCGGGCCGGCCGGCGCCTTCGGCGGCGTGGCGGCGGCCGCCTTGGCGCCGGTGTAGGCGATGCGGTAGATCACGCCGTTGGCGTCGTCCGCCATCAGGAGCGAGCCGTCCTTGGCCAGGGCCAGGCCGACCGGACGCGCGATATGGGTCTTGCCGGCATCAAGCAGGAAGCCGGTGACGAAGGGTTCGACCGACTTGGCCTGGCCATTCTCATAGCGCACGCGCACGATCTCGTAGCCCGATGCCGGCACCCGGTTCCACGAACCGCGCATGGTCACGAAGGCGTCGCCCTGGTAGTCGGAAGGGAAGGCGCTGCCGGCGCCCCACACCCACTGCATCGGCGCCGCGTGGGCGGTATAGCCCAGCACCATCGGCGTGCTGCGCGCCTTCCACTGTTCCTTGGTGATCTCGCCCTGCGGCGTGCTTTGCGGGTAGATCTCGTTGGCTCCGTAGACGTGCGGCCAACCGTACTGCTTGCCCAGCTCGATCTTGTTGATTTCCTCGGGCTGGACGTCGTCGCCAAGGAAGTCGATGCCGTGGTCGAAGCCCCACAGCTCGCCCGTGGTCGGATGCCAGCCGAAGCCGATCAGGTTGCGCAGGCCGCTGGCGAAGATGGTGCGGCTCTTGCCGTCGGGTGACACGCGCAGCAGGGTGGCGTTTTCCACATTACTCTCGTTGCAGGTGTTGCAGGTGCTGCCCACGCTCAGGTACAGCATGCCGTCCGGCCCGAAGGCCATGGTGCGGTTCGGGTGCTGGCCCGAATCGGGCAGGTCGCCGACCAGCATCTTGAGTTCGCCCAGGCGACCGTCGCTCTTGATATCGGCCACGAACAGTTCCTTGACCGTGACCAGGTACAGCTTGTTGTCGCGGATCGCCAGGCCATGGGCGCCGGCGCGGTTGGCCACCGTGACCGGGGCGCCGTCGGCGCGGCCGTCGCCATTGGCGTCGCGCAGCAGCAGCACATCGCCCTGGTCGCGCCGGCTCACATACACGTCGCCGTTCGGCGCCACCGCGATGATGCGCGCATTCTTGAGGCCCGTCGCGAAGGCGCTGACCGTGAAGCCTTGCGGGGCCTTCAGCGCCGCGATGCGCTCCGGCGTGGCCTCCACCTTATTGGGTTTCCAGACGTTGATCTTGGTGGAGAACATGGTGCCGTCGCCCTGCTGGGCGGAGGCGGAACCGAACATCAGGCACAGCGCGGCTGCAATTGAAGCGCGTTTCATCGGGGCCTACCTTTCTTGGTTGTCATTATCAGGGGCACAGCGGGAGCCTTCCGAGAGAGATCGTGCCAGCGATTCTGAAAGCGGTATGTTGAGAAACGTACATTGTCTGATTTAAGAATGCATACCCATCCAGGGTAATTTCGTGGAGCAAATGTTTTCGATCTTGCAAGTTGGCAAGCCAGCCGTATATGGGACTGGCACCCGGCGTCGCCGGTTCCTCCGAAAGATCGACCTTGTCGTTGTTCGACCGCCTGCAAGACCTGTGGCGCAACCTCGCATTCGCCCCATCCGCCGCGCCGCGCCGCCATTTCTTCATCCCCGACGAAGTCGCTCGCCTGTACCGTCTCGATGGCGCTGCCGGCATCGACGACCAGACCTGGAACGACTTGCTGCTCGAATCGTTCGAAGAGACACTGGCGCCGCAGGCCAGCATCTTCGCGCGCCAGGTGCTGCACCAGCGCCTGCGCGCCGGCGTCGACGACGCGGCATGCAGCGCGCAGCGCGCGCGCCTGCAGGCGCTGATGGAGGATCCGGCCCGGCTGGATGCGATCGACGCCAGCCTGTCTACCCTGCGCCATGCCGATGCCGAGGTGGCCGGCCTGCTGTTCCAGGATACGGCGCCGACGATTCCGTTCTGGGCGCGCTGGCTGTCGCTGCTGCCAGTCGCGCTGCTGTTGTCGCTGGCCGCCCTGGTGACCCTGCCGCTGGGCTGGGTGCTGACCATGGTAGCGCTGGCTCCCCTGATGGCGTTGCAGATGCGCCTTCACCGCCCGCTCGAGGAATGGGCCGCCACCATCCGCGCACTGCACGCGCTGCTGCGCAGCACCAGCCTGCTGGGCGGGCAGGGCGGTCCGCTACTCGAACCGTTCGTGGCGGCGCGCGCCAGGGCCGAAGGCCTGCACCTGCGCCTGGCGCGCTCGCTGAGCCTGCGCATGATTCCGGGCGCGATCCAGTACGCCGACTGGTTCGCGGCGGCCAATGTGGTCTACCATTTCAAGACGATGCGCATCGTGCACGCCGAGCGCGCCTTCCTGCGCGAGTGCTACCTCGCCTGCGCCAACCTGGAGGCCGACGTGACCCTGGCGCGCCACCTGGCCTCAAGGGAGCGCTGGTGCTGGGCCGAGCGCGGCGATGCGCGCACCCTGGTGCTGGAAGGCGGCGTGCACCCCCTTATGGCGCAGCCGACCGCGCTGTCGGTGGCGTTGGAAGGGCGGGGCGCCTTCGTCTCGGGCCAGAACGCCTCGGGCAAGAGCACCTTCCTGCGCATGGTGGGCCTGAACGCGATCGCGGCGCGCGCCTTCGGCTTTTGCTACGCCACGCGGGCTTGCCTGCCGGCGGCGCCGGTGCGCGCCAGCATGCAGAACGAGGATTCGCTGCTGGGCGGCGAGAGCCTGTACATGGCGGAACTGCGGCGGGCGAAGGAATTGCTGGACGCCGCCGGCCAGCCGCCAGGCATCTGCCTGATCGATGAAGTCTTCCGCGGCACTAACCACCTGGAGTCGGTGTCGGCCGCGGCTGCCGTACTAGAACAGCTGGCCGGGCGCGACCTGGTGCTGGTGTCTTCGCACAACCTGGTGCTGGCGCCGCTGCTGCGGGAGCACCTGGAACCGTTCTTCATCGACACCGCCAGCGGCAGTCCAGTGCTGGCGCCGGGCGTGCTGCGCAACCCGAACGGCATCGCGCTGCTGGCGAGCCAGGGTTTTGGCGCGGAGATTGAAACCAGGGCGGCCGAGGTGGCGCGCTGGTTGAGCAGCCACCTCGTGGAACCGGATTTGCCAACGTCCGAACGTCGTCCCCGCGCAGGCGCACTGCTGTCCGGGATAAATTGAGGGGAAATTGCTGGAAGGGTTGCAGGGACTGGTTTACCGGCGTATACCGGAGTCGCCAAACTTAAAAA
>Ga0265798_10008026_pt1 | contig 13539 bp, 17 predicted proteins | sample P3T30metagenome_FD_192430 | JGI IMG/M metagenome (GOLD analysis project Ga0265798, IMG submission 192430) | Plant litter microbial communities from East Loma Ridge, Irvine, California - P3 T30 | ecosystem: Environmental > Terrestrial > Plant litter > Unclassified | place: USA: California...
TCCCACGATGACGATGATATAGACGTACTCGTCCTCGGAGAACTTTTTGCCCTCTCCCCATCCCTCTCCTACCAGCGCTCCATTGACCAAGTCCACGACCTTCTCCCTCAATGGCTCATTCCCTCTGAGCTCAGATGTATCTTCCTCGCCGATGATTTCGTCGGATGGGAAGTGGGCTTGGAGGTGGAGTGAAATTAGAGATTGGGCAGATAGGTCCGCGACTGTTCGTCAGCTCAGCTCGGCTCAGGCAATCCCCAATGAAACGCAGCAACATACCTGTGACTGGAGATTTATCCTTCTTGATGACTGTATCTTTAGATACATGAGTATCCTGTACCTGCTTTGTCCTATCCCGTAAGCCGCAAGCTCAACAACCACAACCGTACCAACCGGCAGACGTACAATCGACAAGCGCGTAAAACAGCCAAAATCGCAAGATCCGTCTCCTCCTTCAAATGTGTAAATGGTAATCCAGCCATTGTCCTATATCCTGTTACTCTGCTAGGTATATGTAGTGTAGTAAATGATCTTGTAACCACTCTTGAAAACATGCAACAAAGATCAGCTGAAATCACGAATGGGGGCTGGAAATCATCTGGCGTCATCGAATTCACGTGGAGTATTCATCAACTTTCCCATCATTTATCATACAATGACTACTCCTATTCCATTACCTGCAGAGGTATCTCCTACGACGTTGCCATTACCTGATCCAGAGGCTTATGAGGGTGAACCAAGGGAATATGCCAGAGCGTTGATGCAGCGGAAAACAGAGATTGAGGCTGAGATTGTATGTCCACTAATTCGTGCGTTGGCGCGAGCGAGTAAAGGTACGGCAAGGCTGATATCTAGGATCGTATACATGGCGTCCTCACAATTGTATGGCTCATTAACTAAGGCTCTTGGCGAAGCACTGATAAAAAGCATAACGCAGACTCAAACACCTCACTAACAGATCCAGAAGGGTACCCGAGAGGAGATATCGATGTTGTACATCCCCCTCCCATCCCATCAGAACAGGGCTAATGCCAGTACTCAATCCGCCACGCGCGATCAGCTCTTGCGCGACTAGCAACAGATAGAAGGACGGTCGAAGATCTATTACCCCGAGCACTCGAAGCTGCTTTCGCAGCTCCATCCACTTCGACATCCACTGATATCGCCCACTCTGGAGCGGCAGAGACACGGGCGATACCTAATGGATTGTCCGTTCCAACTGATGGTGAAACCACATGGCCAGAATCGCCGGTTGCTAGGGTCAACAGTGTTGCGCCTTCCAGTCCTGCTGCCGACTCCGTAAGCTCCCATTTCCCCCCCCTCCTCTCTGGGCTTCAACCCGCCGCGGCGGAAGACATGTGACTAATAGCAGGGCCTACAAGCTGGAGACATGATCTACTCGTTCGCTGGCGTGACGTCAGCTCAAGGCTTGCAAGCTATTGGAGCGTTAGTACAGAGATCAGAAGGCGTGAGTCCACCTCATCTTTGACCGTGAAGGTACTGACGACAGACAACCCTCCGCCTACTGATACTTCGAGGGAGCGACCGGCGAGAGCTGATCCTTACACCTCGGAACGGATGGGGTGGGAGGGGCGCACTGGGTTGTCATATTCTTCCCGCGTAGACGTTTCCATCTGGGGGTAGTAAGCGATTGTATGTAGGCATTTATTAGCGTAATCATGTAGTAAGTGCACGGGGCGCTATCCCTTGATAGTCCTTCGCGGAGCTAGTATGCGTGTATGACTGCATAATCTATGTATACTAAATCCAAGTACAATTCCACCTAGACCAATCGCCTCTCGGGCTTCTTTTGTTCGACTGGGGTGGGAGCGGGTGCTGTGGCGGCAGGTGCTGGTGCAGCGGCGGATGGGGCAGCAGGGGCAGAAGAGGATAGAGGAGCAGCAGGTGCCGACTTGACGTCTGCGACTGGTGCGGGTGCGGCAGCGACAGGCCTAACCAACTCGGCAACGGGCCTCTGCTCAACGACATATCCAACCTTCTCCATCTTGACCCCCTTCTCCGGGATTCTGGCTTCCAGCTCGTTCCTGACTTTCCCAGCAGCTTCCTGACCTCTCCTCACTACATCCCCAACCTTCAACCCTGTACCCTTCTCAATACCCTGAACGGCAGATTTACTCCAATTACTCATATCCTTGCTTGCTCCTCCGACCCTATCCTTCAACATCTCAAAGTGTGATTCCGAAGTAGCCATGATCTGATCATGACGAGCTGCGAATACTGGGAAATGTCGATCTTCAAGTGTAGAGAGGTATTGGCGGATATTATGAGATGTTTTGGGTAAGAAATAAGGCATGGCCAATACAGTGAATAATGGTGGGGTGAGGAATCGGATGGGGAAGGCTCGTGTGCGGGATAAAACTGATCCTGTAAGTCCGGCGATAAGGACATAGATGATTCCAGGGTTAAGGTTCTCGTCGCGGGGCAAGACTGTCTTTACTTCTCCTGGATCGTCAGCTCACGACCCTTGACAAGGCTGTCGACCATTTCTTCCCAGGCGCGGGTAGACTCACGCTCAACACGCTTCTCGAATCCAATCCACTTGGACACTCCCTCCTCGACATATCCTCTAGCTCCACTCAATGCCTCCGTAGTAGTTTCACGTGCTTGGGCGATATAAGGTGAGATAGGATGAGGAGTCTCTACTAGTGTAACGATAGGTTCAGGCGAAGCGTAGATTGGTAGCTGATGGTTAGTACAGACACGGTCTCGAAGACCCTCTGGACTTACCTTGTCACCATTTGACGAACGTCCCGGACGTACTTCAGCTCCAGCTCGTTGCGTCGGTCTAGCTTCCTCGGCATAGAGGGGTGTTGAAGTGGCGTAGAAAGTAGCTCCTAGAACAGCGGTAGAAGCGACCGAAGTGCGCAGGATCCGCTACTTGTTAGTCCCCTGCCTACTGTGTCTGCACTTCCAGTGTGTTGACTTACAGATGGGAATGCCATAGCTGCTATATGCTATAATTACTATTGCTTATACTAGATCACCATTAAAGCATTAGATGACGAGCAGACACGAGGACGGCGTTATCGGGTAATTCCGGGCATATATGGTACAGGTTAAAGGGTGTGGCGCATCTCCTATATCTCCTGTGTCAAGACAACATGTCGTCTATGCATGTAGCGTACAAACGGGCAGACAGGATACATCTACTACATGGCAAGAGCAGGATCCCCATCCAATTTAATCCCAAACATCTCAGCCCAGAACTGCTAGTCAGCCATGTACACTTCACGCAAAGCAAGCTGAACCAGGTGAAGTACCACCGACTTACCTGAGGCAAAGTAGCAGCTTCCGAGCCGGACGTAAATGGTGTTAAACCAATACTAGCCATCCCCTCGTTCGTACTATACATGGGCATAGGTGAGACTGGTAGGTCCAGCTTCTGGGAACCATCACTATTAGTGGTAGTGGTATTACCCAAAGAAGGCGCTAAATTCGGTGAAGCACCATTTCCATTTCCATTTCCAACTCCAACTCCCATATCGGGGAAAGCACGCATCATGGAATGAGGAGTATTGATGCCTCCGAATGAGCTGGCGTGACCGTGAGCTGGTGAATTTGCTAGACCAGGGGGCACGAGGTGCGTATGGAATCCACCTCCACCTCCTGGACCATTACTTCCGCCGGCGATATGAGTACCGTGCCATAATGGTGCGGGAGATAGAAGTCCAGCCACTCCAGGCGATCTCGGTCTAGGTCCGGCGTTGCTGGGTTCGCCATTCTTGGCAGGAGTGAATGGGACTTGGAGTGATGCAGTCTCGGTGCGATGTGTGGCGGCACTGTAATCAGCCACGACCTTGGACATGGGTAGGCGAGGACTCACGTAGCAAGCTTCTCCAACCTGACTAGACCGTTCACTAAATCACTCTGAACAGGATGAGCAGTATTCCATCCAGCCAACCGATCCTCAAACAAGTGAATAGCGTTTCGTAGTGTCGCCTACTCGTCAGCCTATAGTCCCCGCAATGATCCGTTCAGAACGACATACCAGACACTTCCTACCCCTATCAGAATTAGGTTCACGGATAGCAATGAAAGCACAAGCAGCACCAGCGTGGAATGTCTGACAGTAGTCAGCACCCATCTCGCAACAAATTTCCAGAAAGAAATGAAGGTGAGGACTCACCCTGTAAGGAATCGACCACCAGACCCAGAACACACTAGCTTTAGTCTGGAATGCGGTCTCATATGCCGTCAGGATTATCGTAGCTGCGTTAATCACTATTTCTTGTGATTCGGGATACGCAGCCGGATCGAATCGTAGATATGGCCGATGCAGGATGACCCTATTATCATCAGCTTTGCCTACCATCTTCTGGCTCCTCAGGCGACTCACAACAAGATATGAGTCTTCATACACAACATCAGACTCTGATTGATGATCAATTTATTCCGTGTCTTCAATAAATGTTCAGGCGTATCTTCATCCGGTTCAAATCGAATTCCTCTAGGTAGGTTCTTGTACCAAGCGCTAATATCACTCGCCAATTTCAAAGCATCCTCATATGTATGCGGATGATCGTCTTTGTTCCGATCCGTATCCGGACTGGGAGAGAACCAACCAAATACAGTTGATCTTGAGAAATCCCTCTTCATAGAGAAAACCCTAGACAAGAGTTCAAAAGATGGGATTGTAAGTTGGAAATATGCCGCGTGGAAGGTCATGTCTGTCGTTTCATTCCGCAAGACATTCGAAGGTGGGAGTTGAAATTGTGCTGATCCAGGCGCATCCGAAAGATTATCATCGGTTCGATCTTGAGGTAAAGCGGTAGTGTAGTAGGTAATACAACTGGGTCGACCGAACAAGCTACAGAGTAAAACATCAAGTCCAGCAACAGACCACCAGAGTCGTCTTCGGACTTCGGCGTCGCGCATCGAGACATTCGGATCGAGTGAAATAGGATCGACATGGAGGCCAAGGGAGATACATTGTCGAACGAGTGAGCCGACGAGAGACCAACTGTCTGAAGCTCTTTCGGAAGCGTACAGGTAGACATTAATGAGGAGTTGAGCCTGCACAGTGTACAGGGTAGGGTTGGACAGGAAGGAACATAGTCGTAGAGCCTGGTATGCTGCGGACACTACAAGTGTGAGCGAGCGCTAAGCGACACCAGACTCCCACTTGGAATGAAGACAACTTACGATACAACTCCGACTGTAATCGACTAGAAGTCAAATCCTTGTTATCCCTAATCTCCTCCCCTGATCTAGGTCTTTCATCCGGCCCAAAGATCTCATTCCTAGCTGCCCTCATTACACAACCTGTTATCAGCACCCACGTCCCACGGATCCAAGGAAGGAAGAAGACGCACCACAAGAACAGATCATCAAGTATACAGCAAGACATGACATTGGTACATTCATTTTCTCTGCAGTAGACATATCGAAGAATTTCCTATATTCCTCTTCTAGCGTGGGGCTATCATTAGCACTTGTCTTTGTACGAAGAGAAGCGGACTTACACGTGATACCCCAGAATGATAGTGACCACTTCCTCTTTCCACGCTTGTAACAGTACCTCGGCCTGTTCCTTATTGGGTAACAAGCCTATAATCTCTCCACTGAAATTCTCATGTGACCAAATAGTCGTAAAAGGGAATGTCTTGCGCATATCTGGAAATACGATTCCAAAGGCGTGATCCTCCGGAACACTCAGTAGGTCGTCCATGTGGCCTGAAGACGTAGATCCAGCTTGTGTCGAAGTCAATTCTCGGATCTATCGTCAATCACTATCCATATCGCGATAATATTCCGCAGAGCCCAAGAAAAGACTTACACGCCTCAACATGGATGCACCGGCTGGAGCACCTAAGAAAGTCTTTCTCCCCACTTTATCATGAACCATCTCCTCTCCCGGGTTCATGTGCATATGGTAGGTCTCCGTCTTGTAATCCACCTTTGCCTCTTCATCGCCCCCCGCATGCGTCTGTCCAGGATCAGGTGAATCTCGATTCGCGGCAGCAGCGACATCTGCAAGGGCTGCTTCACCAATCTTGAACCGGGCAAACCTATCCACAATGACTCGTCTTTTGGAATTATCCTGTCCCCGATCTCGGTCCGCTTCATCGATAGTGATCAATGGCGTAGCGGCACTAGCACTAGCACTAGCCGCGTTGGACGTACTAGCAACAGCGGCCTGTCGAGGAACATGCTTTTGTCGTAATTCGCGAACTACCTGTTCGAGTTCTGCGATTCGTTTCTTCAATCGATCGCCCTCAGCTACTGTCGGGTCGCTCATATCCCGATTCTCGTCAATTTCGTATACGCACGTCCCGGTCTAGGATCAGCAATCGCCTCTGATGATACCACTAGTGGGGATGTGCTGGACTCACCAATCCCAGGGCCGTACATCGTCCACAGGGTCGTTTACGATCGCACTTGTCATCAGCTCACCTCTTCTGCTCAACGGAGAGAGAAATCCCACCTTTCGTTTATGGTTATGACAAGGAACACAACTTCTGATAGTTCTATTCCGTTTTCTTTTCCGATGATCCAATTTCTCCTCGTCGTCATCCTCGTCCAATGTAGGGGGTTCAATCTTGACCATATCCTTGACCTTGACTGCTTCAGACGTGGAGGGTCTCGACATGTTATGATCACTTGGATTCGAGATCGTACTTCGTCTAGATTGTGATATTTGGTCATTCTGCCCTTGTTGGTGATTTTGACCCGGATGCCATTGATCGTAACCTTGATGTTGCTGTTGTTGAGGAGGCTGTGGGTATGTTTGATAATTACTATAATGTCCCATCCTAGGTTCAGATGGAATAGGAGCCATTGGTAATGGACGAGCACCCATTGGTTCGGCTCGATCGATATTGATATAAGGTGGTTGTTGCTGTTGATGTTGGTTCTGGAACGAGAATTGATTGATGGGTGATGAAGAAGCTGATCCAGATGGAAGTGAGGTGGTAGTATTCTGGAAAGGTGAAATATCGGTTCCATTCCCTCCAGAAGGTCGGCGAGGTGGATAATTAGGGGGTGGATATCCTACATTCTGACCATATTGGTTATTCGAACTGTTGTTCTGGTTCTGATTTTGATTCTGATTCTGATTTTGATTCTGGTTCTGACTCTGGAATTGATATTGCGACAATTGCGATAATCCCTGTGCTTGATGATTCGAGTACCCGATATTCAATGGTCCAGGTGCAGGAGCCCTCAGTGGCCTAGGACCCGATTTCTCCCCTTGCCCGTGACTCTGCCCTTGCCCTTGCTGTGATGGTCCTGATCCTCCACTGGAACCCGATCCAGATGCCTGTCCTTGTTGGTACTGCATTGGATGTAAAGATTGAATGAAATTTCTGTCCGGCGGATACCTAGCATGGGTATTCCTGTCGCGGCGAGTGGATTGAGATCGGGTAAGGTGGAGGTGTGGAAGCGGGGGCAGGGGCGGACGTGTAGGACCATGATGGGCGTCATCGTTGATTGACGGGGAGTGAGAGGGAGTGGGTGGGGAAAGAATGAGCGACAGAGATGGTGGAATGTGCGGTAGCATGGTGGGTAGACATGTGTCGATCGAGCGTAAGGATGTATTCGAGACATTGGATAGGAAAGGCAAGATCAGCAGATGGTTCAATGCGCAGAGTGAGAGATTGAGAGAGAGACTAACCAGTCCTTTGGCTAAATCTCCGATCTGATCCTACTTCAGGTGTCTGGTTTGGTCTAGTCCCGGTCACCAATATTCCGGTGATGATCGTCCTGTCCTGGGCCAAGTATGGGGTTCTACAATCTGAAGTTTGGAGTGAAAGCGCCCCCTGCTGACTATTCTGCAGGCTTGCCCCTTTCCCACTCTCCTCAAAGTATGGTGCACTCTATCGCCACTCCGCAGTATATGATTGCCGGGGATTAAAAGGGTATCAAGCTCGGCCAGGCGAATTACCGGCTTGTTTTCACTTGCTTACTGCCTTACGACGTGTTGCTGTTCGTTGTCCGATTCCAAAGAACTCGAGTCGCGTTATAGTTCCAATCCAGTGTTATAGAGTTCAGAGTCAGAGTCGGGAGTTGAATTCGATCGTCATGGGAATTACCAGGTCCACGAGTCTTGCGAGGCAGTCTAAGACCAGAAACACCGATGCGATGATGATTATGTATAGGTTATTCCGACTAATTACAATGCAGGTGTTGGTTGTAGCGTATTGACTGCAGGTATTACCCCTCGGTGAAACCCGTCTTTGCAAAGAGTCGTACTCTCTTCTCGTGAGGTGATCGTGGTCTCGACGAGGATATCTGGTTGGTGGGTGGGGGTGGAGAGTATGTATGTCTGGTCGTGTATGATGATGATGATGATCCTTGCCCAGAACCGGTAATCGATTGAAAGAGGGGATAGGGTAAATTGATACTAGTCGCTGATGCCGAAGATTCGCTGCCGAAGTAGATCCGCGGATAGAGCTCAAGTGGGGCTTAATTGCCTCAGTTCACACTATCGAGCTAATGGCCTGCGACTTGTGAGTCGGCATGTAATAGACAGGATAGATGGGCAGATGCTGCATGATTTCAACATTCAGCTCCTCGTCTCATCAACATCCATAGAGTCAAGAACACCTAAAGACCTGGGAATCTGAGAATGATTTCGAGATGAAAATCAGATCTATTCCTTCGCTTAGTCTCGATCAATCAGGGCTTTATAAGCAGGTGGCTGCTCACGTTGTTCCAGCGGAACAACTGATCCACTTCACGTTCCATCCCTTCAATAACAGAAAGAAAGAGAAAGAGAAATGGGACATGCATACAAACGAGTGTTTTACAATCAACTTTAATTCGTGTATAGTTTATAATTGACCTCGTCGCTATGCAGGAGAAAATGAGTTCGGAATTGGAATTGAAAATTGCGTGTGTTTTGAGCCCCGTTGTTATTGTCTGAGTCTGAGTTGGTTTGGTAAATTTGCAGAAGGAGAAAATGCAATTCGTCGTGTATATGAATTGCCTTGTCGTGTATAATATTGTGTCGTTTCGTATTTCGTTATTTTGTTCGTGAATTGATTTGATTTGAATTTTGATAGCTCAGAAAATTGTCCGTGTATGTTGACCCCTTCAATCCCTATTCTCCTCCATCCTCCCCTTTTCCATCTTCGGACACTTTAGGTAGACCTAGAGATATCCTCTTTTTCCTCCCATCCACTGAGACTCTACTTGCACCTTTGAATCCTTGAGCAGGGGCAGGCGCGCTCTGTCTTCTCCTCTTCTTCTTTGTTTCCTCTTTCCCAGCTCCAGTTCCAGCTCCATTTCCACTGACAACAGTGAGAGGGGCCGGCTTGGGAACTGGACCACCGCCTTTGGTCATGTATGCCAGACCTAGTCGTTGGAGATTATCGGTACTGTCGAATTTAGCGGGCAAGAACATGAGTGGTAATCCTTTCGAGTTTGGTAGGTGGAATGCCTATAAAATCAGCACTTTGCATTTCCTGATTGTCTGGAATAAACTCACGACACCCTCCTGATGAAGACCTTGGACCATGGTGCAGAACCCTTGAATGTCGGGATCGTTGCACAGAACCATAGCCATTGCCGAAGGAACGTATCCCTCTCTTGCCAAGTGCGCAACAGGGGTCATGTGGGAAGTAAAGTTGGATCCGGTCTGAGGGATCGAAGGGGGTGGGTAAGTGATTTTATCTCCCCAACTCGACGTTTGCCTATTTATCAGCGGACTCCATCTGACATTAGACAGCACATACCAAACATCCTCAGTACCGGTTTCACCAATGATGAGAACCGAGAAGACACCACCACTAGGTCCCTTGATTTCCAATTCTCCCTTCCAAGCCCCAATCTTGCCCTGTGTGATATCTTTGAAAGACGGATTGAAAAACATACACATTGGCGGAGGTGGGACGAATGAATTAGTAGGAATAGTTACAGAAGTAGGATGAGGTGCTCTTGATCCTGTCGACAATGCTCTCGAGACGGTCGAGCATGATGTTCCAACTGATCCACCGGTGACATAGGGCGAGACTGCTTGTTCGGGTTCCAAGTGCGAGTGCGAGTTTGAGTTTGAGTGTGAAAGATCCGGTTCGAGGGGTACGATGAATGAGCTTGAACTTGCAGTTGATGGACCACTGCTATTACCACTCTGACTTTGAAGTTGGCGACTAGCGGGGGAATTGGAAGAATTGGTCTCTGGAGTAGGAAGGTACGTTTCGGCAATGGACGATGATGTATCCTTCTTGTCCAGCCCAGGGGTATAGGTAGTTTGACCCGGTGTGACTATCCTCACTTCCGTTTCCGTTTCGACCTCCTGTTCCTTCTCTCTAGCTGCCTTGCGTTCATTCGCTTCTCGACCTTCTTCCATCTCTGCCAGCAACTCGACGATCCCCCGGCCAGTACTACCATCTTCATAGGATGTTCTCCGGTGGGTCCCGACTAGATCTTCACGTGGATCATAAGGTGAAGGAGCACTACTATTCAAGATATTTGACCAATCGAATCCAGGCGTCATAGAGGACCATTGACCAGATTCAAAGTGTTTCGTAGGTGTAGCTGCGCCGTATATAGGTACGTTTCCCGTACGGTCTTCGAGGTTATAAGACGATGAAGAAGAAGTAGAATTGGTGAATTGCGAGAGTAATCCTGCGAATATACTTGGTTCCCAATTACGTAGAGTTAGATTGTAGAGTTGCTGTAGTGCTAAAGCGGCGTGTGCTGACGGGTTCGATATACGTTCTTGAGGTGAGTCGCCTATAGACAAGGAGATGATGATACTAGGCCAAAGGCATTGATTCGTGACCTAATTCATTAGCAAGACCTTTTAGTGACCCGTGCGAGGTAACTCACGGCATCACCACCACCCCTTTTCCAGACCTCCTGCAATAACCTCGCGACTGTGACCCCACCAACAGCTTCGACCTCCACAACACTTCCCAAGATCGTCTTCCATGCAATCTCTTCTCCCATCTGAGCAATCTTGTTCCCGCTCAAAGCATTCGAAGAAGGTCCAGCCCCATGTCCATGCACAGCATCGCTAAATTTGAAGATATCCTTATTGTCAAAAGGATCTTCGCAGGGTGTACCAGGAGTGAAATTCAATAATGATTCCCAGCTTGGATCCGCTGACCAGCCTTTATCTGAAGAACTAGTCATGGCCATTGGGATACTTGTATCGAATTTGAATGGAAATGAATCGAATTCAGAAGAAGGAGTGGTCGTCGGTGGATAAGATGATCTTCTTCGTTTCAGATTCAAGCGCGATATCGTAGGTGCGACTCGCTTTGATGTTGAAGTCGATGGTGGTGGTGGTGGAATATTGTGGCGTATTGCCGTTGTCGTCGTGGTCGTGGTGGCCGTCTATTGTGGTGCGAAGGTAGCAGTGAAAGGAGGACCGGCGAATGAGTTGTATGTTTGATAGGCAGATGTAATCAAGGGAAGGGAATGTGGTCAGCACCTTTTATTGTCTATGTTGTATGAATCTATTCTCTCCCTCTCTCTCGCTGATCTAGGGGGTAGGAGTGGACGATCGGATAGATGGGAACGGCAAAGATGTGATGGGATCGTGAACGGTGGTGAAGATGGTGGCCAGCCAAACCCAGGGAATGACCCCAAAGGAAAGGTATCCCGAAGAAACAAGGAAACGAGGTCTGAGCGTGTCTCCTTTCCTCAATTCCCCCTTCACCTCGCAGCACACACATCTGCCTAGCCATCCTTTCAATCTCGGAGTACCGTCCGAGAATCTTATCTATTTCGGATACAAAGAGGATTGTAACTCACCATATTTAGTGTGGCCTATAGCTCTGTCGTATCCTTTCCGAGTGATCGACGTAGTTTGCCTTCTATTCTAGTCAGCCACGAACATTTGACACGAGGTAGATTGGGCGAAGGAGTGGAACCTGATCCGAAGACCCGAAGAAGCCTCGAAGGCATGGCGCGAACACGAACACGGACACGAACACCGCTTATGTCACATGTAACACGTTCCACATCTAGTTGTTGACAGGCAACACTCACAATGTATGTGGCTAAACGGGGAGTGTCTTCCGGATCCTAATCCTTTTTCTTCTAGCTTCCTGTCCTGATCCTATTGACGTGCTCAGATACACTAGCTCGACGATAATCCTTGCAGCCCAAAAATGAAGTCCGGTTCGAAAGAGAGTCAGAGACGAAACAGGGTGGGCGAAGAGGTGGACGAGGTTCCGCGGTGGCTTGTTTCTTTCGGACTTTTAATTGATTCCCGTAAATTCCTCCTTCTTTCGCTTACACAGTCTACGTCGATTATATGTATATGTATATGTAGAGGTATAGCTGTATGGTATAGGATGTATGGATGATGATAGTGGCAACCTTGTCCTTTGTGTGTACTGTACGATACTGCTACTACGATTAGACCGTAATACAAGCCATAGGCCCAGAATAAGCGGGATGTCGTACACGCACCCTACTACCTACCCTCTGAGCCAAATGTTTGATTTCTCGATGCACATCCTTCGGCATGGATCTAAAACACTCGCCACCCTAGTCCAAACCTATAACGTAACTGTCGCTCAGGTACACTGTTGCTTCCAGGCATCAAGTCAGTGTGAGGCTGGATTCTCGCAGCTTGGCTGGAATCGAGGGTCATCAAGCCACTAATACCCCGAAAAGGGGCGTCAGCCAGGCAAGAGGGTTTTAAGTTTACGTACATGCCATGCCGGCTTTTGTATCTTGCGTCTACAATGGTCAAACAGGAACGAGAGATAGACAGGCGAATGGATTACACGAAATGTAGATCCGGCCCATCCGGCTCGCGGGGTTCCGTTTTTTTGCATTCATTGCAGTGCGGCACATAATTAGTGTGGATGATCATCGACCACATGGACATACATACGCTAGCGTCGATCCGGACTAGGTGTATCATTCACCGACCATAACGTGGATATACTCCCACTCCTTCTTGTCCCTCTTTCACTCCCAATTCTAGGAACAGATCCCTCGGTAACAACCTTACGCTTGACTGCATCTACATCGGTGATTCGGCGAGTCACTCTCGGTGGACTCGTGTACCCCGCTTCTGTCTTGCCAGTGGATAGCGATAATCTTCTAGCCTGTTCCTTGACGTCATAGTCTTTGAGCGCAGCATCGACCTTCTCGGGTGAAGGATCAGGATCCGGGGGTAAAGGTTCCGAGAATCCGAGAGCGGATGATAACCTGGATAAAGGTGTTCCAAACTTGAGCGATGAAGATCGTTTCGCATTTTGTCGGGCGGTGGGCATGACGTCGCGGTCGGCGTCGGGATCAATGAGAGATGGAGATGGAGGTGGATGAGACGATTTATCAATCCCCATCAACTTGAGTGCAGCTTCCAACCTAGACCGTTCTCGCCTATCATCCTCATCTTCAGCTTGTGGTTCGAGCTTCCTCGCTGGCAATTTTGGGGTTGTACGAGGGGAAATGGAAGACATAGCGGGGGAAGGGGCAAGTTGGAGTGGTTTAAGGTGTTTATCAGTAATCGAAGTAGACGCGGAGGTCGAAGTGGGGGATCCAAATCCGAATGTCCGCAAGTCAAGCGAGAATCCACGTCGGGCCTGATATCAGCTACAACTGACCATACTGGGC
>Ga0265798_10008030_pt1 | contig 13535 bp, 12 predicted proteins | sample P3T30metagenome_FD_192430 | JGI IMG/M metagenome (GOLD analysis project Ga0265798, IMG submission 192430) | Plant litter microbial communities from East Loma Ridge, Irvine, California - P3 T30 | ecosystem: Environmental > Terrestrial > Plant litter > Unclassified | place: USA: California...
GGGGGTTGGCGTTGGATTCGGAGGTCGTAGCGAGGGCGGTGGAGGCGTAGAGGTCCATTGCGTCAGCTTTGACGTCAGTTGCCTCGCCTTCCTTCTCTTTGCCCTTCTCTGAGGGCGCGGTGGGCGTCTTGTTGATCTTCTCTTGGAGCATGCGCTTCATCTCGTTGACGCTGCGGCCCGAGGCGATTGCGGCTTCGCTGACGTTGGCGGGTGCGAGGCCAGCGAGGAAGCTGACGACACTTAGTACCGGGTTCTCGGCGTGGTGGATAGGCATCCGTCCTTCGCTGAGGTACTCTAGATCGCGCAAGAACTTGGTTGACGGAGCTGCGGACTCTGTGGACGGCATGTCGGCCTCAATGTACTTGTCCTCGATCTCCAGCTGCAGGAACTTCATCACACACTGTTCGCGGGTCTTGGTCTGGACATGGTCGGCGACGCGGTTCCAGTCATCGTCGAACTCCTCTAGACCTTCCAGCAGTAGTAGCACCTCCTCTTCAGCCCATTGCTCTTCGCTGTCGTAGTTGGAGTACTCCGTGTTGTTCTTCTTGACGAAGCAGGTGTCGTCGGTGCCGGTAGGAAAGTTACCCTCGACGAAGCACCTCGGGCACAGGTCGCGCTTCAGGCCACCAGCAGCCTTTGTTGCGCCGGGCTGGTCAGAAGGCTTGCTCTCGTGGTAGTGCACGCGCGTGCAATCGACGCCGCAGCTGAAGCAGTTGATGACCTTCATGGGCTCCTTGGCCGCAGCCTCCAGGTCTTTGACGTCTGCCGCGTTGCCATTTGCGATAGTCTCGCCATTTGAGGCCTTGGGCTCCGCAGATGCCTCTTTGCCATTTGCTTCGTAGATGTTACGTCCTGCCAGCGACTTTGTCTCGCTCTTAGCGGTGGGTTGTTGGCTCGCTGCGCGATCAGTACCCGCATGCTGCTTGCCGTCGGTGATCTTGGAGCCAGGTCCTGGCTGGAACGGCGTCAGGCCTCGGGGGGTGTCGACGGTGACGCGGAAGTGGCCGGTGAATGGAGGGCCGATGTTGGACGGGCGTTCCTGAGGGTCGACCTAGCCTGATTTAGCAATTTGATCTGTTGTCAAATCTCATGGACGTACCTGATAGTTGATGAGACCCCACTGCTCGAGGAAAGCGTGTACGCGCATGATGGCACATACATCTCCAGCGAGATTCCTCCTGCAGGCCGTGACGGTGAGGTACTCCGACGGGTTCAGGCGGTATGTGTTGATCATGAAGTCGCGGTAGTCTCGGAAGACGGCAGGCGTCTTGCTGCGGTTCCTGTTGTTGAAGAACTCGGGCAGGGCCTTGCGCTCGCGGTAGTCGATGTAGCGCATGTCAAACCACGTCGCATAGCTCGGAATGATGGTCGCATAGGTCTGGGTGACGAAGTGAGAGCGCGCAGCAGACTGCAGCTCAGCCTTTGCTTGCGCCTCTGCATCTACAATCTCGAGGCCATCGGCGTCCTTCTCCTTCTTGGTGTCGTCGAGCCCTCCCATCTCCTCGTCCTCCTGGCCGTCGGCATCTTCGGCATCCGGTCGCGGGCCGTCGGGCGCATCGAGAGGGTTGTCTGATACGGGTGCTGGTGTGGCTGCTGAGGCCTCGCGCGACGACTCCTTGATGGTGGGCTCCTCGATCATGCTGGTATCTACAAACGTGTCAAACACATCTTCTTCTCGAGGCCTGGTCGCACCAATGGGGGTGATGCTGTCGTCGACCTCAGGCAGCAGCTCAAAGTCGTTGAAGTCGAGATGAATTACGTCCATGTTGCGCCGCGACTAATGGTGGAGTAGAGGGAGATGGGCGCGTGGGCAACGTACCTTGGTCAAGCGCACTGATGTCTGTGACACCTTCTCCGCCGAGTGCTAGGTCTTGCGCACTTGCCGTCGCGTCGTCGGCCATAGCTTCAGTACCTACTGCTCACCAACACTGCGCTGCGGCCGGGGGCTGGCAGAGGTAGGATGGGATGCGCGTGTAGACTAGACCTGGGGCGCAAACTTGGAGCAAATTACGTGGTATTCGCGGTTGTGCGCCGAGGGTGTGCAGCGTGGGTGAAAGCAAAAGAGCGTGGGGATGGGGTGGATGCGATGGATTGGTGTCGCGTCGCTCAACTTCGCGATGCTCGGACGCCAACCCTGAGCGAACGAGCGCAAATCTTGGGAGCGGGCCGACACGTGACTGTCATCTCGCCTGCTCCGAACAAAACAGATGCAAGGGCTAGTGCCGGATATGCATCCTGGTTAGGCCGAGGTCATCGTGCTGCAGTCGTGAAGTCGATACTTTCTCTACACTGTTTGCTTGGAATACCCAGTTTCGATTCTCTTCCTTCTCGTGGTGTTTTCCATCAATCGCCACAATGCTGCCCGGCGCACGCTCTTCAGTCCTACGGGCCGCCCGAACGCAGCTTCGACGCTCACATCCCATCGCCGCACCACAATACTCCTCCGCCTTTGCACGCTTAGCATCCACACTCGCCGTCCTCGAGCAAAGAGATGGAAAGTTTCAGCCGGCGTCATTAGCAGCAGTCACAGCGGGGACCAAGCTTGGAGGCACAATAACAGCATTCATTGCCGGAAGTGGGGTGAAGTCGGTGGCGGAGGAGATTGGCAAGGCACAAGGAATCGAGAAGGTTATATACGTGGAGAGCGAGGCATATGCAAAGGTACATATCAGATCTTCAAAAGACTGTGCGCAAAGGCTAATACTGGTATAGGGACTCCCTGAGAACTATGCGCCCCTCCTCGTCGAAAACATCAAGAAAGGCGGCTACACACATATCATCGCCGGTCACTCAGCATTCGGCAAGAACCTGATGCCCCGCGTCTCCGCGCTCCTCGACAGCCAGCAAATCTCCGACATCACCGCCATCGAAAGCGAAGACAGTACGCCTATCTCCCTCCCCTGCCCCCCTCCTACCCTCATACTAACACCCCACAGCCTTCGTCCGCCCCATCTACGCCGGCAACGCCATCCTCACCGTCCAATCCAGCGACGCAATAAAAATCATCACCGTCCGCGGCACCGCCTTCCCCGCGCCAGAAACAACAGGCGGCTCCGCCACCCTCGAAGAAGGCATCGACCCCAAAGCCCCCTCGCCTACAGAATGGATCTCCGAAGACCTCGCTAAATCCGACCGTCCGGACCTAGGCTCCGCTGAAAAAGTAGTCTCAGGCGGCCGCGGTCTCAAGTCCAAGGAGGAATTCGACAAGTTGATGCCTCCCCTCGCCGATGCATTGGGCGCTGCTATTGGCGCATCGAGAGCAGCGGTCGATAGCGGCTTTGCGGATAACAGTCTGCAGGTGGGTCAGACGGGCAAGAACGTTGCGCCGCAGTTGTATTTGTGTGCGGGTATTAGTGGGGCGATTCAGCATCTGGCGGGCATGAAGGACAGCAAGGTCATTGCGGCGATTAACAAAGATCCGGACGCGCCTATTTTCCAGGTTGCGGATGTGGGGCTCGTGGGCGATTTGTTTGAGAAGGTGCCTGAGTTGACGGAGAAGTTGAAGGCTCAGTAGAACTGCGATGCGAGCAATGTATATATGAAATCCATGTTCCAGTATGTGTTCGAGTGCACGGGTTACAAAACCATGGTAGGACGCAATGTCAACGCAGCAAGTAACTCGATGCTTCGAGTACAACACTCTGATAGGCGTTGTATGTACGACCGAGGATGTCCAGGTAGTGCTTAGCAATAGCAGCATTTTCTCCATTCGGCGTAAGATTTACTGGGCTCCAGAGACGTTTCTTTGCTTACAAATAGAGAGCATTATCTATATTTGACTGAAGCGTAAGCTCGACGTCCACATTCCATATCTTAGCATTCGTAAAATAAGCTTCCGCTAGATCGCCGCTAGTGCAGTCAGTGCAGTCGATCGATGTCACCCCACATCGACCCCAGGTCCTGTTCGGGGCCCTTCGCTCTACGCCTTTCCAAGCATGGATTATCATTCACCATGCCCATTATTGTCCAAATTACATGCCTAAAGTCCTATTACGTGCAGACACTTGGCGCTTTCGTCTAGACTTCTTTCGAGGACTAGCGCGTGCTTAATCATCGGCCTAGACAAGACAAGCTCACTCGGTGCGGCAAGAATTCGTGATCGATGAGACCAGCAATATCCACCGATCAAGCGCAAAGTCTGTAACGTAAACAAGTAGCCTGTCTATCCTAGATAATACTCTAGTAGATTAAGAAGGCTATACAAAACATACTGAGAATATCCAGGCTCTACTTTCGCCGTACTCTTAGTGTTAGTGGTGAACTTCGCTGAGGTAATCGATCATGCATTCTCGCGGACCCTCGGGCTAGTGAGCTTCAAAGCACCTCTCTTTCGCCTCAACGCATCTCCCCACTTCTCACGCTTTGCCCTTCAAACCGTCCACACGGCGATTTTGCGCGTGTGAGAGGATGATCCCACCGCCATGATGTCCCCGCCACACCCGGATCCAGCCGAGGAGAAGCGTCCCCTGAGCAAAAACAAGAGTTGGAGAAACGTTATCAAGAAGTGGAAAGATGGTGAGAAAAGCGACTGGTGGTTCGCCAGCACCGGTATCCCACTCATGGCAGCCACTCTTGGACCCCTAGCGAATGTGTCTTCAATCGCGGCTCTGGTGACAAGTTGGCGGCAGAGTAATGTCATTGATGGGGTGTCCGTGCCAGATTTCGAAGGCGTGCCGTTTGGTGACCCAAGATGGTGCTACTGGATTAATGTGGCGTCGCTGATATGCGGGTTCTTGGGCAATCTGTTTTTGCTCTTGAATTTCACGCAGAGGATTCGGTACATTATTGCACTTCCGGCGACGATTGTGTTTTGGTATTTGTCGTCGGGGTTTTTGATTGCGATTACGGCGTGTATGAATATATATGAGCCCCCTGATCGACCGAATGAAGGATGTAAGTACCGGCCTAAGGTGTATAGTAGAGTGCATGTCGGTTGCTGACTATGGATTGCAGATACGCAAGGCTTCTGGTACGCAATCGCCGCCGCCACGCTCTACACAATCTGCTCCATGATTCTCATGTTCAACATGCTGGGATACTTCCTGGGTCACTATCCCGAAAGCTTCGCGCTTAGCGACAGCCAACGCACCCTCATCCTCCAAAGCATGGCCTTCTTCATCTGGCTTGCAGGCGGCGCCGCCGTCTTCTCCAAGATCGAGCGCGACGCCGGCAACGAATCTGATTGGGGCTTCTCCGACGCCCTCTACTTCTGTGATGTAACCATCCTGACGGTCGGTTTCGGCGATCTCGTCCCAACAACGGACGTGGGTCGAGGCATCGTGTTCCCCTATTCCGTAGGGGGCATCATCACCTTAGCTTTGATCGTTTCCTCACTCTACAAAGCTGTCCGCGAGATCGGCGAAGAGAAAGTCATCCAGAAGCACGTCGAGCGCATGCGTGAAAAAGCACTCGAACGCAACGCTACAAACTCGTTAGACCTACGCCACGGCCAACACCACCTTCTGCGCAAGCGCGCCCCTGACCATCCCAGCATTAGTACACCTACTGATCCCCGCCCCTACCGAACAGCCATCGGCAACTCCGTCCGGAACGTAGCAGCCATTCCGCGTGCCATCGTCTCCCGCAAACCCAAGCTCACGCTCCTCAAAGAAGAAAAAGACCGCTTCGACGCTATGCGTCGAATACAAGCTTCCACCAAGAAATTTAGGCGCTGGATGGCACTTTTCTGGTCCGTATCCACATTCAGCCTCCTGTGGTGCGTCGGCGCCGTCGTCTTCTGGCAAGCTGAGAAAGATGCGCAGGGCATGAGTTACTTCCAAGCTCTGTACTTCTGCTACATCAGTTTGCTGACAATAGGATACGGAGATTTGGCGCCCAAGAGTAATGCGGGAAGATGCTTCTTCGTTATTTGGTCTTTAGTCGCGGTGCCAACAATGACGATTCTAGTAAGCGATCTCGGTGACACAGTAGTCGCAAAGTTCAAGACATGGAGCGATGAAATAGCAGACTTCACAGTCCTGCCAAAATCAGGAATATGGCGCAGCTTCGTGGAGAAATATCCCTGGCTACTCAACCATCTTCAAAGAAGAATCGACAAACACAACGCGAGCAAGAGGCTGCGCAAAGGCTTCGACGTCTCAGATCCCCAACAGGACACCACCGCAAACGAGCAAGAACAAGCCGATTCCGACAACAACGCAGACCCAGACCTCTCGCTGACAAACCACCCAACCCTCCCCTCCCTCGCCCTCGACTCCACCCAAATCCCCACCCACGCATCTCTCTCCCGCCGCCTCGCCCTCAGCATCAAGAACATCTCCCTCGACTTCCGGCTCCCCCAGCCAAAACGCTACACCTACGAAGAATGGGTCGAATTCACGCGCTTAATTCGCCTCACGACCCCCGAGCGCCTGAATCGCGACTTAGGCACGCAACTCACGCACACCGTCACGCACGAGGACGAGGAGGGACTGGTGAATTGGGACTGGATTGGCGACAACAGCCCGATGATGGCGAGTGTGACGGAGACGGAGTGGTTGCTTGAGAGGCTGTGTGAGAGCTTGGTTAGGCTGGAACGGAGGAAGGAGGTTGCGTGTGAGATGGGGGGGTTGGGGGCTATGAGGGTTATGGAGAGGGATGGTAGTGGCGAATGAGTGTTTTTCTTGATGTTGTATATCATATACGCATATGCTACTTTGCGCAGTTTCTGGGACGACTGTTGATATGTGATAATATGCTGTGTACACATCGTTCACGAAGGGGCGAGATTACAAAAGAAAAAAAAAGAGAAAAAAGCTTCTGTAAGCTCTTGCTTACGTCGAGTGATTGCTCTGCAGTGTCAAATGGCCAGGTTTCGGATGAATTGTAGGCCGCATTGCATACGCTAAACCCATTGCCTGTTGCAGGCTAGACTACAATATTCCCACGCTACATTACGGTTGGGTGGCTGAAATGACTGCTGGTGCTGCGCTGACGTAGCAAGTGGGGTTCGCGCTTCGCAGTTGCGATTGGGCCGACGTCCGATGCCTTACAGTACACATCTGTTCTTTAGCGTATGTGCATTAGCTACACTGGTATAAAGATAGCGACGATCTCAAGGTACTTCGTTACTCATTGTCATACACACGGATATAGTATCGAAACATTCAGTAGCCGGAGTGACGACGCACATAACTCGTCCACCTTGCAACCTCACAGTTCGCAAGCACTTCCCAACCAGCAATCCACCGGTACCCCGCCATCCATACCCCCAATCCCTCGGACCTGACATTCTAGTAAAAGTAAAATGGCCACAATGAAAGGCTGGCACTTCTACCCATCCAGCAACCCACTACCACAAAACCTCTCCCTCCCGCCCACCGGCATCCCCATCCCCCCACTCAAAGAAACCGAGATCCTAGTCCGCAATCACAGCACAACACTCAACCCAATCGACTACAAACTCTTCGAACTCGGCCTCATCACACGCCTCATCTTCCGCAAAGCCACAACGCCCGGCATAGATATCTGCGGTACTGTCGTGAAAGTCGGGGCCAAAGTAACAAAGTACAAGATCGACGACGTGGTGTATGGCTCCCTTCCTCCCGCGCCCACGTACGGTGGTCTCGCACAGTACGTTCCGATCGCAGCGCACGCCGTTGCGCCGGTGCCAGCGGGGTTGAAAGCAGATGACATGGTGTCCATAGGTGTAGTCGGTATGACAGCGTACGCCGCGCTCCAGCCTTTCATCAAACCCGGCGACAAAGTATTCATCAACGGCGGGTCCGGCGGCGTAGGCGTCATGGCCGTCCAGATCGCCAAGATACTGGGTGCACATGTCACGACGTCTTGTTCGAGCGCGAATATCGAGCTGGTGAAGAGTCTGGGCGCGGACGCAGTGCTGGATTACACGGCGGGGAGTATCGTAACGCAAATCAAAGATAGTGGCGCGGTGTTCGACCATATCGTTGACAACGCGGGTGTTCCGGTCGATTTGTATCAAGCGTGTGGTCCGTTTTTGCGTCCGAAGGGGAAATATGTGCAGGTTGGTATTGCGGGGTTTAATTTGGCGGGCTTGAGACAGGGTCTTGGGAATAAGATTGCTAGTTTGTGGGCGTGGGGGAAGTGGGAGTGGATCTTTGTTGAGGCGCCGGGTGAGCTGACGGCGACGTTTGTGCAATTGGCGGAGTGGTTGGGGGAGGGCAAGCTACGGACTGTTATTGACTCGACGTTTGAGTTTGAGGAGGTAAGGGAGGCGTTTGAGACGTTGAAGACTGGGAGGGCGAGGGGGAAGGTTGTTGTTCATGTTGCGCATGATTAAGAGCTGTGCGACTATGGGGGTTGGTTTAGGTTGGGCCTTGCTAAGCAATCTAGCGATCTGTTCACGTATTTGGGAAGATAATTGATACATACATGTCCCAATCATTCAATTTGTTCGACGTAATTGCCGCTGGTTCTCAGGCCGTCAGAGCGTAGCACCCGGTCATCGCATACACTGTCCAGTAGTCCGTACCAGGATCAGTTCTCATCACCTCAAGAACATCGTTTGCTACCTTGAGACTGCCGGCGTCCCTCATGTGCGCGATGATGTACTCGGTCCAGGCTCGCATGACAGTATCGGGCGTTGTTTGCCAAGTGATGTACAGCGGCGTGAGTAGCATGCGACAGTGTAGATTTTGCAGAGGCGACAATGGTATTTTGTTGCTAGAATGAGCTTCTGGAAGGATGAACTGAGGTATCGACGCGCATATCTGCTGAGCGATTGCGAGCACAGCTTCAGGTGTTGCTTTAGCATCAAAGTCAGAGCAATCGGTGTCTTGGCTGTTGATGATGCTGATCATCTCAAGCCGAATCATGCGAATAGCGTTCCAGACATGTGCGCTAGAGTAATCCGGGTACATGTCATAATTGTCTCCAAAGACTTGGGGATTGTTCTTGACAGTGCGTATGCGCCGTATGGCCGTGACTTGCTGCATGTCGAGCTCCATCGTAGCAAGTCGACCCTGTATGTCTTTTACAAATTCGAGGGTATTCATGTCAAGCGTAGACCTGGCCCGTATGTTCACGACGTCCGCCAGAAGATCAGTGAAACGTCGGTGAACCTCGTCCAAAACATGCTCCAGGCTCTTTCGCAGCATAGACAGGCCGGTAGGGATAGCAGAGCCAGACACAGCGCAACTGATACACAATGTATTGATCGCGCGGAAGGCAAGCTTGCACGATCTTGGGCTCGAAACTCGGCGAGAACCTCGAACTTCAATCAAGGAGGCAAGACCCAGTATATGGCTGAACCATGCTGCAGTAGCCCACTCATTCGGAGAAGTCATCTTCTCGTAGAGATCGAGCAGTAATACAGTCTGCAGCGTGTCGTCTCGGGCCACCAATTGAGGAATTCGCAAGCTGCGAGCCAATTGGCGAATAGCAACCATGTATTGCTTCCTCGCTAGTGTCAAAATCTCATGACTATTCGCCTCGTTGGAGAAGAAGGCAAGACTGACGGCGTCAATACTCGCCGACAAGGCCTCGATCGGGCGAGGTAGGACGCAAAGATCGAACAAGGTATCATGGCCATGGGAAAGGCCACCAATATACAGACAGAAAAACGCTTGTCGAGCACGATCAAGCGTTCCGATTTGTACTGTATGCGGCTGTGGTACGTAATATTGTGGTTGTCGAGCCACTACCCTTTGCCTGGTGGCACGCGTCTCATCGCGGAAAGCTAGCTCTTGTACATCCCGGAAGCCGTAACATGTTAATCTTGCTCGGAGGCATTGTCCACAGCCAGCGCGATTCAGGTCACACTATTGCATTATCAGCAAAGATGATCGAGATGTACACTTTCAGTGTGCAACAGGGAACGTCCACATACCCGGAGCTTCCTCTTCCGGCATGGATAACAATCTCGTGAAGGTCGCCCTCGATTGACCATCACAGCAACTTCCTGGCATTTGGCAAATATGAGTACGGGAATTTAATAAGACATTACATGACATACGCATGGTGCAAATCCGGTGTAGGAGGTGAAATGTCTGCTGGTGCATAAGGGGTCGGTGACATCGGTGCTCGGAACGTCGAGCCAAGCCGCTAACTTCGGCGTATTTCGAAGCCCAAAACCTATTTGGATGGCTTCCTCACTTTTTTATCTCAAGAGTAGGCAAGGTCGCCGGTGACATCCTTTGTGCTGCAGCGTAGCTTGGATGCGCGAAGACCTATCTCGACGTCAACCGCGCCACGTTCACAGCTCGGAAAATTGAGCACCCCGTGCCCCGCTCTTGCGGTGCATGCACCTCCGTAAATAAGCAACCGATATAGATTCGATTTATGATCTTTTCAAGCCTCACGATGAGGCCTGCGTTCTACACAAGCCACTGTAATAAGGGTATTCACTCGTAGTACGTCCTAGATAGCTTCAAAGTACTTGAAGGCCTTCACGAAAGTCAATCCGTGCTCGATACGTAGGTAGTGGTTTGTTCCGATATTCCGTGCACCGCGAGAGCCCCGCAACCACACATACCCGCAGTGCTTTGCCTCCCGATCTACCATTAAGCATCGATCTAGGCAGATTAGCGCTGACTTCAAAATGCTTCGAGAGCTTAACGCGTGTTCGGTGCTCGCTCTGAGAAGCCACCGCTCCTCGGCACTTGTAAGAGACCGGTGCATGGCGCGAGAATCACCGCTCGTCTTTACGTTCGTTGTCAAGGCCATTGAAGATGTCTCTCTGAACCACCGTTTATAAGTTGATCATTCACCTTCCACTACGCTCGTTATTCAATCCCGCACAATTTGTCAATCAACTTCCAATCTCTAATCAGGAAACATGCATTTCTTCACTGTAGCTTGTATTCTTTCGAGCCTTTGGATCGTAAGATTCTTGTTCCAAGGCATGCGAAATTCCCTGTCGCATGTTCCAGGTCCATGGTACTCCAGGTGGACCTCCGCGGTCCTCACCTACCACTGGCTTCAAGGTCGGCGTGCCATATACGTCCAACATCTTCATGAGAAATACGGTAAGCAACGCAAGCTTCGGTACGACTACATGGACCTAATATGCTGAAGGTACGGCGGTGCGTGTCGGGCCTAACGAGGTGGACTTTTCGTCCACATCCGGCGCGAAGCAAATCCACACCTTTACCCGCCCACTTCCTAAGTCATCAATGTACGACGTTTTCATGAGCAAAAAGGGTGCATCAAGTGTTTTCGGTACACGAGATCTAGATGTTCATGCACGATACCGGAAGCTGCTTGCTTCTGCGATGTCTGAAGCGAGCTTGAAGAGCGTAGAGTCACTTGTGCATGGCCGGGCTACATTGGCTGTCGAAAAGATAGGCATGGAGATGAAAGAATATGCTTCAGCAGATGTCTTGAAGTGGTGTGAGTAATGCTGTGCAGGTACAATTGTAATTATGCGCTAACCAGGGTCCTTAGGGCTTTACTTTAGCACGGATGTTATCAGCGAATTGAGCTTCGGGAATAGCTTCACCATGCTCGAACAGGGCAAGGTACGCACTTACTCTCTACGTGTCCAGGTTGGTGCTGGTTAAAGTACTGACCATGTTTTGCAGCAAAATGAATACTTAAGTCATCTCCAAGACCTAGCGAGGAGATTGGGCGTCCGAGTCGCCTTCCCCAAGCTCGTCGAGCTCGCAAGTTACATTCCGCTCCCGTACTTCACAGCAGCCTATGCTTCGGCCCAACGTATGTATGAATATGCCGAAGAGTCAATACGTCGTTACGAAAGCATGATAGCTGCCGAGCCCCACAATCCCAAGTCGACTTTATTCACAAAGTTGCTTGGTACAAGCGCCGACCATATGTCTCAGGCCGAGATTGTGGCCAACGCTCAGTCATACATTGTGGCTGGTAGTGATACGACAGCCCATAGCATGACATACTTGACGTGGGCCATATGTCGCAATCCCACCATGCAAGCAAGACTTGTCGAGGAGCTTTCAGGCTTGCCAGACAACTACGTTGATGAGGATCTCAAACAACTTCCATACCTGGGCCAGGTTATCAATGAAACCTTGAGGCTGTATGCTGCTGCGCCTGCACATCTGCCACGGGAGGTCGTCCAGGGCGGGCGCGAAATTGACGGATACTGGATTCCGGTGGGGACTATCGTCGAAACGCAGGCATACAGCATGCATCGAAACTCTGCAATATACCAGGATCCGGAACGATTCGATCCGTCCAGATGGGCCTCTCCCTCAAAAGAAATGAAGAACGCATGGATGCCGTTCGGTGGTGGTTCTCGAATATGCCTCGGACTACATCTAGCACAGATGGAGCTTCGCGTTGCCACCGCAGGTTTCTTCAGGGCGTATCCGAATGCAAAGGTCTCGACACTTGAAGACTTCAGCGATGAAGATATGGAGCAAGTTGTCTACTTCTTGATGTATCCGAAGAACAATCGATGCCTGATTCAGGCATCCTAAAGACTTCGTCATCGCTGCCATGGGCCACTCCGCGGACGAGTATTCTGACTAGACGCCCTTGTCGCAATGCACTCTGGAGTCGAATTACTATGCTGAATGGATGGATATTGGAAGATACTGGGAGTTCTGCGATACGCCGTGATGGCCGGAAACATTCAGCCATAGGATGTTACAACGGTCATCAAACGCGCTTGTACGATAGTGGACCTATGCCAGAATTGGCACGTGCGAGAGTGAAAGTTGGCGACTCGCGACTCAAATACGCTACAATCTCAATGCCTTGTTTCGTTCATTTGTGTAACAAACTTCCAGGATACCCGCGTGTAGTACCAACACAGGACATTCTTGGCTCCCACGGTGTTTCTGCTCCATGACGCCTTCAGCGTTGCGAGCGACGAATAGCATCTCGAGTACTGCTCTTGCTGATATAATTTGAAAACCTGTCCAGTCTAGATTCAGGCTCTTTTTTCCTCGCATGAGTTGCGCGATTGCGGTTGTGTCGCATGCCTGCCACCTCGTAGTCAATCCATCGGGCCTGAGTGTCCGCTTGAGGAGCAGCTTACCGATTTAGTGTGAGTGTGCATACGCGGATGCGCTATCAGGTATTCCACCCATACTGAGGTGTCAAAAGAACTATAAAGACGTCGACTTTGGTCTACACTCACAGTTTCAGCGTCTTCACACCTCACCATGTCAGCGCTTTAAAAGTACAACACTCACAAGATGCGGTTCTCGGTCTCCATCTCTCTTCTCGTACCTCTCCTTGCGACCGCTTCACCCCTGTCATCGACAACCATCGTGCGCCGCGACAAAACTTGCAGAATCAGTGAAGAAGTATGGGAGCCCGTCAAATGCTACGCGGCTCCCATTGCCGACCGCTTCCATTACATGACCAGCGACCAAATTTGACATAAGCTGCACCGCTGGCCCCGGATGGGGCTATATACCAGGGTGGAATTGCTGGGTTCGGATGGATTTTGTGGAGAACGAGCATCAATGTGTTTTTAAGCCGTGGGGATCTTCCAAGTAGTGCGGATGCTGACGTACGTCTCAGCTGGAGTGAAATATTACCATGAGAACGATTGGACGAACTGCTATTTTGATGATGAAGGAAGCGTTCCAGAGGCTTGAAGGTCAGGTATTGGCCAACGATCGTAACAA
>Ga0265798_10008032_pt1 | contig 13532 bp, 10 predicted proteins | sample P3T30metagenome_FD_192430 | JGI IMG/M metagenome (GOLD analysis project Ga0265798, IMG submission 192430) | Plant litter microbial communities from East Loma Ridge, Irvine, California - P3 T30 | ecosystem: Environmental > Terrestrial > Plant litter > Unclassified | place: USA: California...
GACGCGCACCGCCACGCCGCCGGCCGCCGACATGACCGCGATGCCGCTGGCCGCGCCAGCCTCGAAGGTCCAGCCTGCGCCAGCGCAGGAGGCGGACGCCACCTATGCACCGGTGGCGCGCCACCGCATCACGCTGGCCGCGCTGGCCCTGCCGCGCCTGAGCCGCTACCGCGAGACCGGCGCCCAGGCGCTCGAAGTCGGCCTGAACGCCCAACTGCTGCCGGGCGCGCCGGGCAAGGACAGCGTCATCCGCTTCGCAGTCGACGACGCCGACGAGCTGTACGCGATCACCCCGGCTGGCCGTCAGCGCATCACCGTGCCGTCGCAATTCGCGCCGCTCGACAATGCCAGCATCCGGCTGCTGGCGGTCCAGCAGCAGCTGGCCGAGCGCTACAGCGCTCTGCTGGTGCTGCCGGAGGGCCCATCGCAGCCGGCGGCCGCGGGCACGCGCCTGACCTTCGGGCGCGGCATGCCGTCGCTGGGCGCGCTGCGCGTGCTCGACACGCCGCAATTCGTGCGCCAGGGCGACGGTGCCCCGGCCGCCAGCGCCGACCGCCTCGGCCTGTCGCGCAACGCCTTCAGCTGGGAAGCCTCTGGCGACGGCCTGCGCATTGTGCGCCTGTCGCCGACCCAGGCGCTGTACCACCTCGACGAGCAGCTGGCGCTGGTGGCCCAGATCGAGACCGCGACCCAGGAGCAACCCTATGTGATCCCGCCGGGCCATCACCTGGTGGCCGGCCACTACGTGCTGCGCTTCGACGCCTGAGGACGACGATGGTCACCCTGACTCACGCGGCCGCCTACGGCGCCGCCCTGGTGCTGACCCTGTGCGCCTGCGCCTGGTTCACGCCGCGCGCCTGGTGGCGGCGCCCGAATGCCCGTGCGCTTGGCGTGCTGGGGGTCGGCACGGCGGCCGGTGGGACGCTGCTGATGGCCATGTTCGGCGATCCTGCCGTGGGCCCGGCCCCGCAGTTGGTGCAATCGGCGCAGGCGCAGGAAACGAACGGCATCGACTTGCCAGTCGCCGGCGCCCGCTACCGCGTGCACGCTGCGCTCAACCTGCGCGTGGGCGGCGGCGTCGGCGCCGAGCGGCTGCTGGTGGTGCCTGCGGGTGCGCGGGTGGAGGCGACCGGCCACCGCGACGGCGACTGGTGGCAGCTGCGCGCGACGATCGATGGCAAAGTGGTCGAGGGCTGGGCCAGCAGTTTGTGGCTGCGACGAGCGGACGAGCGCCACGTCACCGGTTCCTGACTAATCGCGCGCGGTGCGCCAGACTTGCTGCTTGGCCGGCGTTTCGTCCTTGGGGCAATTGGTGAAGCGCTGGCGGCCATGCATCTCGATCATTTCGACGTTGGTCGTCGGCGCCCGGTTGGTAATGCAATAGGTGCGATTGCCGGTGATGACCCGGGTACGGCGCGCGCCATCGCCCGTGTTGTTCACCAGTTCCTCGATCTTGGGCGCTTCCCACAAACGCGGCGCGGCCATGGCGCGCGCGTGCTCCATGCCCTCGCGCATGCGAATCTGCGGACTGTCGGGCGGCAGGACGATCAGCGGCTTGTTTTCCTTGCGCAGGGCACGGTCGATCTCGCCGACGCTGCGGCGCGCATTGGCGAGGATATCCGCGGCGCCTGGCAGCGCGGCGGGTTGCTCGTCCGCCGCCGCCGGTGCTGGCGCTGGCGCGGGCGACGACGCTTCCCCCAACACCGAGGCCGGAGCAGGGACAGTCCGAACTGCCCGCGCCGGAGCAGCAACCGTTGGGGACCGCACTTCCCTCACCGGCTCGGGCACCGGCGGCTCAAGGCGCGGTGACAGCGTGGGTAGCGTCAACCACTGCATCGCCTCATCGCTCCCCACCTGCGGCATCTGCGGCAATTTGCCGGCCATCAGCCAGGCCAGGATCAGGGCCAGGTGGACCGCCAGGGTGACGCCAATGCCGGCAAGGCGATCACTGCGCGTGCCGGCAGTCGGCGGGAACGATAAAGAGACGCTGGTCATGGAGCACCAGTATAGCGAGCCAGCCGGAGGGAACCCTCACCAATTCTATCCGGCGCCGGCGATGGCCCGGATTGCCGCGAGGTGCACCGGCACCGACATCACCTCGAGCAGCAGTTCGCGCAGGCCGTCCCAGACGATCTGCACGCCAAGGCACAGCAGGATGAACGCGGTCAGGCGCAGGAAGACCGCGGTGCCGGCCTCGCCAATCAGGCGCAGCAAGTGTTCGCCATAGCGGAAAGCGAGATAGATCAGCACGCCGATGAGCGCCAGCGCCAGCAATGCGCCGCCCATGCGCGCCAGCGAGAACACGATCTGCACGTCGTGCAGTGCGACGCCCACCGTGATCGCGACCGCGATCGAGGCCGGGCCGCAGCTGATCGGGAAGGTCAAGGGATAAAAGGCCTGCCGGTGCGCATGGTCCGGCGTGTAGGCCTCAGCCAGCGCGGTGCGGCTGTCGAGGGAGGAAGGGGTTGCACCCAGCAGGCGCCACGCCACCGATGCGAGAATCAGCCCACCGCCAACCCGCACGATGGGAAGAGAGATGCCGAAGAAATCGAGCACGTAGGATCCGATGAGCATCGACCCCGTCATGAGCCAGAACATATTGCGCGCGATGCGCCGCGCCAGCAGCGTGCGGGTCGCGGGCGACGCGCCCTCGGTCATGCTCAGGAAAATCGGCGCAGTCGCTGCCGGGTTCAGGATCGGCAGCATCGTCACAAGGACGAACAAAAAACTCCTGGCCGCAGCCAGTATCAACTCGATTGTCATGGCGTATCGTGTTCGATCCCCGCAAGCGGACCAACCTCGCGCGGGGACCATGGTTCCAGAAGCGATACTGTACCTGATGCGCTGCCGCCGCCAACGCACCGCTGGCTAGAACCTGCCGCTCCAGAACAATATGCCGCCCTGCCAGGCCACCACGCTTGCGCCGAGATAGGCCAACACTACCAATGCCTGATGCAGCCTGGCGACCATCGGCATGCCTGCCGTCCGCAGGCTGACCAACAACGCGGCGATCGTCGCCGCCAGCGCCAGCCATGCCAGGCCCTGCACCGCGCGCAGCAGCATACCGCAGGCTGGCGAGGCGACGAACAGGAGATCGCTCGCGACGATCGCCGCCACGCCTGCGTACACGACCCAGGGCGCCAGCACCAGCAGGCCGGCCATGTGCATCACGTTTCGCGCCCTGGACCCTGCCAGCCGCGGGCCGGCTCCACGCCGCATATGGCGCCGCACACCAGTCCACGTCCATCCCGCTACACTGAGCAGCACGACCAGCAGCGACGCTGGCAACACCGCAAGAATGAGACGCTTGTGCAGATACCACGGACTCTTCTGCTTGATGTCCATGAGGTTCCGGCTGCTGCTCATCTCCAGCTCGCCGCGCGCATTCGTGCTGAAATACAGGCGCCGCCGCGGATCTGCGGCGCTTTGCCAGGTGTTGGCGCCGACGTGATGCCATTCCAGCGGCTCGCCGGCCGGCCCGGTTTGGGTGTCGAGCGCCAGCGTTCCGGGCCTCACCATGCGCACGACCACCTGGTCCAGCAGGTATTTGAGCGCTAGGGGACTGGCGTCGAAGCGCCACGAGCTGCGATAACTTCCGGGAATCCGCGCATGGTCGACCGGCGCCAGCATGGTGCTTGCGGCGGCTGTCGTTGGCGCCGGCGCCAGGTAGCGTTCGGCGAACAGCTTCAACAGGACATGGCGCATGCCTGATCCGGCGTCCGAGTTCTGCACTACGAACAAGCCTGTCCGCTCGGCGGGAAACAAGTACATGGCAGAGACAAATCCGGGGATATCGCCCGGATGGCCGATCGTGCGCGGCGCCGTCTCGGCCATTTCGTAGAGGCCCAGGGTGATGCCTGGCCCTGCGGGATGGTGGCGGTACTGGACCGCATGCATCGCTGCCAGGGTCGCCGGCGCCAGGATCTGTGAGCCAGTCCCGGTCGCGCCGCCAAGGTGGGCCAGCATGAAGCGCCCCATATCGAGCGGAGAACTCGACATGCTGGCCGCCGGCGCCGCCTGCGCGATATCGAACGGGCCGGCAGGCCCGGATGCCGAGGCATAGCCTTTTGCGACCAGCGGCGCCAGGCGCGCCGGTAGTGGCTGTGCGAAGCTCGAATGCCGCATCCCGAGCGGCGCGAACACCTGCTTTTCCATATAGGTCTCGAACGGCATGCCGGCAACCCGCTCGACGATATAGCCCGCCAGCGTGGTGCCATAGGTCGAATACGCAGGCACCGTGCCGGGGGCGAACAGGCGCCGTGGCATCTGATGCGCTAGATAGTCGCGCAGTGAAATGCGTTTGTCGGGTGCGACCCAGCGCCCCTGCACGGTCTCTTCGAAGCCCGCTGTATGCGACATCAGGTGGCGCATCGTGATCGGCTGGCCGAATGCGGCGGGGATCGGAAAATCCACATAGCGGGCGATATCGGCATCGAGGTCGATTTTGCCTTGCTCGACCAACTGCATGACGGCGGTATAGGTCACGCCCTTGGACACCGACGCGATGCGAAACAAGGTCTCGCCGGGCGATACGGGGATTTTTCGCGCAACGTCGGCATGGCCGTAGCCGCGCGCGAACAGCACGGCGCCGTCCCGCACCACAACAACCGCGGTGCCTGCGATATCCGCCTTCTTCATCTCGGCGGCGACATGCTCGTCGAACAAGACGCCGAGATCGTTGGCCGTCATTGGCGTTGGCGACGCCACTGCCCGCGCCGCCACTGCAGCGCTCACGAAACAGAGTATCGCGGTCAGCGCAAAAAATCGTCGAGTCAGATGCGTTAGCCCTGCTAGCCGGTTGCCAAGTTCAGTATGTGCTGACAAGTCATGCCCTGCGATGTGGTGGGATTCGGCCATTGCCTCGATGTCGCACATCTTTCCACGAAAGAAGAAAAAATGCGACTACAACAAGGTGATCATGCAGGGCGAATGACCATCCACAGCAATCGTCATTGCCATAACAATCATCGTCCACCTTCGCGATCGTTAATCTGTCATCAACACTTCATCGTCAATACGTAAGCTGGGCCACGTTGCACATCAGTCTCGTCGCATTCCTCCAACCTACCCGGACCGATCAAATGCCACTATCCGACTTCGCATGGCTCTTCTTGCAGGTGCGCGCATGAGCCGCCGCGACTTTCTTCGCACACTGGGCCAAGCGGGCGGCGCCAGCGCCGTCCTGGCCACCTTCCCACCAGCCATCCAGCGCGCCCTGGCCCTGCCCGCCAACCAGCGCACCCGCAGCTTGCAGGACGTCGAGCACATCGTCGTGCTGACGCAAGAGAACCGCAGCTTCGACCATTATTTCGGCACCATGGAAGGCGTGCGCGGCTTCGGGGACCCGTTCCCGATCCCCGTGATGGACCGCCAGAACCTTTTCAGCCGCAAGTCGGTCTTCGTCCAGAAAAGCGTCGGCGGCGCGCCGGTGCCCGGCCGTCCCGACTGGCCGCAAGGCCGCGCCATCGCGCCATTCCGGCTCAACACGGTGCAGGACTTCCCGGTCATCCGCGTGGCCGGTACGCCGCACGCCTGGCTCGACGCGCAACTCGCCTGGGACAGTGGCCGCATGAACGACTGGTGCGCGGCCAAGCAGAATCATTCGATGGGCTATTACGCCGAGGCGGACGTACCGTTCCAATTCGCGCTGGCGCGCGCCTTCACGATCTGCGACCACTATCACTGCGCCACGCAGACCGGTACCAACACCAACCGCCTGTTCCTGTTCAGCGGCCATAACGATCCGCTGGCGGTGGCGGGCGGCCCGTCGACCGACAACAGCCGCGACAGCTTCAACCCGGACCCGGCCACCGACTATCTCTGGACTACCTATCCGGAACGCCTGCAGGCCGCCGGCATCAGCTGGCAGGTCTACCAGAATATGGCGGACAACTTCACCGATAACCCCCTGGCCGGTTTCCGCACCTTCCGCAACGCCTGGTACGGGCGTCCCGGCGCTTCGCAGGCGCTGCGCGAACGCGGCATCAGCACGCGCGACCTCGACCTGCTCAAAGCCGACGTGCTCGCGAACCGCCTGCCGCAGGTAAGCTGGGTCGTGGCGACGGCCGAAGGGTCCGAACACCCGGGACCATCGAGTCCCGCGTCCGGCGCCGACTATATCGCGCGCGTGCTCGATGCCCTGACGGCCAACCCGGTAAGCTGGAGCAAGACGGTCTTCCTCGTCAACTTCGACGAGAACGATGGCTTCTTCGACCACATGCCGCCGCCCTCGGTCCCTGCCTACACGGCCTACAGCGCCAACCCGGCGCAGGCGCGGCTGGCAGGCGCCTCCACCGTCGACACCACCGGCGAATACCACCATGTACTGAACGGTGCCGATCCGCGCACGCTGCACCGCCCTTATGGATTCGGGCCGCGCGTGCCGATGTACGTCATCTCGCCATGGTCCAAGGGTGGATGGGTCAATTCGCAGGTCTTCGACCACTCGTCGGTGGTGCGCTTCATCGAGGCTCGTTTCGGCGTGCGCGAGCCGCTCATCAGCCCATGGCGGCGCGCGGTGAGCGGCGACCTGCTGTCCTGTTTCGATTTCGTGAATCCGCCCGACAACGGTCTTGGGCAGTTGCTGCCCGAGACGGCGGCGCGCCGCGCGATGGCCCTGAGCCTGCCCAACACCAAGGTGCCGGCCACGCCGACCGCACTGACGGCGCCGGTCCAGGCAGCCGGCGTGCGTCCGGCGCGCGCCCTGCCCTATGAACTCCAGGTCCAGGCGCGGGTGCTGGCTGGACAGGTGGAACTCGGCTTCGACAATGCCGGCGAAGCCGGCTCGGTCTTCCATGTCTATGACCGGCTGGCGCTGGACCAGGTCCCGCGCCGCTACACCGTCGAGGCGGGCAAGCAGATCAAAGGACACTGGAACACGGCCTCGCTCTACGATCTCTGGATCCTGGGACCGAACGGCTTCCACCGCCACGTCGTGGGAGACGTACGCCGCAGCAGCAATGCGGCCGCGCCGGAGATGATCCTGCGCGCCGACCGCAAGGCCGGCGAACTGGTGATCGAGCTGGTGAACGACGGCGCCCAGCCCTGCACGTTCAGCCTGGCCGCCAACAAGTACTACGACGCCAGGCCCGCCGAAGTGCGCGTGGTGGCGCGGTCGCGCAGCACCGTGCGCCTACCCCTGGCCTCAAGCCACAACTGGTACGACTACAGCCTGCGCGTCAACGGCCTGCCAGGCTGGCTGCGGCGCTTCGCCGGCCACCTGGAAAACGGACTGCCGTCGATCAGCGACCCCGCGATGCAGGGGCCGGCACGGCTCGACCAGTACCGCGTCAATTGAACCTTACAAGGAGTCTTTCATGAAATGTCGATTTCTCGTTGGCGCGGCCTTGCTGGCCGCGGTGTGCAGCAGCCAGGCGGCCGTGGTCTATGGCGACAACCTGGTCGTCAATGGCGATGCCGAGGCCGGCCTGGCCGGATGGACCGGCTATGCCGACTACCGCATGTTCCAGTCCGTGGACTACGGCAGCAACTGGGTATTGCCTACCCAGCCCGGACCAGTCGATCGTGGCGCCCGCATGTTCAGCGGCCTTGGCCAGTATGCCGCCGGCTACCAGACGCTGGACTTCGGCGTGACGACGTCGCAGCGGACTTCTTATTCACTGAGCGGCTGGCTCGGCGGCTGGGCCAACCAGGGCGATAACGCGCTGTTCTATGTGCAGTTCCTCGACGAGTTCGGCAACGAGGTCGGGAATTCGGCAATCGGGCCCGTGATGCCGGACGATCGTGACAACCAGACCGGCCTGTTCTATCGCGAGTCCGAGGGGTTCATGCCGGCGGGCACCCGCTCACTGTCGTTCTGGTTGTCGATGGAACGGCTGGCCTCTAGCGATAACGATGGCTATGCCGACAATCTTTCCTTCATCCTGCAGGCGCCTGGCGGCGAAGTGCCGGAGCCTGGCGTGGTCTCGACCTTCCTGCTGGGCGCTGGCCTCCTCGGCTGGACACGGCGCCGGAAGAAAGCTGGATGAGGACTATCAGCGTCCGGGAGCGTGCTGACCGGTAGGTGGGAGTCGCTCCTGGCGTGCCTGGCAAGCGTGCGCTGCGTTGCTCGTCGTTGCAACTGGCCTCACCATGGCGCCGTTGGTGAACATTGTGGCCTTACTCCTTCACTTCACGGACCACTACTTTGGCAGTCAGGCCGCTGCGCCGTATCGCACTATGGATAGACGAATTGATCAAATTATTCACGACCTTGGCGGTAAACTGCTTGTCCATCGATTGCACCGGGGATAAAGGGTTCGCCGTCAAATCATTTAGTTTTTGATCATCGAACACTTGTTCGTGACTGATTACCGCCAATGTCTTCGGATCTAGTATCCAGATAGAAAGGTAGGAAAACGGTGCCTGAAACGTGGTAGAGGCGATTTTTTCTCCGGTGGGTGTCAACACTGTGGCGGGGCCGCCCGGCAAGTCTGCTGGTGTGTCACACTTCAGCTCGTGGAGGGTCGACCTGCACATCGGCTGTATAAAAATGCCGAAGCCCCCGAGCATACTCGCCATCTCGTTTTTTCTTTGCAACCGGTATGCCGGCGTCACGACGACGATTTTATCCCAGGCTGCGCGTTCAGGATAAGCTTGGAGCGCTTTGACCACTGCATCGATAGCCGCTTGCTCGCGCTTGGCTGGCGCAAGCAGATTGACTGCGGGCGTAGGTACCGACAGAAAGATGCGTTTGCTATCGGGGGCCGAGGCGCCGATATACTCGTCCAGGTTTTGCAGGACCAAGCGGTTCAAACCGTCCTCGGGCATGTCAATATTCTTGCGGTCATAAGGCGCAAGATGGCTGCCCGCAGCTCTCTTTTCAACCACAAAACTGAAAGAGTGCCCCATGGCTGCAACCAAGGCGTAGGTCACGGGCCTGTGCGCCGCCGCGTCAGGCTGAGCAAGCGCCTTGTCATGGAACAGGAGTCCCGAAAGGACCGTAAAAACAATAACGGCGCGTACCGTCGAAATGGCAGGCAATATGGCCATGGATTCTCTCCTGGGATGAATTGTGCATCGATTCGGTTCAATCAGCGCCTACAATCAAGCTGCTCTGATGGACCATATCGTTGAGGATTCCGAATGACGTTCTTCAGTGCTTCGGTATTGGCGATTATCTTTCCTGCGAGGCAAATAGCGTGTTCTTTCCTTGCCCTCTTTTGGTACTTTCTTGCGCACGCCAACTTATAAAGGCCGTGCATCGCCATCCACTCTCAAGCGTGACCATCATCCGCCCACCCCAGGCGCATCGGATTGAAATAAAGCCCCTTCACACATTGCGTCGGCGCCACCCGCACGAAGCCGAACGCCTCATACGTCCCCACCGCATGGTTCGACGCGTTGACCGTAAAACTACCGTCGCCGCCACGTGCAATGGCCGCCGCCCGCGCCACATTCCACAAGCGCCGCGCCAGCCCCCGCCCCTGCCAGCGCTTGCCGACGAACAGGTGGAATAAATGGCTGTTATCGCGCATCGCGATGAAGCCAGCCAGCTCCCCATCGTCGAGCGCCACGTGGTAGACATGCCCCAGCGCCAGGAATGTGCGCACGCCCATCTGGTCGTTCTCGGCCAGGAAGGTCGCGGCGCCTTCAGGCGTCGATTCGTGCACGATGAACTCCAGCGCCAGCTCACGCAGCAAGGCTGCAATGGCCGGGACGAGCCGTGGAATATCGTTATCAGCGAGCGGTCGAATCTCCATGGCCTGTATTGACAGTGTTGCGTGGAATGTAAAGATACCACAGCGTTGATTTTCCATAATGCAATTTTATTGACGACCGAGCCGGCCCCGTCCTACCATGGTTCGATCATGCCGAAAGCCAGCTTCCTCGCCTTATTTTCTCCTGCCGCTGGCACGGCTCCCAGGCGCCGCAAGGTGCCGCTGACGCAGCCGCTGCGTCACGCCCGCTATCGCCGCATCTGGTTCGCCAACCTGGTATCGAACCTCGGCACCTGGACCCAGACCTTCGCCGCGGCCTGGCTGGTGGCCTCGCTGTCGCAATCGGCCTCGATCACCTCCCTCGTGCAGACCGCCACCTATGTGCCGGTATTCCTGTTCGCACTGCTTGCAGGGGTGCTGGCCGACGCCGTGCACCGGCCCAAGTTCCTGTTCTTCTGCAATCTGTTCAATGCCGTGTGCGCCGGTGCGATGGCCCTGCTGGTCTGGAGCGGCAAGGTGTCCAGCGGGCCGGTGCTGGCGATCACCTTCTGCCTGGGGGTCGGCACTGCCTTCATCTGGCCGGCCTGGCAGGCGGCGCTGTCCGGCCTGGTCGAACCCGACGAGGTCGAGGCCGCCGCCACGCTCAACAACCTGTCATATAACCTGTCCGCCATCCTCGGCCCGGCGCTGGGCGGGCTGCTGTTCGGCTGGATCGGACCGGGAGCGCTGTTCCTGGCCAATGCCGTCTCCTTCATCGGCCTGCTGGCGGTTTATTGGCACTGGTGGCGCGAAGGCGAGCCGCAGCCGGGGGCGCGCGAAGGGTTCGGCACGCGCCTGCGCCTGGGCTTCGCCACTGCCTTTGGCTGCCCGCGCTACCGGCGTATCCTGCGCAATGTGTGTTCGGTATTCTTCGCCACCATCGCCTTCGCCAGCCTGCTGCCGGTGTTCGTGCGCGACGTGCTGCACATGCGCGCGGGCGTTTATGGCACCCTGATGGGCTGCCTGGGCGGCGGCGCGGTGGCTGCGGCGTTCTTTTTGCCGCAGGTGCGGGCCCGGGTCGACCGCACCGGGCTCCTCGCCGGCGCGCTGCTGGTGTATGGCGCCATGCTGATGGCCATGCCGCATACCCGCTCGCTGGCCCTGCTGGCGCCCCTGATCGTGTGCGGCGGCATGGCGTGGTCCACCACCGTCTCGACCCTGAACGCGGCGGCCCAGCTGTCATTTCCGGCCGAGGTGCGCGCACGCACGCTGTCGATCTACCTGTTCGTGATGTCCGGCGGCTATGCGGCCGGCAGCGTGGTGTGGGGACTGGTAGCCGACGCCTGGGGCGTACGCGCCGCGTTCGCCGCCGCCGGCGCTTGCGTCATCCTCAATGCCCTGGTCTTGCTCACGGGCGGCCGCAAACATCCCATCTAATCGTGTCTTTCATCCGCCGCGCGAGCGTGTAAAGTGGCGGTATTATCCTGATCATTTTGCCAATGCCAGTCACGCTCGCCGATTTCCGCTTTGCTCCCTGCTTCGACGTCGCGGTCGCGAGCCGCATCGGTTGCGGCCCATCCACCCGCGGCGAGAATCAGGACAATTTCGTCGTCATCGATTTCGACGGCCGCGCCTGCCGCCTGCAAGACCAGCAACCCTGCTGCCTCACGGTGGAAGACTGGCCGGCCGGCCATGGACGATTGGCGGTGCTGGACGGCATGGGCGGCCACGGCCATGGCCGCGAGGCGGCCGAGGCGCTGGCGGCGGCCCTGCTGGCGATGCCGGCCTGCACCACGCTGGACGAACTGACCGAGCGGCTCGACGCCATCCACGCGCAGCTGCAGGCGCGCTTTGCGCAGGGCGCCAGCGGCGTTGGGCGGCCTGGCACCACGCTGACCCTGCTTGAACTGCCGGCAAGCGGCGCGCCGCTGCTGTACCACGTGGGCGACTCGCGGCTGTACAAACTCGACGCGCTGCACGCTACGCCCCTCACCGTCGACCACGTGCCGGCCACCGTGGCCGCCCTCGCCGGCCGCCTCGACGAAGCCGACTGGTGGCGCCAGGTGCACGGGCGCCATGCGCCGCAGATCGCCCAGGCTTTCATCCTTGGCAATGCCTTTTTCGACCCGACGCGCCTGTCCGATCCGCTGTTCGCCCTGACGCCGGAGAATTTGCCCTGCTGGCTCGCCCATCTTGGCGACCGCCGCGCGCTACCCCTGCGGCCCGGCGCGGCCTACCTGCTGGCCACCGACGGCTTCTGGTCCTGCGCCCAGCCGGACGGTTTCGTCGCCGGCTGGCCGGCGCTGATAGGTGGTGAGCCGGATGCGGCGACCCTGGTCGAGCGCCTGTTCGGCCTGCTGGAAAACAATCCGCCAGCCGGGCTGCAGCCCGACAACCTGACCGCGCTGGTGGTGCGGCCACTGGCCCGCCATGCTGACGAAACCGTCTTGCCGGTGGAAGCGGATCGCTCCTGACATGGTTACACCCCAAAAGCCACCAACTGATCTAATGCCTTTGGAAAATAATGTTGTTAATCAAGGTACTTGGTGCGCCGTGCGGTTCAAAAACAGCGTAAGCTTGCAATATTGATTTCGACCATTTTTAACTTGCCGTCCTGCCATGAATCGCTGCCGCAATCCCGAGCATCCGCACTGCACCGTCTGGGTCCTGCCCGGCGACGCCTTGTGCGCGCACGGGCATGCCCAGCCCGAGGCGGCAGCGCAGCCTGTTCACGCGCCGGCAGCGAGTACGCCGACCGTTGACTTGCCGTCGAGCTTCGACGCCATCACCGCCCTGCGCAGCCGGCGCCCTACCGAGATCGGGCCGGCGCCGACACTGCCCCAGGCCACCCTGCAACGTCCCCAGCTGCACATCAGCGGCTTTGACCCGCGCGCCGCCGGTGGCCGCCAGGCGATCCGCCTCGAGCTGCGCGGCATGCCGATGGATTGTGCGCCCGAGGTGCGCATGCTGGTGCGATCGGCCCTGCGCCTGCACGGCGGCGAAAGCTACGCGTTCCAGCGCACTTCGCGCGGCGACTGGCGCCCCCTGTTCCTCGAATTTTCCTCGCGCGGCCTGGAACACGGCCAGTACCGCATCGAGATCGAGCTGCACAGCCAGCACCGCCTGGCGCCTGAATCGAACCGCACCTGGACCTGTTCGCCCGTGATCCTGGTCCCGCGCCAGGACGCCAGCCTGGGCGAGATCCACCAGACCTTCCTCGCCACCCACAAGAACGTGCGGGTGACGGCCGACGACGCCGGCATTGCCCGCGTCAATGCCCCGGGCGGCGGCCGGATCGACATCGACGTCCACGCGCGCAACGCCTCGATCGCCCAGCTCAACCTGGACAGCGGCAGCGGCAAGATCGACCTCGGCATGTCGACCATCGCCTGGGACGAAGACCTGATCGAGATCGACATGTCGGTCGAGGCGGCGCTGCATCCCTGCCCAGCCGCCAAGGCCTGCCTGGTGCACGCCGAGGCCGATTCGGCCACCCAGCGCCACGTGCGCCTGTTCGCGCTCGATGAGTGCGTGCTGGGCCGCTTCGAGCCCATCGCCGCCGAGGCCGACCTGCTGCTGGCCCACCACGGCGAAGCCGGCCTGGATACCGGCGGCCTGACGCGCCGCCTGTCGGGCCGGCACGCGGTCATCCGCCGCAGCCGCCAAGGCTTCGAGATCGAGGACGTGTCGCGCTACGGCCTGCTGCTCGACGGCGTCTGGCCCGGCAAGCACATGCCGGTCCAGCTGCGGCTGGGCATGCGGATCGAACTGACGGCCAGCATCAAGGGCATCGTCACGCTCGAGGTGACGGCCCTGATGGCGCACGCGGTGGTGCTGCACCGGCTCGACGCCGGCGCGCGCGCCGAATGCTTCTACCTGATGGCGCCGGACTGC
>Ga0265798_10008033_pt1 | contig 13531 bp, 10 predicted proteins | sample P3T30metagenome_FD_192430 | JGI IMG/M metagenome (GOLD analysis project Ga0265798, IMG submission 192430) | Plant litter microbial communities from East Loma Ridge, Irvine, California - P3 T30 | ecosystem: Environmental > Terrestrial > Plant litter > Unclassified | place: USA: California...
AACCATGTTCAGCAGGCAGATAAAGGTGCTGATCTGGACTTTTTAGTAGGCGGCTCAGGTTCAACCGTAACCAGAGACTCTCATTAAAGCAGAAACATGGATGTACTGATTCTTTTTGGCTGTATAGTTACACTAGTATTATTAATTGCCTGGGCGAAGGTTAATACCTTTCTTGCGTTTTTAATCGTATCGGTAGGGGCAGCTTTATTGTTAGGTATGCCCGCCGCCAGTATTCCGCAAACGGTTAATAAAGGATTAGGAGATACATTAGGATCGCTGGCAATCATCATCGTTTTGGGTGCCATGCTCGGAAAACTCGTCGCCTCAAGTGGTGCCGCTCAAAAAATAGCTTCGGTATTAAAAAAGACATTCGGTGCTAAACACATCACCTGGGCCATGTCTTTAACCGGTTTTATAGTAGGCATTCCATTGTTTTATAATGTTGGGTTTGTATTGCTTATTCCAATTATTTTTTCGGTAGCGTACAACTATAAATTACCCCTGGTATATGTAGGCTTGCCTATGCTTGCATCGCTGTCCGTAATGCATGGTTTTTTGCCTCCTCATCCATCGCCCATGGCTTTGGTTAGCCAGTTTAATGCAGATCTGGTTAAGACTTTTACCTATGGTTTAATTGTGGCCATACCCGCTATAATTATTGCAGGCCCTCTTTTTGCAAAAGTGTTAATCAATATGAAATCCAGCCCAACAGTTACCTTGCGGGCCGATGAATTGCCTGATCATGAATTGCCCGGGATCACAAATAGTGTGGTTTCTGCATTGTTACCTGTACTGATCATTTTGGGGACTACCTTGATCACCAGATTATGTAGTGGCAATATCGTTGTTGTAAATTTTGCCGGATTTATTGGTGATCCAACTATTGCCATGATATTAACCATTTGTATTGCAACATTTACACTAGGAGTTAGGTCAGGTAAAAGGCTGATTGATATTATGGTCATTTATGTTGATGCGACAAAAGATATAGCGATGATTCTTTTAATAATTGGAAGCGCAGGTATTTTGAAACAAGTATTTGTAGAAACAGGGGTGAGCAACAGCCTTGCCGCAATTTTGCAGGGGCTAACCCTGCCACCTTTATTATTGGCCTGGTTAATAACGGCGGTTTTAAGGCTTTGCCTGGGTTCAGCAACCGTAGCTGGCCTCACCGCTGCCGGTATCGTTTATCCGCTTGTTGGGCCTCATGGTGCCGATCCAAATTTAATGGTGCTTGCAGTCGGTTCAGGGAGCCTGTTTTGTTCTCATGTAAATGACTCTTCTTTCTGGCTATTCAAAGAGTATTTAGGATTATCTATAAAACAAACATTTTTGTCCTGGTCGCTGATGGAAACGCTGGTTTCGGTTATCGGACTTGTTGGAATACTGATTATGAACCAGGTGATGTTTAGGTAGATCATCATTAACATATTGTCCTCGATGCCTAAAATGGGCATTCTGTTTAAAGAAATATAGGCGTTTAACATCGCTTTGCCCTAACTATCCAACTCAATATAAATGGTCTGTAACTATACTGTACTTTTTATCTCGTTTTATTTTAGCTAAATCTAATAATGGATTGTTTAAAAAGCCTTCTTCCTAAGGCATAGTATCTAAGTTTACCTCGTGGTCTTATTTTGTTTCGTTGTATTTCTTTTAATGTACAGAGCTTTCTCATTTGAATTAAAGAATGTATCATCAAGGATATTTAGACCATATTTGATGCAGTACTCAATTAAAATTTCTTTATTAAGTCTTTCCTTTATATTTATTTTTTCATAATAATTAGTATTTTCATATGGCATTATAATACCTCTTGAAGTGAATTCCCAATTATTAAAGTCATTAATGATAGCTTGAACTGCCCTAATCTGATTTCCCTTTTCGTGTACAAATAAACTATTCCTCTTGATAGTTGAGTTTTCAGAATTCATATCAAATTGAGTATTTCTAAGGCCAATATTTTTGCATATATAATTACATAAAGTCGCCCAACCACCAGAATTTCCTAATACAACTGTTTTATTTGAAACTCCGAACGGTTGAAAGAAAATTGCCCCTAAAAATTCCAATGGAGATTTCTCATGCAATTCAGTTTCATAAAATTTACCAATATCAAGCTGTTGATATTGTGTTTGAAATGATTTAATAAGCATATCTTCTTGCGAAAATTTGTACAACTCTTCTATAGATGCTTCAATGCAAATTATATATAAACTATCAAAATTATTTGCCTTCATTATCTATATTTTTAGAGCAACTCCCATTACTATTATTATTCGTTCCCGTATTTCCATTTTCATCAATTACCCAAAATGTATTTTTAGAGTTAGGATCATTTGGCGGGTTTTTCTTCTTGCTTTTTGAGCTTTTTTACTGTTCTGAAAACGTTGAAAATCAATCGGATTGGGCAAAATGAGAAAAACCGAAAATAGCAGTGAAATAAAAAAATCAAAGTGTTATGAAAAATTCAAATTATAGATAACTTTTTCATTTTCTTATTTTTGAGAACAAAAAACAAGTTTTTGCAGAGCAATTATAATTTAACGCGTGGATCTGCCACACCTTTTTTCCTTTGTATAATTATAATATTGTATTTTTTAATCCAATTCTGCTCTTGAAAACAAATCTTGTATTAAAGTTTCATTTTCGCAGGTTTCTTTAAACGCAATTATAAAAGTTTTTAAAGCATCTGTATTTGAGGAATAAGCACAAAACATTCCTGCTTCGGGGTCAAACTTAACTACCTCCATTAATTCGGGCTTTTGTTCTTCTAAAAATATTTTTGCTAAAGAGCCCCAATCATAGCCGTTTCCCTCAAAGCCTTCGTCTTCTCTTAATTGGAAAATTTCCGATTTATATTCGCCAACATTGAGGCATACAGAAACGTTATTTTCGTGTTCTACCCAAATAAAGGGCTTAATTAATTCCTTAAAACTATTAGTGTCCATTTGTTCCAACTCTTTAAAAGTTCATCGCCATTTGCTTTTATCCCGTTCCTGTATTTCGCAGGTAAGAAGCGTGAGTAGTATTAATCTTTTCAAAATTTTAATAATTGTTGCCTATAAAATTCTCTCAGCAATTCTTTTTTCTAATTGGATCGGATGCCAGATTTTAGCTAATTCATAATTACTCGCATCGCTTGCAGACAAAATACTTTTTTCCCCTGTATCAAATGTTTTGAGGTAAAATCCATCTCCTTCTTCCATTACCATTTTAATATCCGAATAATTAGAATCAACATATTTATTATAATTTGCAGTTTTACAAACAACTTTCCATCTTTTTTTCCTCACTCCCTGCCAAAACATTAATATGGGATCGAACAAACGATTCGAATTAACAATTTCATCACATTTCGTTTTAATAGGGCCTAAAAGATCGAAGATTTCGACTAAAATCCCTGCACCGCCTCTATCTTCTATAGCCCGTCCAAATGCAAAAACTTTGTTGTCATCTTGCTTGCTTAATATGAGTGGATAGGTTGGATCATAATTTTCACCTATCCAAAATAACGGTATACAAAAAACTTCACCACCCTCTACATATTTTTTTTTTACTTTTGACATCCTGATTTTATTTTATCGTATTCTTCCTTATATTCTTTTCCATTTGGATCACTTCTTTCCTTTACAAATGAATTCTGCTGGTTCGATTTAGGATTTGTCTTTTTTATTGTATCATATTTTTCGATATACAACTGCTCGTAAGCTCTGGCTTGTGCATAAGGCAAATCTTCATGGAACAAACGCATTTCATCTGTTTCAGGATCAAATCTTCCATTTCTTTCATGCTGATCAAGTCTAACGTCGGCATCTTGGCTAATTCCGATATAATATGGATCTTTCTCCCCTTGTCTATATAATCCATAAACATCTTGATTAGCTTTATCTACGTTCGGCACTAATCCAAAAACATCTATCCAAATATTGGTATCCTTAACATACCCATAAACTGTCGGGTTATTACCAGCTAACCCAATCGGATCCTGACTGATATACATCCCCTCTTCCGGCGCGTAATACCTAAACCTGTTATAAGCTAAACCGGTTTCGGTATCTAAAGTTTGTCCCTGATAGAGGTAGTTGCAAAAACCTGCTTCGCCAACTTGCATTTTAGCATTGCCATAGCTATCTATTTCCCTTTGCCAGATTAAAGAACCTTCATCATCATAACCCTGTATGGGTGTGCCCAAATGATCTGCAATAATACTGTATTTTTTATTGCCTTTTATTTTGGCCGCTGGTGCAAAATTACGTTGGTTAAATACCCAGGTGATTAAATCATCTGTTGTACTATCCTTAGTGTCAAACTCTTTCCATTCGTGCAGTGGCTTATTACCATCCCATACAAAACTAGTAATGGTTTGTTTAAATTTTTTAAAAATCCTCCTTCCCAAGGCATCGTAGCCAAAGGTTACCTCGTGGCCATCGGGCCGGGTAACTTTAACCAGCATGCCTGCGGCATTCCAGCTGTAATGCCACATCTGGCCATTCCGTTCTTCTTTTTTAATTAAATTACCCAGCGCATCGTAGCTGTAGGCGGCAGTTCTGCTTTTTAACAAACGCCCACCCTTATCGTATCTGCGGTCTTTTTGTTCTGGCGTTTGGTACAGGTTGCCTACGGCATCGGGCATTCTAAATTCTACCGTGCCATCGCCATAAATTACCTCGGCCAGGTTGCCATGTATATCGTGCTTAAAGGTTTTGCTCCCTGTAGTGCTATCGCTAATGGCAGTTAACCGATCTCCATTCCAACTGTACTGGCGCTGCAGCCTTTTATTTCCTTGCTGTACGGTTTGCTGGCTAAGCCTCCCGGCATCATCATAACTGTTGTGCTGTTCTACTTTACCTGTGGTGCTGCGTTGTACCTCCTGCCCGGCATGGTTATATTTGATATCGGCTTGCCAGCCATTTGCATTAATTTGCTCCACCCAGTTCATTTGGGCGTTGTACTTTAAGTTAAGGTCGGCACCCAGGCTACTCTTTAAATGCGTACGTTGCCCCAATAAATTAAAGGTGTTGTTTAAACTATGCTGGTTGCTGCTTTCCTGTATAATATTGCCCATTACATCACGCTGTAACTGTACCGTAGCCAGGTTATTGGTGGCCGTAATCAGGTTGCCCATGGCATTGTAGTCATACTGCTCCGTGCTGTTATCGGCATGGTAATAGACCGTACTCAGCTGGCCTGCAGGGGTGTATTCGTAACCCTGCTGCTGTCCGTTGGGTAAGGTGGTTTGTACCACTTGCCCGGCTTCGTTACGCAGGTATTGGCGCGTAAGCCCATCAAAACCTATTTCGGTAAGCACATTGCCTTCACTATCCAATTCGAAACGGTAGCTTTCATTGTTTTCGTTAATCACCTGGGTAAGCTGTCCTTCTTTATCGTATAAAAAAGCAATGTTAGTGTTGCCCTGGGTACGGTTAATGACATCGCCAAAAAAGTTGTAGGCCAGTTTTACCTGGCTATGCCTGTTGTTTGCTTCAATAACATTGCCCATGCTATCGTAAACCAACCGGTGTAGGTTGCCATCGGTATCTTTTAGTTCCGTTAACTTACCCGATAGGTTGTATTTTCTATACTGAAAATTGTTAAGCGCATCTTTAATTTCTATGCACCTGCCCAAGGCATCGTAATAGTAGCTTATTTGTGTTTGGTTGGGCAATTCTACACCACGCAGGTTATAATCGGTATCGTAGTACAACTGCGTAACTTGCCCCATCACATTACTAATGGTATTGATTAAACCATCATGGTTATAGGTGTAACCTGTTGTGCCTCCTGCAGGGCTGGTTTTGCTGATTAAATTACCGGCATCATCATATTCATACTGCCACAGCCCTCCGTTGGGCAAGGTGGTTTCGCTTGGTTTGTTAAGTTTATTGTATTTAATGGTTACAGCACCCTGCCCGGGTAAATTAATTTCGGTCAGGTTCCCATAATCATCATACTGGTAGGTTGTGGCTATGCCCAGCTCGTTACTGGTGGCTATTAAATTACTGCAATCATCATAAGTAAATAACTGCTCGCCACCATTGCTGTTAACAATTTTAGTAACGATGCCATTTTTATGGTAGTAGTTTCTGGTGTGCCCCAAACTGTTGGTGGCCAGGGTTAGCCCATTTTGATATATAAAGGTATAGCTAAATAAACCGTTTGGCCCAAGGGCTGCGATACACCTTCCTTTATCGTCATATTCGAATGTAAATATGGTGCCATCATTAAAACTCCGGGCAGTAATGTACCTGTCTTTCCAGGCAAAGCGATTTCTAAAGCCTTCAGCATTGTAGAGGCCATTTAAATTGCCGTCGCTGGTATAAGTGTACCTCACCGCCTGAAAGGTGAGACTGCTATTGGCAATACCTGGATTTGGCAGAACAAGTGCGGTAATTAATCCCGCTTCATTATTTTCGACCGTAATTATTCGATCTGCACTATCTTTAATCTGAATTAAATGTCCTTGTTCGTTATAACTAAACCTGATGGCAAAGCCATTTCTATTGGCAATGCTGCGTAAAAGACCATGGTTGTTCGCATTGGCCAGCGGTGCATTAAAATAATAAAACAAACCGTCTTTACTGCCAATAAAATATTCACCCTGCTCATCTCGGTGTAGCTCAAATTTTTCTATGGGGTTGTAAAAGCTGGTACCCGGTTGTAAAACGGGAAACACAACTGGCCGGCCTGCGGTATCGTTCATTACAACCATTTTATCTGCTTCATTAATCAGCAGCGTAATGTCGTAACTGTGGTAAATGTTCTTGCCCAAAGGGCCGTTGTACTGGCTGTCGCTGTAATAGTTTGCCTCCCATACCAAAGGTATTGGTCCAGGTAAGGTAAAACCTTCTAAATAACTGGCCATGTGGCCACTGGCTGCATCTACCGGTTCGCCTAAATATTTACAAACAAAAGGTTGTACCGCATTTCTAAACTTGCTAAAGCCTGGAAACTTAGCTTCAATTTTTGCCATTAGCTTGGTGAGCAGTTTACCCAGCATTTTTATGGCAAACTTAAGTCCATGCATAAGGCCCATAAACATTAAGCTATTCACTAAATCTGCAAATGTAAGCGCTTGCTCTTCTTTTGGACCGCCAATAATAACAGGCCTCCCTAGCGGAAGAACGACCATAACGGCAGTTAAAAAATTTAAATAAAAGCCTCCCGTGGGATTGTTGTACAAAATTTTCCCTATATCCTGACAGGAATATGCCCGGCATAAAAAAGTGCTTTGATACATGCCCTGGGTAATCACGGTTTTACTGCCGTGAGAGAGTTGCCCCTCATGCGGGTGGAAAAATTTTGGCAACAAGAATAAAGGGTGGGGGATTACCGAATGCAGCAAATTTAAGGCTTTAACCGCTTTACCCAAACCTTTAAGTTTGCCCATTATAGGCGGTACAGAAGGCATGCCCCAAAGCGCTCCCTGCGCAGCACCTCTATAACATCCGTTAATTAACACCGTGCCGCCCATTGGCACATCCTTAGCAATTGTAAATGAACCTTCAGCGTACACGGGCATTGCCGGAAGCGTAAAGTGGATATAATCCATCGGATCAAAAATTAACGCCGCAAAGGGCGTAATAGGGCAGGGCGTAATGGGCCAGGGCACTTTTAGTACATGGAAATCAAGCCCCAGAACGATATCGAAATGTTTTGCCGCCGGTTGTGGATCAACAGAGGCTGGCAGCACTATCGGATTATTTTCTATTTTAAATGCCATAGGATATAAGATTATAAATTATGGTCGGCTAGTCTTAACCTCACTATCAGCATTGGTTGGATCATAATATACCGTTATTGTATCCTTCTCATTATACTCGCCACCCAACTCACAGTTAAAGCGGCTGATTTTTTCCCCGTTAGCAGCCATAATCGTAATGTTATACCTGGCTTGTTTGGCGCCATATCTGGTGATACGAACCGGCATTTTTTCATCTATCACCGCCCTTGCTTCCACATAGTTTTTATATTTGATGTCGGTTTCATTATCCTTTTTAAAATAACTGCAGCCGGTATAAATGATGGATATGATGATAAAAATGGCACCAAGCCATATGGCATTATTAGTATTCATGTTATTTAGCTTTGGTAAGTTCTTTATATTGATTATCTAAATTATTTCTCCAGTTTTGTCCCCATAGTTCATCCATTACGGGATGGTATTTGTTTAACATCGCCTGATCTGCTATACTCAGCATATCCTTTGCGTAAAACATAGCCATAGCATTATCTTTTAATTCCATTTGCTGATCCTGGGCCAGTAACTCCCAACCGGTTATAAAGCAATTTCTGGCTTCTTCCTTACCGGCGCTTTTTCTTAAGCTATTACCCAGCATCTGATAAATACCGGCAAGTAATAAGGTATTGGTTTCATTACTATTTAATGTTAAACAGTTATTATAAACAGCCGCAGCTTCTTCAAACTTACTGCTCATGAAATACAAATTTCCTTTGGCGATATAGTATTGATATGGTGTTTGATCTTTAATATTATTTTTTTCAGATTGTACAATTGCTATCGCTTTATCAATGGCATGGTGCGCTTCTTCGGGTTTATTTACTGATGCATAGAATGTGTGCTCAAAAAAATGAACCAATGCCTGTTGAGCTGCCCAGCCATATTTTTGCGCTATTTTAAAACAGGTATCGCTATAATAATGTACCTGTTCTTCATCTCTGTATCCAATGGCTTCATTCATTTTAATTAATGACTGCTGAAAACTGACCATTTCCCGTTCTTCCGGTGAAGTTTTCGCAGCTTTTGTATCTTCCAGGATCTGATTCATTGCTCCGGCAATATCCAAATCGGGATACAGATATTTAAATTCGTTAGAACGTTTTTTAGATAAACTTTCGAAATACATCGAATCACGGGACTCGTATAACATGATACGAATACAGGGATCGATTTTCTCTTGCATCAACAATTCAATCCAATTGCTAAAGGCTTTTACATCATTTAATGTACTTGGAAACAAAGCCAGCACAAGTTTTTCGTCATCCGCTGAAATTTTTAGTGCTAAAGCCAATAAATTCATATTTTCAACAAACCATTCACTTTCATTAACATTTTCTGTCCAGGCGGTTGGCTGCCATTCTATTAAGCCTGTTGTTTCGGTAAGTGCTGGATCTTTATTCCATTCATTAAAATACTGTTGCAAATCGCTAATTATTCTGGCGCCATAAGATTGAATTTCAGGTTCGAAAGGCTGCGCCAAACATAACATTGTGTCTTGCAATGTTTTCTCATAGGATGTTTGGAACATTACAAATCCTTTGATTGTCTTGAATTCTACAGACGAAGAACCAACCCAGGCAAATGTAGTTACATTTGGATATTTGTATAATGCTTCTGTCCACATCTCGGAAAGCATCATTACCCTTTGCATAATAGCGTTACGCTCCATTTATAGCCTAGTTGATGTTTACGTTTTTCCCGGCAATTATTGTATCGCCTGTTGATTTTAACTTAATTGTTCCACCTTCTGAACCAGCTTCTACGCTTTTTTCACCTGATAGGCTCAGCTTATCTTTGGCACCTATACTCACATTTTTTGGATCTAATGAAAAGCCAGATCCATTAAAGCTATCTCCTTTTGTTGCGCCCGAACCCATGGAAATCAATTCAGAACCCAGAGCGGTTATATTTTTAGCTTTCATCGAAATATTTCCATCTTTATCAAGGCTAATTGCGCTTGCGGCACTTTCACCTTCACCGCAACTAATGGTGATGCTAACTTTACTGTGCATGCTGATATTTCCTTCTCCATCCAGCACAATCAAGTTATCATCCTTGTCTTTTATGGTCATGCCTCCTCCATCATCCAGTTGAACGGTGTGTCCGCTTTTTGAGGTTAAGCTTTTACTATTATTGCTTGCACTACCACCGCTGCCACTTTCCCCATGAAAAACTGATCCTAAAACGATAGGTCTTGCAATATTGCCTTCTTCAAAAGTAACGGCTACCTGATCTCCTTTTTCCGGAATGAACACAAAGCCCCTGTTTTTACTTACTTTATCACTGCTGCCTGCATCTGGTGTAATTACCCGCAGCCATTCAGTAACATCATTGGTTAAACATTTCCATTTAAATTGCACTTTAATGCGGCCTTGTCCCTGAGGGTCATCATTATCAATTACATCAGCCAGTTGCATATCCGGGTTGGGCTTATCGTAATTTTTTACCAGGATCCGCTCGGTAGTGGAAACTACTCCTTCAAATGTGTTGTGGTATTTTCCTGTTCCATCAAGGTTGTGGGTGATGCTGGTAATTAAAAACCGGCCCAGGCTTTGGGTAGCAAACTCAATATCCTGCCTGATGCTCATGGTAATTTCGGCCAGTGTACCGATGCCCAGTTCGGCATTATCGCCACTGGCATTTATCTTTAATAACTCGCTGATGTTTGCCTTTTCCTCATTCTCTACATGGCTTTTAATATCGCCATCGTTATCAACCCTGATCATAGCGGGCTGATTAAAGGTTTTACTGTACATCTTGTTCGATGCCTGAATGGCATGTGCTAAATCAGGGTTGCCATCCGTTTGCCCGATACTTTCACTCTCCAGTATTTTATTCTGCTTGGGATTATAGGCAAAACGTTTATTCTTAATGGGCGAAACCTCCATGGCATATTGCAGGTTGTGTACATCGCGGCCATAAAACAAAGCGATATCTTTTTGCTGATCGGGTTTGCCGAAGTTGAGTTGTTGCCCATCATAATACAGCCACTCGTGGTATTCTCCTGATAAGCGGTTCAGAAATTCCCAGTCACTTTCCTTGTACTGAATCAGGTAATCAATGCTGGTTTTACGGCTGGCATTGGCTACAATTTTCAAATCGTTGGCTGGTGTATCATTGGTAGCCAGTTTTACGATGTCGTTTAAATCCTTATCAAGATAAGAACCTAGATCTTCGCCGCGGTCTATTAAAATTGTTGGACTGTAACCACTTACAATTAACACACCGTGATAACCATGGCTTTGAGCCAGTTCTACCCGGGTAACTAAACCTGAAAAATTTTGAAGCTGTTCCTGTGAATATCCAAAGGATGCAGTTAAGGTTTTACCTACAAAATCACGGCTATCATCAAGGCTGATTAAGCCGGGCGCCCCCATCTGATCGTGGTTAAAGCGCAATTGGAAATAATGGTGACTGTTAAATTCCTGCTGTAAACTAAATGAAGCGAAATGATTAATCGCCTTATCTCCAATATTAATTTCGGTAATGAGTTTGTTTTCCATGAGCGTTTAATTATTAATTAGATTAATATGTATGCAAATGAGGCCATACTGTTTACTTGAATTTAAAATTATTTAGCCTTTACATATGCTTAAAGTACATGCAATACGATGCTTAATTACAAATAAATGTTATCAATTTATATCACATCTATTATGTCTTTAAATTAAAAATATTTTATGTCATTAATAATTAGTAATCAAAAACCAATCCCTTTAGGTTAAATATGTTTCTCGTTATCAATATATAATAGTTAGAATACACTATGAGGCTGACTGAAATGCCCAAAAGAAAGGTTACGGATTCTAAAACATTTTAAATATAATTTCGTAAATATATAATCACAAAAAAACGTAACCTGATGTTATTATTTTATGTATTTTTTTAAATACACTTATTAACTTAATTATGAATGTTTATGTCTACACGAAATTAAATGTTTTATGTCGCGATATTCAAGTATAAATAGTTAGGCTAACGAGGTTAACAGAGGGGTCAGTATAATTTATTACCATTCAAACCTGTAATGTTCTGTCTTAGATTAAGCTGTCTTTATCATGAAAGTCCATCCATGGTATTCGCTGATTTAGCTTTTTATTAATTGTTGACATGATAATCCGTCGCATGATCTTTTAAAATTTCCATTAATAAGCGAGCTGCTTTTTTTCGATAAGAACCCTTCGGCCAGGTTACGGTAGCAAGCCGGTTCATTCCTTCTCCGGTTATTTTAATGGCTTTTAAAGAAGGGTAATTAAATATGGATGACCCCATTAGGATCGTTGCCCAGCGGCCACTGTTCACCAACTGTAAAAGTGCATTGATATCATTTACTTCCATTTTGATATCGAGGGACAAATCGTGTTTATCCAATAGCCCGTCAAGATAATTGCGGATGCTATAACCACCGGAGGGCAAAAGTAATGGCAGGCTTTCCAGCTGTTTGATGTTGATTTGTTTTCGTAATGCTATCGGATGACTTTGGTGCACAATAAGTGCCAGGCATGAAGAAAATAGTGATTCTGTATTATAGCTCCCGGCTTTTTCCTCCTGGGAAAAAGATAACATCAGGTCGAGGCGGCCCTGTTCAAGTTTGCTTAATAAATCCTGCGTAGTGCCAAAACCTATTTGTAAATGAATATTCGGGTAGCTGCTGGAAAAGTCGAGTATCGCTTTGGTTAACAAGTCTGTAAGGCCATAAGTAATCCCGATGGTTAAGGTTCCAATATCAAGGCTCATCAGATCCTTCAACATACTTTTCCCATCCTCGGCGTCCTTTACCGTTTTTATAGCAAAGGGGTTGCAACGATGGGCCGACTATATGTATCTTCGGAACTTCTAATTAAACTCATTAAAAACAGTTACATTTTTGAAAAAATACCTGCGCTTCGCTGAAAAGCCTTTTCTCATTGCCTACGCCTCCATTTTGCTATTAGTGTACGTATTGTCAAGGTTTTTTCTTGAAATGTATACAGATCATTCTCCCTCAGCCTTATGGGGATGGTCGCTTGTATTTATAGTACCCATTAGTTTATATGCAACTGCGAGAACGGTGTTTTCTCAGGGATACAAATGGTATTCGGCAATTGGATATTTCGTGACGTACACTTTAGGAGGTCTCGTCACAAGCAATTATATTATTGTCAATGGTGATCTTCTGATCAGCTCGGCGATTAACAAGGAAAGCCTTGCAAAGGCGGACGTAGTCGAAGTTCGTAAGGTGTATTACAAAAGCGGTTTCGACCATACTTCAGTAACACTGAAAACTGCTAAAAAAGAGATTACCTTGCAAGGCAGGCCGTTTATTTACTTTTATCTCAACGGTAAAAAAGATATCTCCGTCCGATACTCAAATTCATTTTTGGGTAACGATTATATTTATATCGAGGGCATAGGCAGTAGTGAAAAGCTTAGTGCCAGATGGCTGCATTTTAAGGATCAGATCAACCGTGCATGGATTTTTATCGGGATAATAACGGCATTGGTATTAGTTGGATTTTTAGCGCCCAAAAAACTTCAGAAAAATATGGGAGATAAATCGGTAAAGATCGGGTTCTGGAAGCTGATAGCAATTGTTATGGGAATTGTGTTTGCCCTGGGTTTGCTTTTATACGCAGGTTTGTTTTTGTACGTAAAAATTTTTTCCGGCAGACATTTTTAGAATATCCCTCCATCTTGTTCTGCTTAACGATAGTAAATCCAAGCTACTTTTCGTCGTAAATGAAATCCCGGTGTGTTTTTCCCCATTCCGAGAGCACGCCGATAATAGATTTTGCAGACTCGCCATATTCC